>ERZ795056.7773-NODE-7773-length-10207-cov-27.396572_pt1 | contig 10207 bp, 6 predicted proteins | sample MGYA00375140_ERZ795056 | MGnify/ENA primary metagenome ERZ795056 (study PRJEB30185, sample SAMN05720227) | activated sludge metagenome | isolation source: Anaerobic digester | place: USA | collected 2015-03-09 ...
GCGATGCGGGCGGTGCTGCGTGAGCCTGGCAACGCTTGGGGTGGATGTCTATCAGCTGACGACGCTGATCGCGCACGCTGCCGACGGACGCTTGGCTCAGCCGCCGCTGGGCATGAGCTTTTTTTTCCGTCGCCTGCCCAAAAATCGCAACTTCGTAGTCACCACCGGCATTGCCTCCATCGTCGAGTTTTGTCGCGACCTGCGCTTCTGCGCCGCTGACTTCGAGACGCTGGATCAGCATCCGCTGCTGGGACCGGCGCTGCGTACCGCCCCAGGTCAGCAAGTGCGGGCGGCGCTGCAGCGTCTGGATGGCTTTGTCGGCGATATTGATGCGCTGCCCGAGGGCACGCTGGCGTTTGCCGGTCCGGCGCGGCGCCTGGATGGCTCCCCGGTGGCGTTTGCGGGCGTGCCGCTGGTGGCTTATACGCCGCTGCTGCAGGCGACGACGGACCTGGTGACGGCCAAGCTCATTGAGACGCCGTGGCTGTCGCGGCTGAATTATTTGTCGATGGTGGCCTCCAAGGCGGCGCGGGTGGTACAGGCGGCGCGCTGTGATGGCATCGAGCGCACGGTGCTGGAGTTTGGTCAGAGGCGGACGCATCCCCAGGCTGCCGTCGATGCTGCCTATGCGGCGTATCTGGCGGGCTGCAGCGCGACCAGCAACCTGGCGGCGACGCAGCGACACGGAATTCCCTCGGTGGGCACGATGGATCACTTTGCCATCCAGGCCGTCGAGCAGCTAGGCATCCCAGTCACGGACACCGAAGGCCAGTTTTTCTCGCGCTTTTGCGACCTCTTTCCCGAGGCTGCGACGCTGCTCGTGGATACCTACGACACCTGGCGTGGCATCGAGACGGCTGTGCGCGCAACCGGGGGACGCTGCACCGGCATTCGCATCGACTCAGGCGTGACCGTGGACAGCGTACGCAGAGCCAAGGCCCTGCTGGCCGAGCTGGGCGCCCCGCATGTGAAGGTGCTGGTCTCGGACGGCCTGGACGAGTATCGCGTGCGCGAGCTGGCGCGGGCCGGCGCGGACGGCTTTGGCGTGGGCGAGAACATTACTTGCTCGCCCGATGCAGCGACGGGTGTGGGCGCGGTCGGCAAGCTGGTCCTAAATGGCTACGGCAAGCTGACGATGAAGCTGGCCAAAGGGTCAGGCAAAGCGACGCTGCCGGGGATGCTGCAGGCGTATCGCTTTGCCGATCACGACGTGCTGACCTTTGCCGACGAAGCACCGCTGGCAGGCGGGCAGCCGCTTCTACAGCCGCTGTGGCGCGGTCATTCGCCCTGTGCAGGCTTGCCATCGCTAGCTACGCGACGGGCAGAGGTCCAGCGTCAGATTGCTGCTCTGCCGAGTCACCTTTCAGCGCTAGAGTGTCCCCCTGCAGACGCGCCGACCGGTGCTGCCGCGTGGCCGCTGCTGCTCTCGGATCGACTGTTTGAAACCATCCAGCAACTGATCGCCACAGCGGCGACGTAACGACAAGGATCGCGGATGAGGCTCGTGCGGCTAGGCCTGGCCAGTTTGAATACGACCGTCGGTGCAGTCGACGACAATACGGCTTTAATCATCGACGCGGCGCGCGCGCTGGCGGCACAGGATGCGACGCTGATCGCCTTTCCCGAGCAGGTCATCGGCGGCTACCCTCCTGAGGATCTGCTGCTGTGGCCCGGCTTCGTCAAAGCGCAGGAGCAGGCGCTGGTGCGGATCGCCCAGGCCACCGCCGAGCTGTCTTCGGTGATCGTGCTGGGGACGCTGTGCGCGACGATGGACTCGGTTTATAACTGCGCGGCGCTGCTACATCGCGGGCGGGTGCTGGGGCTGGTACCCAAAGAGAAGCTGCCGCTATACAACGTGTTTTACGAGGCGCGGACGTTGGCACGTGGCTTCCCTGGGCTACTGTCTCGAGTGCAGCTACCAGATCACGAGCCGGTGCCGTTTGGCGATCTGTTGTTTCGCGGCGACTTTGGCTGCATCGCGCTGGAGGTGTGCGAGGACATCTGGTCGCCCGATGGGCCGATGCGCCGTCGCTGCTATCACGGTGCCGAGCTGGTGGTAAACCTGTCGGCGTCTCCGTTTCGCGTGGGAGTCAGTGCAACAAGACGCGAGATGATCTGCACCCGCGCCAGCGATAACTTGACCACGATTTTGTATGTAAATGCCGTCGGTGCCAACGATGGCTTGGTGTTTGACGGTGGCGGCTTTGTCGCCAGCTGCGGACGCCTGGTTCACGAGTCACCGCGCTTTGTGGCCAGCAACACCACGGTGACGGTGGACCTCGATCGCCCAAGCCGCGTGCGTGCTGAAAACACCACCTGGCGCAGCGATCGCACCGAGTTTACGGCGCGCGCCGATTATCGCCTGCGCGCCCTGCCGGCAGCGGACACCAGCGACGGTCCACCGGCTCTGTACGTGGTGCCGATTCCGGGCTCTACGGCCAGCGCGCGGACACTGGCGTATCCGGTGCCGCCGCATCGCAGCTTCTTTCTGCCGGGACCAGCGGTGGCGCGCTCAGCACAGATCGACTTCTGCGAGGATCTGCTCAACGCAATGGCGCTGGGCGTCGGTGACTACTTCGAAAAGACGCGCGCATTTCGTCAGATCGGAGTAGCGCTGTCGGGCGGACGGGACTCGCTGCTGTGCTTGCTGATTGCGCACCGCTACCTGCAAAAGAAGTACGCAGCGCAGGGCCCAGCGACGGTGGCTGCGAAAACGGCGGAGATCCTGCGCGCGTTTTACATGCCGACGCGGTTCTCCTCGGCGCAGACGCGGCTGGCCGCCGAAGTTGCAGCGCGTGAGCTGGGCGTGCCCTTTGCCTGCCTGTCCATCGACGATGCCTTTGAGCGTGAGGTCGCCGCCGCCGAGCAGATGCTGCAGCCGGGCGAGAAGCTGACGCCGCTGACGGTGCAAAACATTCAGTCGCGGCTGCGAGCGCAGCGGATGTGGAACTGGTCAAACTCCGTCGATGGCCTGTTTCTGCAGACCGGGAATATGAGCGAAAAGGCGGTCGGCTACACGACGGTCGGCGGCGACTTAATGGGCTGCTTGGCTCCCATTGCCAACCTGCCTAAGACGGTGGTGAACTACCTGCTCGACTACCTGCTGCAGACGGCGGGGCTGTCGGGGATTACCGAGACGATCAAGATTCCGGCCAGTGCCGAGCTAGCGCCAAACCAAGAAGACGAGCGCGACCTGATGCCGTATCCGGTGCTGGATGCGTGCCTGGCGCTGTATGCCGCCGACAAGCTGTCGCCCGCCGAGATTGCGCCGATGCTGCTGCAGATGTTCCCCGAGTTTCCCGAGGCGCAGCTTCAGGCGTGGACGGACAAGTTTGCGCGGCTCTTTTCGCGGGCGATTTTCAAGTGGGTGCAGTCGCCGCTGTCGCTGCATCTGGGCAACCTGGATCTAGAGCGCGAGCGGGCGCTGCAAGTTCCCGTCGTCACGCGCGGGCAGTGGGCCAAGAGCGCGACTCCCAGCAAGTCGAGCTAGCGCCGCCTCTCGTCGTAACTTCAGCAGAATGTTTGCTTGCTGCCTGCGCTTCGGGCCGCGAATTTTAATTACGAGCGCGCTTAAATCTCGCTAAGTTCGCGGCTGGTTGTGCGGTGGCTGCTGGTGCAGCGGCTTTCTGCACGACATCTCAGAGGCTTTCCCGCTCTCTTTCCGACGGTCGCATCAGGAGTCGTGATGACACGCTTTGTCACCAGTGCAGGTCTGCCCGCCGCCCCGATAAAGACAAAAGCCCGCGCATTGGCGCTTGGTTTGTTGCTCGGATTTTCGTCGCTGCTAAGCGCGTGTACGGACTTTTCGACGGCTGGCGGTACGCCGGGAGATCCGTTTGATCCGGGTCCGCAGCCGGGTGGTGGCTCGTATGGCTCGGGCTCGGGCTCAGGCGGAATGCCGCCGGTCCAGCCGATGTGCGCCGAGTCCGAGCGCCGCTGTCCGCGCGAGTTTGTGTGGAAAGGCTTTAACGGCGTCACCAAAGGCGACGAAAAGTCGGTCGAGCTGCGCGGCGACTATCGAATGGGCGCGTGGGTCAAAGGCGACGCGTTTAAGTTCGACGGCCAACTGTGGCGCGTCACCATTCCCGATCTGCCGTGGGTGACGAAGTTTCTGTACAAGATTCGTATCGTCGATGCGGCTGGCAAAGAGTCGTGGATCGCCGACCCCGAAAATCCAAACGGCGAGTCGGATGGCTTTGGCGGCATGAACTCGGTGCTGTCGGGCATCACTTGTGACAAGTACAGCTGCGCCGATCCGATTCCGATGTGCAACCTGATGCCGATGGGCGGCTTCGACTGGCGCGACGCGGTCCTGTACTTCGTCTTTGTCGATCGCTTTCTGGATGGCAACGCCGCGAACAATGCGCCATCGACGGCGGGAGGCCTGGATTCGTCGGCCAACTGGCAAGGTGGCGACTGGGCGGGCCTGAAGCAAAAGATTGAAGCCGACTACTTTGGTCAGCTGGGTGTAAACGCGCTGTGGATCACGGTGCCGATGGACAACACCGATGCGATTGGCATCGGCGACGATGGTCGCAACTACACCGCCTATCACGGCTACTGGCCGCGCGACCTGTCCAAGCCCGAGCGCCGCTTTGGCACCGAGGCTGAGCTGACCGCCATGGTCGACGCTGCGCATGCCAAGGGCATCAAGATCGTGGTCGATTACGCGATGAACCACGTCCACAAAGACTCGCCGGTTTATAGCGCGCACCGCGACTGGTTTAACCCGCTGGATCTGGGCGGTGGACGGCAGTGCATCTGTGGCTCGCCCGACTGTCCGTGGGATGGCGGCAAGGCGACGCAGTGCTGGTTCCGCGACTATCTGCCCGACTTTAATTTTAACAACACCGACGCGCGCAACTTCTCGGTGCAAAACGCGCTCGACTGGGTGACCAAGTACAAGATCGATGGGCTGCGGCTGGATGCGGTAAAGCACATTGAGCAGTCGTGGCTGCTGGAGCTGCGCGACCGGCTGATCAAAGAGGTCGAGCCCAAGACCAAAGAGCACGTTTATCTGGTCGGTGAGACCTATACCGGCGACAAGGCGCTGATTAAGAGCTTCATCGATCCGTGCAAGAAGCTCGACGGGCAGTTTGACTTTCCGCTGCGCGCCGAGCTGAACGGCAAGGTGCTGCTGCGCCAGGGCAAGATGCAGGACCTGATCGGCTTTATGGATGCCAACGTCAGCTACTACGGCTCGGGGCTGAACTCGACGTTTATTGGCAACCATGACGTGCCGCGCACGATCCACTTTGCGCAGAACTCGCCGCTGTGGAACGACGTGTGGTCGGGCGGCAAAGACCGCAACTTCGTAAACAAGCCCGGCACCGTCACTGAGATCGAGGCCTACGAGCGGATGGCGGTAGCGATGGCGCTGCTGATGACCAATCGGGGCGTGCCGCTGATCTATTACGGCGACGAGATTGGGCTGGCGGGCGCGGGCGATCCTGACAACCGGCGCTTCATGGACTGGAATGCGGCTGGCTACAACAACGGGCAGAAGCTGCTGCTGGATCGGCACAAGAAGCTGGGCAGCTTGCGCAAGGCTCACATTGCGCTGCGGCGCGGGACTCGCACGACGCTGTCGTCTAGCGACGACACCTGGGCCTACAAGATGGTCGAGGGCAGCGACACCGTGTACGTGGTCGTAAACCGCAGCGACTCGGCCAAGATGGTGGGCGGGCTGCCGGGCGGGAATTTCACCGACGGTATTACCGGCGAGACGGTGGCAGGACCCACCGTGATGATTCCGGCGCGCGGCGTGCGCGTTATGACGCAGTAGCTGTGGTGCTTCGTGCCGGGTGCTGTCTGATAAACGCCGCGACCTCTGCGGCGGTAGGACAGCCCCGGCGACCCAAGTCCCGGCACTTCAGTGCTGCCGCCGCGCAGGCAAAGTGCAGCCAGGTGGTTAGCTGCTGTTGCTCTCTCTGATCCGCTAGATCGCTTGCTTCTGCCGTCGCTGCTTGCAATAGGGCGGCAATCAGTGCTGCATGAAAAGTGTCGCCACACGCCGTGGTGTCCAGCAGCACCGGCGGCGTCAGTGCTGGCACCACCAGCTTTGTAAGCTGTGGCGCGGTGCTCGTGGCTGACTGCGCGGACAGCAGCGCAATGCAGCCTGCAGCGCCTCGCGTCACCACCGGTAGACCGCCGCATACCTTGGCAAAGTGTAGCGCGGCTTGCTCGGGGTCGGGCTGTCCCGTCAGTAGCTTGGGGAACTCTTCTGACACCACGCACAGGTCGGCCAGCGCCAGCAGCTGCGCCGCCTCCGGAGTCGCTTGATCCAAGTCGACCGAGATCAGCGTACCCAGCTGCTTGGCTAGCGCCGCTGCGTGTAGGGACGCTTCTGGGTACGTAAGGTCCACGTGCAGCACGCGCGCCGAGGCAATGAGGTCGGGCGTTAGCCGCGACGTAGGCAGGTTTAGGCCGGGGTCGCGCCACTCCAGCACGCGCCGGTCACCGGTTGCATCCACGAGCAAAAGAGCCGTGCGACTAGGCAGACCCGCGCATAACTGAACGGCGGTCAGTTGTACGCCTTCTTGTGCAAGCTCCTGGAGCAACTGCGCGCTGCGGGCATCATCCCCAACGGCGGTGCTTAGGGCCGTGCGCAGTCCCAGCCGCTGCGCTGCCACCATCGCGGTCGCAATCTGCCCCCCGCCCAGCTGCAAAAATCCGGTCGCAGACAGCTTGTCCGGTAGCGCTTGTGAGAGCGAGACTCCCGTCGGTAGCTTGAGCACCAGATCGGCAGAGCACTCGCCAATACCAAGGACATCCACTGGCCGCTGGGCCGTGGCGCGCGCTTTTTGGAGGAGCCGGGTAACAGCGTTCATGGCGCAGACTTTACTTGCCCAGCTCGGGTTTTGTTGACCGTAGGTTTGCCGGGGGCGTATCCCTAAAGGACATGGCAGGACACGTCGAACCGATGGCAGCGCTGCAGCAAGCAGAGGCGGAACTGAACGCCGGTCATTTCGCGCGGGCGCGGCAGCAGCTGGCCGCTTGCTCCCCTAGCTCTGAGGCTGAAAAAGCCCAGCTAGCAGCTCTGCGGGCGCGCCTGCGTCCCGATCCGCTGGCCGCGATCTTGATTGTGACGTGCCTGCTGCTGATGGCGCTGGCAGTGGGGACGACCTGGCGTTAGGCGGGCGCGACTTGGCTGCTTCCGCGGGTCTAGCGGAGGGCGGCGCAAAGACGACCAAAGCAGTGCTTTGCGCTGACAGTGGGCCGTTGTATGGTGAGCTATTGCTTCGTATCACCGACGCTGCCGCTGCCTCTTGAATCCTGGGCGATTCGGTTGCAGTGAGGAGGATGGCTCATGCAGAACCTGTTTCGCCGAAAGTCCGTTGACCACGTAGTCGCGGACGCAGATGGGACCGAAGAGGGGGGGCAGCGGCTGCATCGCTCGCTATCCGCGTTTGACCTGACGATGCTGGGCATCGGCGCGATCATCGGCGCTGGTATTTTTGCCATCACTGGCACTGCCGCGGCCAAGCATGCCGGTCCGGCGATCATGCTGTCGTTTGTCGTCGGTGCTATCGGCTGCGCCTTTGCCGGTCTGTGCTACGCCGAGATGGCGGCGATGATTCCGATTGCGGGCAGCGCTTACACCTACTCGTACGCGACGCTGGGCGAGCTGTTCGCATGGATCATCGGCTGGGATCTGATCCTGGAGTACGCAGCTGGCGCTATCACCGTCGCGATCTCGTGGTCAGGCTACTTGGTCGAGCTGCTACACGGCGTCGGCATTCACATCCCCAAAGAGCTGGCGAACGGCTACTTTGCCACCTGGACGACAGGCACCGGGGCTGAAGCGGTGGTGCATCACGGCATCGTCAATGTGCCCGCAGTGCTGCTGGTGGCCGCGATCACCTGGATGCTGGTCGTCGGTGTCAAAGAGAGCGCGCGGGCCACGAGCCTAATCGTGGTGGTCAAGGTGCTGGTCGTGCTGGCGTTCTTGGCGCTGGGCGTCAGTCATGTGCAGCCGGTGAACTGGACGCCGTTTATGCCGTTTGGCAAGTGGGGCGTGATTCAAGGCGCGGGCGTGGTGTTCTTTGCGTACATCGGCTTTGACGCGGTCACGACGATGTCTGAGGAGTCGAAGAATCCAAAGCGCGACCTGCCGATCGGCATCTTGGGCTCGCTGGCGGTTTGTACGGTGCTGTACATCGCGGTGGCGGCGGTGCTGACGGGAATCGTGCCGTATACCGAGCTGTCGCATCCGGCACCGGTGGCGCTGGCTCTGACCCGCGCCGGCGTAGAGTGGGGCGCCAAGCTGGTCTCGGTGGGCGCCTTGGCGGGCCTGGGGAGCGTCGTGATGGTGATGATGATGGGGCAGCCGCGGGTGTTTTTTGCGATGAGCCGTGATGGCCTTCTCCCCGCTTCCATCAGCAAGGTGCATCCGAAGTTTCGTACGCCGTATCGGTCGACGATCTTGACCGGGATTTTTGTGGCGCTATGTGCCTCGACCATGAATGTCGATCAGGCGGGCGAGCTGACCTCGATCGGGACGCTGTTCGCGTTTGTGCTGGTGTGCTTGGGAGTAGTGGCCCTGCGGGTGATTGATCCCAAGCGGGTGCGTCCGTTCCGGGCCCCCGGCTCGCCCGTGATTCCGGTGCTGGGTGCGCTGTTCTGCTTGCTGATGATGGCTGGCCTGCCGCTGCATACCTGGGCCCGCTTCATCGGCTGGCTGGTGATTGGCCTGGTGGTCTACGGCAGCTACGGGATGAAGCACTCTGTGCTACGCAGGCGCGATTCCCAGCTGCCACCCGCAAGTTCCAGCAAGTAAATCCCAAGCTACCGCCGCAAATAGGTAGGCCCGCGTAGTCTCGTTCCCCACTAACAGACAGGCTGCTGCAAAAAAGCGTGCTGGGTGGCGCTGCAGGAAAAGGGCGCGGGCACATTTTGTTCTCGTCGAGAGGTGCCGCTATCCGGCGGCCCTCTTGACTAACTAGGCCGTTCTTTTACGCTGCTAGCTTATGACACTTGGCCTGGTCTGCGACGCTTGTGACACGCTGAGCCCCCTGTCTGCCACAGTGTGCCCGGTGTGCAGTGCGCCGCTGGGGGTCAAGGCAGCGGTGGCAGTAGCAGCAGTGGCAGGTCCTCGAACTTGTCCTAGCTGCAGCAATGAGGTGCCCGCTCAGCATCGGTTCTGCGGCTTTTGTGGCACCCGCGTCGAAGGTGCCGAGCAGCGTCCATTGTGGCCGACAGCCTCGACCCAGAGCCGTGCCCGCCTGGTGCTGATCAAGGGCGAGGGACAAGACGGAGTAGCGTTTCCGATCTTGGAGCACGGCGATCACGTCTCGGGGCGGCTTGAGGGCGGGATCATGTTTCCGGAGGACCCGCTGCTGTCGCCTCGTCATGCGACGTTCTTTTTTCGCGAAGGAAAACTGTACGTACGCGACGATGGTTCGCGCAATGGCGTGTACATCCGCCTGCAAAAGCCCAAGGTGGTAACCACCGGCACGCAGCTGCTTATCGGTGAGCAGCTCTTGCGCGTGGATGCCTGTCCGCCTGAGCAAGTGCCAGTCCCTGACGCGGAGGGCACGTACTTTTACTCGTCCCCGCATCGCTCGGCCAAGCTGTCGCTGGTGCAGCAGCTAGTCGGTGGCGAGGTTGGCCTAGTCTATCGCGCCCGCGGCGACACCGTCGTGATTGGCCGCGAGGGCAACGACGTAAACTTCCCCGAAGATCCATTTATTTCCGGTCGCCACGCGCAGATCCTGGCGCTGGACGATCGGCGCTTTCAGATCACTGATCTAGGCAGCAAGAACGGAACCTACGAGAAAGTACCGACGCTGATGCAGCTGTTTGCCGGGGATCATGTGTTCCTGGGCCAGCAGTTGCTGCGCGTCGAGATGTAGGCGGACGGCTGGGACACATTAGCCAAGTCGCAGACCGGCTTTGGTCTACACGGAGAGAACGGCGTGCTTATCTGCAGAAACTGTGGCAAGGAAAATCAGCCCAGCTATCGCTACTGCCAGGACTGCGGCGCGTCGCTCGCTGCCGAGGTCCAGCGCCCCTTGAGCGCGGCGGTGCGCGGTCGCTTGGTCTTGGTACGACCCGATGGCAGTGATGGTGGCTCGCATCCGCTTCAGGACGGCGTGAACCTGCTGGGCCGAGGCTCGGGGCCGCTGTTTGACGCCGACAGCTACCTATCGCCAGTCCATGTCCGGATCGAGATCGGCAAAGGCCGCAACGAAGGCCAGTTTGTGGT
>ERZ795056.7774-NODE-7774-length-10207-cov-5.765760_pt1 | contig 10207 bp, 9 predicted proteins | sample MGYA00375140_ERZ795056 | MGnify/ENA primary metagenome ERZ795056 (study PRJEB30185, sample SAMN05720227) | activated sludge metagenome | isolation source: Anaerobic digester | place: USA | collected 2015-03-09 ...
GCTCGGCCTCGTGCACCCGCAAGCAGCTGGTCGCGTGCTTGCAGTTGCCGAGGCAGCTCGGGTCCTCACTGTCACATTCTTCCTCGACGTCGATCGTGCCGTCGCCGCAGTGCGCCGCGCGGGCCGAGCAGTCGGCGGCGCAGCTGCCATAGGCGCCGTCGTTGACGCCGTCGTCGCAGACCTCGACGCCCTCCAAAACCTTGCCGTCGCCGCAGCTGGCCAGGGTGCACGCGCTCGTGCAGGCCCCGCCGTCGGCGTTGGCGCTGCCGTCGTCGCAGTCCTCGTGGCCCGGCCACAACTTGCCGTCGCCGCACACGTTGCGCAGGCAGTCGGCCGTGCAGGCGGCGTCGTCGGCGTTGGCCGCCGCGTCGTCGCACTCCTCGAGCGTGTCGACGACGCCGTCACCACAGACGCCGGTCGTCGTGGTCGAGCCGCTGGTGTCGCCGACGGTGCCGGTGGTCGGGTCGGTGGTGCTCGAGCTGTCGGTGGTGCTCGAGGTGGAGGCGGCCCCGGAGCTCGAGCTCGCGGCGTCGGTGGAGGCGTCGCTGGCCGAGCCGCCCGGTTGAAGGCAGCCAGCGAGGCCGCCGAGGACGCAGAGCAGCGTCACGTGCGTCATACGCAGGTTCATCATCATGACCAGTTTCCCAGGCGTCAGGATGATGTTCGTCCCACACATCGGCGGGCCTCGCAAGGTCATGAGACCGAGAGTGACAGCGCGTATCGGCGCGTGGCAGCGCGTATCAGCGAGAAGGATCGCTCGCGCGCGTGGCGTTAGCGAGCGAGCGCAGCGGCGTGATGCGCGACGTGATCGGCGATGAACGTGGCGATGAAGAAGTAGCTGTGATCGTAGCCGGCGTGCATGCGCAGCTGCAGCGGCTGGCCGGCCGACGCGCAAGCATGTGCCAGTGCGTCCGGACGCAGCTGTGTCGCCAGGAACTTGTCGGCGTCGCCCTGATCGACGAGCACGGGGCCGGGGAAGCGATGGGTGGCGAGCAGCGCGCAGGCGTCGTGTTGCCGCCAGGTGTCCTGATCGGGGCCGAGGTAGGCGGCGAAGGCCCGGGTGCCCCAGGGCACGAGGCTCGGCTGGCAGATCGGCGCGAGCGCAGAGACGGAGCGGAAGCGATCCGGCCGACGCAGCGCGAGCACGAGCGCACCATGCCCGCCCATCGAGTGACCGGTGATGCCGAGCGCGCCGGGCTGCAGCGGCAGCTGCTCGCCGAGCAGCTCGGGCAGCTCGTCGGCGACGTAGCTGGCCATGCGGAAGTGCCGGCTCCACGGCGCCTGCGTGGCGTCGAGGTAGAAGCCGGCGCCCTGGCCGAGGTCGTAGCCGGGATCGTCGGGCACGCCCTCGCCGCGCGGGCTGGTGTCGGGGGCGATCAACATGAGGCCGTGCTCGGCGGCGTGGCGCTGGGCCCCGGCCTTGACGGTGAAGTTGTCCTCGGTGCAGGTCAGGCCCGAGAGGAACATCAGCCCGGGCACTGGCCCGCGCTCGGCGGCGGGCGGGAGATACACGGCGAGTCGCATCTGCGTACCTGTCTCACGGGACAGGTGGCTGTAGACCCGCTGAACGCCGCCGAAGCAGCGGCTCTCGCTGAGGATCGTGAGGGACATGCGATCGTCAGAACCGGCCGGTCAGGGCGAGGCCGCCGGAGCCGCGGCCGAAGGAGGGCACGACCGCGAGGCTCTCGGCGCGCTGACGATTGAGGCGGCGGTGCTTGGCCAGGCGCAGCGAGCCGAGCACCGCGAAGCCGATGCCGGCGGCGGCCAGGAAGGCGCCGACGCCCATCAGCAGCTTGCCTCGCTGCTCGGGGGTGAGTTCGATGCTGGCGGCCGAGCTGCTGGTGTCGGTGCCGTCGGTGTCGGCGGTGCCATCGGTGTCGGTGGTCTCGCCCTCGCGGGGGTAGATCGGGCCGAACTTGTCGGCGGTGGCGGCGTAGTAGATCACGGCCGCGCCGCCGCCCGCGAGCAGGATGCCGCCGGCGATCGCGGGGCCGATCCAGCCGGGCGCGCCGGGCTGCTCGATGGCGAGGTCGTAGGGCTTGCCGCCCGGGGCCGTGTCGATCTCCGGCGGGATCCGCTTGCGCAGCGGCACGGCCTCCTCGATGCGCTGGTTGATCGCGATCAGCCGGGCGCGCGCCTCCTGGGTCTCCGGGTAGCGCTCGCAGCCGTTGCCGTGCTTGGTCTTGCAGGCCCGCAGGTACTCCTGGATCAGCCGCATCGCGGTGCGCAGGTGCGCGAGCTCGCCGGTGGTCGCGTACAGCTGCTCGTGCGTGGTCACCACGTTGGCCAGCACGACCGAGCGCGTCATGTGGTTGCTCTCGTTCTCCGAGAGCAGCTCCAGCGCCTTGGCGTACAGCCGCGACGCGCCGATGTAGTCGCCGGCGTCGAAGGCCACGTCGCCCTGGTCGCTGAGCTCGAGGCCCTGCTCGACGCTGCTGCGTCGCAGGCCCGGGCTGCTGCCGCCGGTGACCCGCGTCGCCGGCTTCTTGGCGGCGCCGCTGGCCGGACCGAGTTGACCGGGCTCGAGCGGCTCGTCGGCGATGTTGCCGTCGCCCGCGTCCGGCTCCTCCGAGTCGGGCTTGGGCGCCGTCTCCGGTGTGGAGGCTGGAGTCTCGGTTGGTGTCTTGGTCGCCTTGCCAGCACTCGCGGGCGGACGCGCGGGCTTGCCGTCGGCGGGCGCGGGGGCGACCAGCAAGGCGCAGACGAGGGCGAGCGAGAGGCCCTGTCGCGCGGGGCGCGTGTACGTGCGAAGCATCATCGAAGCGTGACCGGGAGGATCGCCAAGGCCAGCGAAAACTGCAAGGCCGGAGCGGCCGCGCCAGGCTGGCATCCGCTGACAGTTTGGCACGCGTGGGGGCCCTGCTGGACCGCTTCAGCGACAATTGGTCCCTCGCTCGCGGGGGCGGCGGTGGCCGGGGGCGCTCCCGGGCGCTCGCGGATTTTCGCCGATAATTGGCGGCCGGACGCGAGCCGTGATCTGGTCCGGGACCGTGAGCACCGAGGTCCCCGAAGCGCGCGAAGAGGCAGAGGCGGTCGTCGAGGCGGCGCCCGTCGCGGCCGACGAGCCGCGAGCCATGGACCCGTGGTTGTTCTTCGCGGCGATGGCGCTGGCCTGCCTCGGCCTGGTGATGGTCTACAGCGCGGGCGTGTACACGGCGCGCATGAAGTATGGCGACTGGGAGTTTTTCCTCGGTCGTCAGGGGCTGTTCTTCGCGCTCGGCACGGTGCTGATGCTGGCGATCTCGCGGATCGACTACCGGGTGTTTCGCCGGTTCGCCGGGCTGTTCATGACGCTCGGCCTGCTCGGCCTGGTGGCGGTGCTGTTCGTCGGCGACGAGGTCAACGGCGCGCGCCGCTGGATCCGCTTTCCGGGCATGAACATCCAGCCGAGCGAGCTCGCCAAGGTGGCGCTCGCGGGCTTCCTCGCGGCGATGCTCGCCCGCCAGGGCGAACGCGTGACCAAATTCAAGGTCGGCTTCCTGCCGCCGCTGCTGGTCGCGTCGCTGACGATGCTGCTGGTGCTGCTCGAGCGTGACCTCGGTACCACGATCCTGCTCGGCGCGCTGACGATGACGCTGCTGTTCGTCGCCGGCACCCGCATCGCCTATGTGCTCGCCGCGGCGATGCTCGCGGCCCCGCTGGTCTGGCATCAGATCGTCGACGTCGGCTATCGCAAGGGCCGCCTGCTCGATTATTTGTCGGGCGAGCAGTCGTACCAGATCCAGCAGTCGCTGATCGCGGTCGGCTCCGGCGGCCCCTGGGGCCTCGGCCTCGGCGCAGGCCGGCAGAAGCTCGGGTTCTTGCCCGAGAACCATACCGACTTCATCCTGGCGAGCGTCGGCGAGGAGCTCGGCCTCGCAGGGATCAGCGCGGTGCTCGGGCTGTTCTGTCTGCTGGTGTGGCGGGGTTTGGTGGCGGCTCGCACCGCGCCCGACCGCTTCGGGACCTATCTGGCGATCGCGCTGTCGTCCCTGTTCGGCTTCCAGGCGCTGATCAATACCTCGGTGGTGCTCGACATCATCCCCGCCAAGGGCATCACCCTGCCGTTCCTGTCGTACGGCGGCTCGTCGCTGCTCGTCAGCATGGGCGCGGTCGGGATCCTGCTGGCGATCTCGCGGCGGCCGCGGCCGTGGCGGATCTCGGACCAGCGCAGTCGGAGGGCCCCGGCCCCGGCGCCGACCCGGGCCCAGAGGATGCAACAGGCGCGCGGCGGGGGCGTGGGGGCCGGGAAACGCTGGTGGTGGCCGTTTGCGGCGAAGAGCTTGGTGGCGGCGCCGCGGCGGGCGAATGTTCGTCGGCCGGGGTGAGGGAGAGGGCGAGCATGGACTGCGAGCATTGGCTCGCAGGCAATGTGCCCACATATCAAGCGTCGGGTCGGGGCGGGGGGAGCGGGTTTGATTGCTCGTCTTTCAGCTCGAGGGGGACCTGCAGGCGGGTGGCCATCAGGGCGGCTGCGGCTTGTACGCGGGCCTCGCGGGTGGGCTCGGCGTCGCGGTCGAGTTCCAGATAGCCGAGGCTGGTGACGCCGCCCGGGGCGCGCAGGCGCAGGTTCAGCCAGCGCACGTCGCCGTACTTCGTGGTCGTGCGGATGATGCGGGCCTCGAGGGCCTCGGGGTCGCGCACGTGCTCGTGGGTCCGCAGCAGGGCGCCGCGGCCCTCGAGGGTCAGCTCGCCGGGCTTGCAGGTGATGCGCCGGGCCGCCTCGAGCATGAAGCCGAGCAGCACCAGGCGGACCGCGAACCAGCACAGAAACAGCAGCACCGGGGCGGCCCAGAGGCCCTTGAGGGTGCCGAAGACGGTGTACTTGTGCCAGATGCCGTAGGGGATCAGCAGGACCAGACCGAGGACCAACAGCAGGAGCAGGTAGAGGCTGGCGCGCAGGACCCAGGCCTGGAAGGTCCGGCGTCGACGCAGCACCAGGCAGGTCCCGTCGTCGCTGGCGGCGAAGGGGCGAAAGTCGCGGTCGTCGATGGCCACCGTCTCGACGGTAGCGAGCTTTGCCGAGGCCTGCAAAGGCGAGATATCGCCCGGTTCCGCGCGGGCCGGGTGAACGACTGCGACCGCATTCGCCGGGGGTCTTCATGCGCCTGGGTTCCCGGGCCCCCTGGTGTCCTGATATATCGAGCGTGCCCTTTCGGGCATGTCCGTGGCAGACCCCACACCTGAATTGCTCGCACGCATCCGCGCGCTTGAGGCAGAGCTCGCGGATCTCCGGGCGATGCAGTGGGACCGCGGATGGAACGCCGAGGCGGTGCTGGTGCACGACCTCGACGGACGGATCCTCGACGCCAATGAGCGGGTCGCGGCGATGCTCGGGTACAGCGTCGACGAGCTGTGCGCGCGCGACATGTTCAGCGTCGAGGAGAGCCTGCGGGAGACCGGAGCCGCCACCTCGCGTGAGAACTGGGCGCAGATCGAGGCCGGCGCGCCGATGGTGGCTCGCGGTCGCTTCGTGCGCCGCGACGGTGGCACCGTGCCCGTCGAGTTGACCTTGATCGCCCGTGACGGCGCGGGTGAGCGTCGGCTCATGCTCGTCGCGCGTGACATCACCGATCGGCTGCGGGTCGAGCGGGCGCTGCGAGACAGCGAGCAGCGGTTTCGGTTCCTGTTCGAGGCGGCGCCGGTCGGGATGCTGCGCGCGTCGGGTCGCGGCGCGCTGCTGCAGGTCAACCGGGCGCTGTGCGGCTGGCTCGGGCACGACGCGCTGGCGCTCGGGGGCACGCCGGCGCGTGAGCTCGTGGTCGCCGAGGATCGACCTGTCTTCGACGACATGTCGGCCGCGCTCAGGGCGGCCCCCGGCGAGCCGGTGCGCGCGCAGCTGCGGGTGGCGACGACGGCGGGCCGGGTGATGTGGGGCCAGCTGACGCTGTTCGCCGAGGTCGAGGTGCGTGGCGAGCTCAAGCAGATCATCGGTGTGCTCGAGGACATCGATGCGCGTACACGGGCGGAGGCGCAGGTCGCCACGCTGCTGACGACGCTCGAGGCGCAGGTCGAGGCGCGCACGGGTGAGCTGCAGCGCAGCAATCAGTTGCTGCGCCGGGAGATCGAGGAGCGCGAGGGTGCGGAGGCCGAGCTGATCCTGGCGCGCGAGCGGGCCGAGGCGGCGAGCCAGGCCAAGAGCCGGTTCCTGATGGTGATGAGCCACGAGCTGCGCACGCCGCTCAACGCGATCCTCGGCTACAGCGAGCTGTTGATCGAGGCGGTCACCGGCCCGGAGCTGCTCGACCGCGACGAGCATGGCGCCGACCTGTGGCGCATCCGCGGGGCCGGGACCCACTTGCTGGCGCTGATCGACGACATCCTGCACATGACGCGCCTCGAGTCCGGCGCCGCCACGCTCGAGCGCACGCAGGTCGCGGTGGCCCCGTTCCTGCGCGACCTGGGCGCGGCGATGCGCGAGCAGCTCGCTCGCCCCGACCTCGAGTTCGTGGTCGAGATCGCGGACGAACTCGGTTTGATCGTGACCGACGCGGAGCGGTTGCGGCATGTCTTACGCCACCTGCTGCGCAACGCGGCCAAGTTCACGCCGCGGGGCAGCATCACCCTGCGTGCGAGCCGCAGGGGCGGCCCGGACGGCGAATCGCTGCACCTCGAGGTCCGCGACACCGGCATCGGGATCGCCCGGGAGCATCTGGGCCGCCTGTTCGCGCCCTTCGTCCAGATCGACGACTCGCCGACGCGCCGCTACGGGGGCCTGGGCCTGGGTCTGGCGTTGTGCCGGCGCTATTGCGACGAGCTCGGGGCCCAGATCTCGGTCGAGAGCGAGGTCCAGCGCGGCTCGGCGTTCTTCGTGCGCGTTCCTGTGGTGCCGGCGACCCGGCCTCCGCTATGATGCGCCGGTGCTGTTCACCGACGACCGGATCTGGCGCATCGATCGGGTCGCCGCGCAGGTGGTCCGGGCGACCCGCACGCCGGCGGTGTTCACCGGGCTCGACGAGGTGCACGCGTCGTTCCTCGAGCTGCGGCGGCGCCTCGGCGAGCTGCCGCTCGACCGGGCCCGCCACGCCCTGCTCGTCGACCTGCGTGACGGCCCGCTGCGCTCCGATCCTGCCTTCGACGAGGTCATCCGCGAGCATCGGCCGCGCGTGTTCGAGGGCTTTTTTATCGGCGCGGTCCTGGTGCGCACGCTGAGCGGCAAGATCCAGCTCACCCGCCACGAGCGCGTCGACCGGGTCTATCGCGTGTTCGACGACGAGGCCGAGGCGATCGCGTTCCTCGTCGACGAACTCGGCGAGGTCTGACGCGGCGATCGATCACGCCAGGTCGGCGGTCAGCGGACCGTCGAGCGACAGGCGCAGCTCGGTCTCCTCGAGCGAGATCGAGTGCTGCGTCACCGGCCCGGGCGCGCTGCACTCGCGCAGCTGCAAGCTGCCGCACACGTGGCTGGCCTCGGCGAGGTCGGCGAGCTGGCGCACGCGCTCGAGCCAGCGCTGGATCAGCGCGGCGCGGTGCGCCTCCGGGTCGCGCACCATGAGCAGCGGCGAGCCGAAGGCCACCTCGAGCGCGGGCTTGCGCGCATGTCCATGGGTCACGGCGGCGTGGGTCAGGATGTTGAGGGTGGCGAGCACCCGGGCCCGCGGCCAGTAGCCCATGCTGTCGGCGAGCGGGACCTCGAGGTGACCGGTGGCGTGCGGGACGCCGTCGCCGCCGCCGATGCGCGTCTTGCTCTTGCCGTCGGCCTGCCACTCGAGGCCTCGCATCACGACCACGGAGCCGGGCAATGCGGCGCCGAGCTCGCGGGTCAGGGCGGTGAAGGCGGCCTCGAACAGGGCGACGGCCTTGCCGCTGTCGGGCTCCTCGACCCTGGCGGAGAAGCCGACGCGCACGAGGTCGGGTCGCACGATCATCGAGCAGGGGCCCGCGTCGCGCAGGAGCAGCCGCGCGGGAGGTTTCTCGGAGGAGGACTTGATCACGGCGGCATGGTACCGCGATCGGGTCGTGGTCAGGCGAGGCCGAGCTCGGCCATGCGGGCCTCGATGGCGTCCTTGCAGTCCTTGAGGCCGGCGCCGGTGAGCTCGCGGTAATGCTTGATCGCGTTGATCTTCTGGTTGGCGCGGATCAGGCGGTCGAGCTCGGGCTGCATCTCGGGGTGGGCGGGCTTGCTGGCGAGCGTGGCCATGCGGGCCTCGACGGCGTCCTTGGACTCCTTGAGGCCGAGGTGGGTGATCTCGCGGTAATGCTTGATCGCAAGGATCTTCTCGCCGCGCGCGATCAGGCGGTCGAGCTCGGGCTGCAGGCTCGGCTCGGGCGCCGGGGCGCGCACAGGCTCGGGCGTCGGCAACGGCTTGCCGGCCTGGATCGCCTCGACGGCGTCCTTGGCCTCCTTGAGGCCGACTCCGTGGAGCTCGCGGTAGCGCTTGATCGCCTCGATCTTGTGGCCGTTGCGCAGGGACGCGGCGATCTGGTCGTCGATCACGAGGGTCGCGGCGGGCGGGCCGGCGTCGCGTGAGTCGAGGTCGTGCTCATGAGATTTCGGCGCGCCGAGGCTGGCGCCGCGGGACTGCGTCAGGGCCCAGCGCGCGGCGTCGATCGCCTTGCGGGCGACCAGCACGCTGCCGCCGTGACGCTGGTGATAGAGGCCGGTCGCGGCGACGAGGTCACCCATCTCGACGAGCGTCTGAATGTCGGGATCCAACATGCGGGCATCGTATCATCGATGCTCGCATGGGGGATCAGGTCGCGGGGTGCTCGTCCAGGCCGAGCCGGGCGCGCACGAATGCGCCGATCTGGTCGAGCGAGCGCTGCGCCTCGGGCAGGGCCGGGGCGAAGAATTGGAAGACGTGCCACAGCTCGGGCCAGACCTCGATCTCGAACTGCACGTCGGCGGCCCGGGCCCGCTCGGCGAGGCGCGTCGAGTCGGCGAGCAGGACCTCGTGATCGCCGACGTGAATGAGCAGGGGCGGGAGGCCGCGCAGATCGCCGAGCAGCGGCGAGAGCAGCGGCTGGGCGCGATCGTGTTTGCCCGCGTAGAGCCTTGCGAGCGGATCGAACAATGTGGGATCGAGCCAGGGCTCGACCGCGGCGCGGGTGGTCAGGGTCTCGCCGCTGCAGGTCAGGTCGGTGAAGGGCGACAGCAGCACCGCGGCGGCCGGCAGCGGCGCGCCGGCGTCACGCAGGGTCAGCAGGGTGGCGAGGGTCAGGCCGCCGCCGGCCGAGTCGCCGCCGATGACGATGCGACGCGGGTCGTGGCCGGCGGCGAGCAGGGCGTGGTAGGCGGCGACGGCGTCGTCGAGGCCGGCCGGGAACGGGTGCTCGGGCGCGAGGCGATATTCGGGCACGACGGCCTGGATGCCGCAGGCGAGCGCGAGGCGGCAGGCGAGCGCTCGATATGCGGCGCACGAGCCCATCACATAACCGCCGCCGTGCAGATACAGAAATACGTGCTCGCCGCTGTGGCCCGGGTTTCGTAGCCACTCACAGGGGCGACCGGCGAGCTCGCGCACGCTGACCTCGAGGCCCGGCGGCAGCGCGGCGTTGTTGCCCATATCGTCGAGGAATCGGCGTTGCTCGCCGAGCGGGACGCCGCCGCGAAAGGTCGGGGCGATCTGGTGAATGAGGAGTTGGCGGAATTTGTCCCGGATCGCGCTGTCCATGGTGGCCTCGGATGGTGTGATGAATGGTTATTCGTAGCTCTGGCCGGCGAGCAGCAGCTCGCACAGTCCGGTCCAGCCGAAGCGCCTGCGGGCCTCGTCGTCGTCGTCGACCGGCGCGGGCGGGGTGACGAGCTCGAGCTCGTCGTCGTCATCGCTGCCGTGCACGCTGCCCGCGACGCCGCACTCGAGGTACGAGCTCGGGTCGAAGTTGTACCAGCGACCGCCGTCGGGGGCGTCGATGCCGAAGTAGCGGTTGTCGTCGGCGAGCTGGCCGCTGGCTCGCATGCGCACGAGGTCGGCGATCTGCTGCATGAGGATCGACTCTACGCGGCGCAGGTCGCCCGGGCCCGGGTTCGACGGCCAGGCGTCGATGCGATCGGGCGGCTCGTCGGTGCCCGCGGCGGCCAGCAGAGCGACGATCTCGTCGGGCGTGGGCTCGCGGGGACCGAGGTGGGCGGCGAGGCGGTGCACACCGTGCAGCAGGGCGCGCAGGTAGGTCTCGAGGTCTCGCTTGATGCCGAGCGCGGTCAGCTGCGCGTAGAGATCGCGGTTGGTGCGCACGGCCATCACGGCGACGATATCACGGGCGCCGGGCGCGATGCGGGGGTCCATGG
>ERZ795056.7775-NODE-7775-length-10207-cov-4.200355_pt1 | contig 10207 bp, 8 predicted proteins | sample MGYA00375140_ERZ795056 | MGnify/ENA primary metagenome ERZ795056 (study PRJEB30185, sample SAMN05720227) | activated sludge metagenome | isolation source: Anaerobic digester | place: USA | collected 2015-03-09 ...
TGCTGCACGACCCTGCAGGGCCTGACGAGCATTGGTAATCGGCAATTCAGTAATCTGCTTGGAGGTGATCGAAGAAATGGCCCCGGTCAATTGACTTTTGCGTTGGGTACCATAACCAACCACCACCGTTTCAGCCAATTCGTTGATGTTTTCTTCCAGTGTAATGTCTACAACGGTACGGGTACCTACCACTTCTTCTTTCGTCACATAACCGGTGTAACTGATGACTAATGTAGCGTCGTTGCTAACAGCCAAGGTATACGCACCGTCTGCGTCGGCAACAGTTCCGGTGGTAGTGCCTTTTACGGCAATGGATGCACCAATGAGGGATTCCCCATTGGCGTCGATAACCTTACCCGAAATTTGGCGGGTCTGGGAAAATGCAAATTGACAGCTCAGCATAAGTGTCAAAACTAGCATCATTCCGTGTAATGGTCTTTTCATGCTGCTAAAGGTTGTTTGTTTGAAATTTTATTCTAAAAATTAAATGAGTGCGATACAAATGTCGGAATTTGGATTGGCTGTAAATACTGAAATCTTGCCGATTTCTGATACTTTTTTGACCTTAATGAGCTGATATGTGGAAAATATCCATTATTTTCTGTAAAAAACAGCGCCCAAAACGGTTTCGGTAGATTAATCATCTACCACTTGAAACTGTTTTGGACGCTGTTCTAACCGGGTTATTCTATGTTAGTGTTTATTCTGGTATTTGATCCAGTGCCGGTTTATTGCTTTCACTTCCTGCGTATCCGATGTTTTGATTGATCTGACCAAAACTGTTGCTAAAATTGCTGCTCGGGGGATCGGCCAGTGCACGTGGTAAGGACTAATGGTGTAGGCATCGCCCCGCACATTTTTGATGTTTCTTCCGTAGAAGATGTTTTTATCCACAATCCGATCATAGAAGAAATTGGCAGTGGCGAAGTTGTTGAGGGTATAAGTTTTTCCATTATAAGACTTACCCGCTTTTGCCATTTGGTAGGCGATTCTCGTCAACTCCGTTTTCCGAGGCTCTTCATAGTACAATTCTCTCGCTCTTTCATCAAGTATGGTGCCGATATCAACCTTTGAAGGATCATAAGGACTGCAACCTGCTCTGGTGCGCACGGCGTTTACATCGGCAGCGGCAGCGGCAAGATTCCCTTTAAAAAAGTGAGCTTCGGCCCGCAACAGGTAAGTTTCCGCCAAGCGGAAAATGTACCAGTCGGTATTGCCGCCCTGATAGGGGATGCGGATTTGGTCTTCGATGTACAACTTGTAGTGTGGCCAGTCATACCAGGTACGGATGGTATCGCCATTTGAAACCAGCATTTTTCCAGTGGCATCAAACAGTTGCAGGTTTTTGCCGTAAAAAGGAGAAGTGGTTTTAATGGATGGATTGTTGTATTGCAGCAATTCCATGGTCATCCAGTTTCCAGATTTGGTATCGTGCCTTAAGTCATTGGGATCGTCCCAGATGTCTCTGGTGCTGTAGGAGGTTCCGCGGCAGCGCCCAATCCCCCGACCATATTTAGTGCAAAGGTCAATTTCCACCTGATTGGGATTGGTTCCCTGTTTGCCATCGGGTGTCAAGATGACCGGGCTGGTATAGAAGGGTACGGCCTGGCGCATGGAAGTAGTTCCGGTAGTGGTGGCACTGGTCAACCCAAAACGGTCGATTACCGAAAAGAGCACTTCGGTGTTTGAGGGTAGGAATTTATTGGCGGGTCGGTGCAAATCCCAGATGACATTTTTGTTTGGATTGCTCGCGTCAACGCCAAAGCGAGAAGTCATCAGTTTATAGGTACCACTGTTGATCACCTGATCGGCAGCAGCGATGGCATCGTCGAATAGCCCCAGGGCCAGATTCACTTTGGTGAGCAGGTGTCCAACTGCACCTCTGTTCACGTCGCCCTTGGGGCCAGCCAACGGCACAACTTTTATGGCAAAATCGAGGTCTGTTTTAATTTTTTGCAGAATGACCTCCCGTTTTACGGTTTGGAAATCGAGTTTTGGCTCCGCCAATTCTTTAAATGAAGTTGGAATATCCCCAAACTGATGAACCAGCCGGTAATAGTAGTATGCCCGATAAAAGTAGGCTTTTCCAAGGATAATGTCTTTGGCCGCATCCTTGATCCCTTCCGCTTGTGGAAGCCGGTCAATGATGGTATTGGCCAGACGAATACCCAACCAGCCTCTTTCCCAGTACCAGCCAATTCGGTTAAAATCGGCACTGTTCAGGTTGGCATCAGGGGTGATGAGAATATTGAGGTTGACAGCAGGCCCAAACTTATCGGTTGTTCCTTCGATGGCTACCTCTGAAAAAATAGTTTCGGTAATGATGGGGGCACCATCGCCATAAAATTCGTCGCGTACACTGAGCGCACAGGAAGCCAGTGCCGAATTGAATCCTGCTTCAGAAGTAAAGGTATTTTCTGGCGTATAAAAGGACAAGGGCTGTGGTTCTAGCCAGCCTTCCTCACAACCAGCGTTTAAGAACAGCACCACGAAAGTGCAGATCAACATTTTTGCAATATTTATGTTGTTTTTCATGTTTTTCATGTTTTGCTTGTTTGCATTTTTCAATCAGAAAGTGACATTTAAGCCGAGCGAGGTCGTAGCTGGAGTGAGACCTTTGTTTTCAGGATCGAAATACTCCCAACCTGTGAATACTGCGGCATTTTGCTGATTGACATAAATTTTCAAACTCTCAAACCTCATTTTCTTAATGATCGATGCAGGCAGCGTGTAAGCGAGGCTGATGTTGTTCAAGCGGACAAAGGAAGATTTTCGCCAAACGTTGAAGGCAACCGATCCACCTGCCGCCGACATCATTTTAGCATAATCGTTGATCGGATTGGACGGAGTCCAATAAGGTCGCTTGTAGAATTGGGAACGATCGTAGAACAAATCCACGTTTTTGGCTTCGTTGTACTGGGTATACTGGCCCAACCTTCCGTAAAGAGCGAATGAAAAATCCAGATTTTTCCCAATTTTGAATTCATTTCTAAGATTGAATGAAAAATCAGGGTTTTGATCGCCCAGGAACTGCCGGTCATCCAGGGTGTATTTACCATCGCCGTTTACATCCTCCAGTTTGAAATCACCGGGGGTGAATCCATAGGTTTTTGCCAAATCCTTTTCCTCAATTTGCCATACCCCCAATACTTTGTAGTCCCAAATCTGATTGATTGGCCTTCCAATAAACCAACCGTTGGCCTGGTCATCCCGATCCACCAGGGTCGTATTGCCGCTAGCATCGGTTACTGGAACTGCACCGTAAAGCTTGAGGATCTTATTCTCATTGGTCCAAGCGGCAATATTGGTACGCCAGGAAAAATTGTTGCGCGTAATGTTTTCGGTGTTTAAGGTAAGTTCAAAACCTACGTTTTTGACCTGCCCCAGGTTGGCGATTACACTTCCAAATCCGGTAATGTTAGGGAGGGAGCGGTTCATCAGCAAGTCTTGCGTTTCGCGGTCGTAATAATCAATGGAACCGGTAATTTTGTTACCGGCGAAGCCAAAGTCAATGCCGACATTGACAGAACTATTTCTTTCCCAGCGGAGATTGGGATTACTCATGTTGGCGGTACGTACCGCACCAACATTGTAGGTTGTACCTGCCGTGGAGGTATAGGAATATACCCCTGAAGTCAGCGCGGATAAGGCGGCATAACGACCGATTTCGCGGTTGCCATTTTCACCGTAGGAGAGTCTCAGTTTGCCAAAATCGAGAATGTTCTTGATTCCTTTCATAAAAGACTCTTCAGAAAATACCCAGCCCAGTGCCATCGATGGGAAATTGGCTCGGGGGTTGCCTTGGCCGAATGCCGAAAAACCATCGCGGCGCATCGTAGCAGTTAAGTAGTAGCGTTGGGCAAAATTATAGTTGACCCGGCCCATCAAGGCATCACCAGTCTGGTACTGGTCGTCGCTGATCACGGAAGGGAATAAGGTGGCCGCTGCAATGTTGTGAAAGGACAAGTTGTCACTGGGCGAATAATTTTCAGCATTGACTAGGGTGCGCCAGGTTTGGAATTTTTCGGCGTTGGCGAGCAAGGTCACATCAAAATTGTGTTTGCCGAAAGACTTATTCCATTTCAACAAATTATCGAGTTGCCATTGGTAAGTTTTTTGATTTTCCCGGACGGTGATCCCGTTTCGCGAGGTTAAACCTGGGCGCAATGCAGAAGTATGGTTGAGGTAATCAAAAAATTCAAAGCGGGGGGTGAAATTGACTTGATAGGAAAATCCCAAGCCAATATCACCTTTGATGTACAAAGAGCTAAACATATTGGTAAACTTGCGCAGTCTGTTTTGGTAGACCTGATCAAGATAAGGGTTGGTGTTGTTGCCCACGTCGTCGTTGGTACTCTGGCGCAACGTTACGCCATCGTCCTGATAAAGTTGGCCATAAGGTGTTGTCCTGATCATGTTGCCCAAATCGATGGGTATGGTGCTTTCATCCCGATCAGCCACCTGAAGGTTAATTCCAACGCTGAGGTAGTTGGCTACCTTGGTTTCCAGGTTCATCCGGGCGCGAATCGTTTCAAAAAAATCCCCTTTGGTCATCCCCTGGTTGTTCAGATAACCAAGCGAAATGTAGTAGGAAGTACGGTCGTTGCTGCCAGAAACACTGACTGTATGGTCTTGCTGAATGGAATTAAAGTTGTAGAGTTCTTTTTCCCAGTCAATCGTTTTTCCCGCTTTATAATTTGCAATTTCGAGTGGGAAAAGTTTGATCCGGTTCAACCATATGTCTGTTGGTTCACCCTGACCACCACCCAGGGCTTTCCACTGGTCCAGAGTAATGGTTGATGGTAACTTGTTGGGATTGGTGAACTGGAATTCCCGGGCTGGATCATGGCCTGCCATACTCCAGAGTACATCTGTTCTCCAGTCCAGAAACTCCTCAGGACTGAGTAATGGCAGGTTTTTACCGATGTTGTTTTTACCCACATTCATATTGAGGGTAATCAGCGGTTTGCCGGATCTGCCTTTTTTTGTCGAAATCAGGATTACCCCATTGGCAGAACGAGCACCGAACACGGCTGCTGAACTGGCATCTTTCAAAATATCGACGCTGGCAATGTCATTGGGGTTGATGTCACTGATGTCCCCCGGATAAATGACACCATCTACCACCAACAGTGGGGAGGTGGAGGCATTCAGGGAAGCCCGACCTCTGACCAATAGGTTGCCCCCGCCTTTTGGTGAGACGTTTAAACTCACATCCAGACCCGCCGCATTCCCTCTGAGCATGTCCTGAACGGTGCGCGGGTTCTCATTTTCTAATCGTGTGGCCTTTATTGAAGCAATGGCTCCGGTCAGGTCTCTTTTTTTTACCTCGCCATAACCCGTTACGACCACTTCATCCAGTAACTCAGCGTTTTCAGCAAGAGTTACAGTAAGGCTATTCCGACCATTTAACGCAATTTCTTGCTCAGTATAACCCACAAAGGAAAAAACCAGGGTAACATTCAAATCAGCAACCAGGAGCGTGAATTTTCCTTTTTCATCGGTAGCTGTACCATTGCCGGTACCTTTAATCTGTACGGTAGCGCCATAAATAGGTTGACCCTCTTTATCCACTACTTCGCCTGTAACCGTAGCATCCACTCTGTGGCTGAACGCCGCAGTCTTCAGTGTTTCGTTGGCAGCATAGGCACACTGCATCATCAAGAAACTACACAGTGGAATGAAAAGAAAACGAAGGGTACGATTTTTTATCATAGCAAGTGTTTGAACGTTGGTTAAATATGAAATTCAAAATGGACAGTATTGGAGATGTTACTTGAGTATTGTAGCGCCAGAAAAGGCGACAGCGGATGGCTCAGAAAACATATAATAACACGCATTAGGCCGAAAAAAGTAGGTTTCATGCTGTTGAATGTTTTTTATTTAAAATAATATTCTAAAAAAGAATGAAGCACAAGATAAAAGTTGGAATTGAAAATCCCAAAAAAACCTTGAATTTTACGTTTCTGATACTTTTATGCTCGATGTCGAAGTAATTTGATGAAAGGTTGCTATTTTTAATGTTGAAACAATTGATAAATTAAGGATATGAAGCCGCAGTTGCTCAAAATCACTCCTCCTCCCAATTCTTCGTTTAATTTGTTTGTTCAAGACGTCCCCTATTTTGCTGCTCCCTGGCATTATCACCCTGAGTATGAGATTGTTCTGGTAGTAGAAAGCACGGGAAAGCGTTTTGTCGGAAGCAATATATCCCAATTTAAACCCGGCGATTTATGCATGATCGGAGCATATTTGCCACACTATTACCGCAACGAGGAGGTTTATTATGCTAAAAATTCTTCCAGCAGAGCAAAGTCGTTGGTCATTCATTTTTTGGAAGACTTTATGGGGGGGAGTTTTTTTGGACTACCTGAATGCCAAAACCTGAAATCATTATTGGATCGCTCAAAATTGGGTTTGAATTTTGGCCCAACTACAATGGAAGAGGTTGCTCCCAAAATAGTGGCACTGCAACATCAGGATGGGCTAAAACGCATCTTGGAATTAATTGCCATCTTGAGAATCTTGAGTGAAAGTGAAGACGTGCAAGAACTATCGGCCAGCACAATGTCCTTACAAAATGAAGTAGATTCGGCCCGGATCAATGGCGTTTTGTCCTACATCATTCAGAATTATCAGGAAGAAATAAACCTCGGCGATATGGCGCGTTTGGCGAACATGAGCGAATCGGCCTTTAGCCGCTATTTCAAGAAGAGAACCCGCCGCACTTTTTCACAATTCATCACCGAAATCCGCATTGAGCACGCCTGTAAATTGCTGGTGCAGGACAAGATGAGCATCTCAGCCATTTCGGTTGAGAGTGGATTCAATAATTTGTCCAATTTTAATCGCCAGTTCAAAATGGTGAAGCAGACAACGCCTTTGGCTTATCGGAGTAGTTTTACGCAATGAGGATTTTATTCACCACAGATCCACACAGATATTCACAGATTTTTTAGAGATGACGAAAAAATCTGTGAATATCTGTGTGAATCTGTGGTGAAATAAAGCTGTTAATCTTGTACAAAAAGAGCTTGCTTCTGCGGTGGAATAATGCCTTCTTGTTGGGCAATTTTGAATAAGTATTGTACGGCATCCCGCCCCTGAGTACCCAAATTTGCGGAGAAGCGATTGACGTATAAATCGATGTGCTGTCGACGAACCGCTGGATCCATTTCCTGAGCATGTTCAGCTACAAAGGCTTCGGATGCCGCCGGATTGGCCCAGGCGTATTCCACACTGCGGCGAATGATGCGGTTTACCTTTGTGATGATTTCTGCTGGCAAACTGCGTTTGATGGCAATGCCCCCCAGCGGGATGGGCATTCCGGTGGTTTGTTCCCAAAATTCGCCCAGGTCAATGAGCTTTACGAGGCCTTTTTCGGCGTAGGTAAAGCGATTTTCGTGAATGATTAACCCCGCATCCACCGTGCCATTGAGCACAGCTTCTTCAATTTCTGAAAAAAGCAACTCAATTTTATGGGTGGCTTTAGGATATGCCAAACTGAGTAAAAAATTGGCCGTGGTCAATTTACCGGGAATAGCAATTTTTAGATCGGGAATTCGTGCATTGATAATCGCCGTTTTAGCAATCAAGAGTGGTCCACAATTGTTGCCCAAAGCACTGCCCGCATCCAGTAAAACATAGGCATCGGTTAGGTGGGCATAGGCGTGGTAACTGAGCTTGGTGATGTCTAGATCGGTGGCAAAAGCGCGGCGGTTCAATGCTTCAACATCGCCCAGGAATAATTCGAATTCGAGTCCTTCAGTATCAATTCGGCCATGGATCATGGCATCAAAAATAAAAGTGTCGTTGGGACAAGGGGAAAAGCCAAGCGTTAATTTCATAACTTTGCGGAATGAACTTACAAGTAATCTACGAAGATAATCATCTCATCGCGGTAAACAAGCCTGCGGGCATTCTGGTTCAAGGAGATGAAACGGAGGATACACCTTTGGTGGACTATGTAAAAGACTACATCAAATTCAGGTACAAAAAACCGGGAGATGTTTTTTTGGGGGTAGTGCACCGATTGGATCGGCCCGTCAGTGGTGCCGTCATTTTTGCCCGTACGAGCAAAGCTTTGACGCGGATGAATGAACTGTTCAAAGAAAGGAAGGTAGAAAAAAACTACTGGGCCGTTACGGAGCGCCGCCCTTCCCCAGAAGCAGGGCACTTGACGCACTACATCCTGAAGGACCACGAGAAAAACATCTCCAAGGCCCTGGATCAAATGAGCAACCGCTCCAAAGATGCCAAAAAGTCTGACCTGGATTATGAATTGATCGGTGCGCTGGAGGGTAAACACCTGCTTTTGGTCAAACCTATTACAGGAAGACCCCACCAAATCCGGGTGCAATTGTCAAAAATTGGTTGCCCCATCGTGGGAGACCTGAAATACGGACATACTCAACCCAACAATGACGGCAGCATTTATTTGCATTGCCGCTCCATGATTTTTCAGCACCCGGTAACCAAAGAACTGGTGAAGGTCGTTGCCGATGCGCCGCATGAGCGCTTGTGGAACCAGATGAGTGCGTTGGCGGAACAGAAGATATAGTTGAAAAAAAGTTGAGGAGGTTGAGAAGTTGAGGCTACCGCGAGTGACAATGGCTACCGCGAGCGACTTGCACCTCGACTCCACTCCTGCTTCGCTCAGTGAACAACTTGGTGACCGAATCGCTCGCGGTAGCCTTAACTTCTCAACCTCCTCAACTTCTCAACCTTTACTCAGGCAGCTCCGCAACGCCTTTTCCAAAGCTTCCCGTTTTAGATTTTTTCCAATAATCACAATTCTGGAAAGGCGAGGCTCATGTTCTGGCCATTCGCCAGCGCGGGTAAATGCCGATTGAGTGCGTACCGATTGAAAAACCATTTTTGCCTGTTCATTTCCTACATCCAGTATTCCCTTGATGCGGTAGATGTTTTTTCCCTGAATCATCAACAGCACCTTGCTCCAATGGATGAAGGCCAGCAACTCGAAGGGCTGGTTAAAGGTGAAACCATGCGCGGCCACATCGGAATGGTGGTGATGATCGTGTTGATGGGCCTCTCCAACCACCTTCTTTATTTTTTGCTCTAAGTTCCCGGTTTCATAGGCTTGTAAATGCAACAAATTGACTTCGGTTCGGCCATAATTGGCGGTAGTGATGCTTGCCAAGGGGTTCATTTCGCGCAAATTCGCTTGCAGGGCAGCGAGGTAGTGTTCTTGCACGTCATTGGCCTTATTGATGATGATGCAATCGGCAAACGTGATTTGTTTCACAGCTTCTTCGCGCTCCGCCAGCGTCTCCTGAATACTTACTGCATCGACCAAACAAATGGTTCCATCCAATTGAAATTCCGCTTGAATGCCCGGATCACTGACAAATGAAAGGGCAACGGCGTCGGGCTCGGCCATTCCGGTCGTTTCAATGATGAGGTGATCAAAGGTCTTTCCAGAATCTAGCAATTGCCTCAGGGTCTCAATGAGTTCCCCGTTGAGCGAACAACAGATGCAGCCATTGGCCAATTCAAAAATGTTTTCTTGGGCGCCAATGACGAGATCGCCATCAATGGGTACTTCCCCAAATTCATTTTCGATGATGGCAAATTTTTTCTCCGGATGATTGGCGATGAGTTGATTGAGCAAGCTGGTTTTGCCTGCTCCGAGAAAACCGGTGATGATGGTGACGGGAATGGGCATGAGATTGGGTTGAAAAGTTGAAAAGTTTAGGGTTGAAGAGTTGAAAAGTATTGGTTGTGCAAGGTCAGTGCCCTAAATTAAGGATATGACATTTGTGAAAGAACAATAATCATGCACTAACCACAACTTTTCAACTCTTCAACCCTAAACTCTTCAACTTAAATATGAATCACCTCTCCGTAAGCCGCTGCCGCCGCTTCCATCACTGCTTCACTCATGGTCGGGTGGGGGTGAACGGACTTGATGATTTCGTGGCCAGTGGTTTCCAGTTTGCGAGCAGTCACCACTTCTGCGATCAACTCGGTGACGTTTTGGCCAATCATGTGCGCGCCTAAAAACTCACCATATTTGGCATCAAAAATGACTTTGACAAATCCGGTTTTGTCGCCCGCTGCGCTAGCTTTACCTGACGCGCTAAAAGGAAATTTGCCAACCTTTACCTCGTAGCCTTTTTCTTTGGCTTGTTGTTCAGTAAGACCAACTGAGGCTACTTCGGGCACACAATAGGTGCAAGATGGGATG
>ERZ795056.7778-NODE-7778-length-10206-cov-6.427052_pt1 | contig 10206 bp, 5 predicted proteins | sample MGYA00375140_ERZ795056 | MGnify/ENA primary metagenome ERZ795056 (study PRJEB30185, sample SAMN05720227) | activated sludge metagenome | isolation source: Anaerobic digester | place: USA | collected 2015-03-09 ...
TGGGGAAAGCAGCAAGCGGCAGCGGCAGGGCATTTTCCATATTGGCTTTTCCAAGTGCGGGTAGCACACGGTCGCCCTTTTTCCTGTCGGCGGTACTTGAGGTTACTTTTATACCATGAACCATGCTTTCTTCCCCACCTTCGCCTGCCGTAAGGTACAAGGGACCAAAACCATTGGCTGCAATGGTGGCAAGGGTTGCAGAACAGAGGTTCCACCTTCCGCCTTCCGCATCCACAATGTATTCTCCCTTTACCGGCTTCAGGTTGCTGTCAAGGGTTACGCGGCTTACGGAACGATAGGCTTCATGGTTGGTAATCATCCAGAATCCGTCTTTTTTAGGCGATTTAATAAAACCCTGCCCATCGGGCTGCCCTCCGTAAATAAATCCGGGGGAGCCGGGCAAGGTATCCTCACTGCTGATAATGGGAAATATTTCCAGGCTTACACCGGGAAACGGTGCCACCAACGATGGGGTTTTCGACCAGGTTTTCAGCGTAATGGCTGTAGCAAAGGGTTCTGTTTGCTCCCGTTCGGGTGAGGGTATTTGGGTATTCACCATTTTGCTGCAGTTTACAAAAAGCAAAATGGGTATTATAAAACCTAAAATTTTTTGCATTTTTTCGGATGAATTGTCTCATTAAATGTAGGGCAGAATGGCTGATTTACCTAATTATGGATTTTGCTGCCGAGCGTTTTTATAAATTCAACCAATTGCTGTTGTTCGGCAACAGAAAGATTCAGTTTCTCCGGCGATAGGGTTTGGTGAGGAAATGGGAGGCCAAGTCCCGCGCCCCCGCCTTTGTTGTAAAAGTCCACCACCTGTTCCAGCGTTTTATACACCCCATTGTGCATATAAGGAAAAGTGGTTGCGGTATTGCGAACCGTAGGTGTTTTAAAAGCGAAACGGTAGGTTTCCACAGGGTAAACTAAAAAACGGCCTTCATCTTTATCGGCTGAATTGTTGGCAGCATTGGCCGGTACCCCAATTACTTCGCTTTCCATTTTATCGTAATACGGGGGAACAAGCCCCGAAAACACCGGTGCAAAGTGGCAGGTTGCGCATGTAGCCTTTCCCATAAACAGGTTGAAGCCATTAACTGCCAACGGGGTTATGGCCGTATCGTTGCCATTCATAAACTCATCAAAAGGGGAATTAAATCCGCTAAGGGTTCGTTGGTAGGCAGCGAGTGCATGGGTAATTTGCTCCTCACTTATGGGTTCTCCTGCTCTTTTTTTAAAGGCGGTATTAAACCGTGTAACCAATGCCTGATCTGCATTTAGCCTGCGCACAACAGAATCTATATTGCCGTCCATCTCGTTCCTGTTTTCTATCACAAATTTGGCCTGCATTTCCAGTGTATTTACCCTCATATCCCAGAAAAAGTTGGTTTGGAAACCTGAATTAATCAGTGAAGGGGTATTGCGCGCAAGCAAATTGCCATGGATATTGGTACTCAGGGTATTTTGATCGGCAAAAAAGGTAGCCGGTTGGTGGCAGGATGCACAACTGAAGGTACCGGTACTGCTTAACCTTGTATCGGAAAAAAGAGCTTTGCCCAGCGCATCAATGCCGGCATTTTGCGGGGTGTTGTCAGGGGCAAAAAAAGGTAAATTGAGAAAGCTGTCGCCAAAAAGCGAACGGGCTTTGGCAGAAATGGCCAGCCTGTTCATCAGTACACCTTCTTTTTCCCTTGTTTCGGCAACAGAAGCAAATACCGGCTGCCAGGCTTTACGCAAAAAGTTTGCCCGGTCAAAACTGTCGAAATCTTTTGCTGAACGCAGTATTTCAATAGCCTTGTCTAATGCAGGTTCCAGGTTGTCTTCAGGGTTTTTAAGGGTAAGTAAGATCATTTTTACAGAGCCCAGGGCAAGGGCGCTTTCCTGCAAGCCTGTTTTACAGCCGGGGGTATCAAAACCGGTAATACCCAGGGTGGCTATCCTGATTAATTCGTACCAGGCCGCATCCAGCCATTGTTTAGGAGAAGGGCGCGTTACCTGCCAAAGCTGTATCGCCCTGTAAAGCATGGCATGCAGGTTACCGGTCTCCTTAAGCAATGCAGCATTCCGGGTGCTGTCGTAAACCGGAAAAATAAAGGTCTCCACCACCTGAAAGCCGGTTGGTTCAATTTCCCTGTTTTCATCCGTTTCAACTTCCATTACCGGTGGGCCGTTTATTCCTTTTGCTGTTGCCGGAAGAAAATATTCGGTTGCGGCTTCCATTTTCTTATAACGGTTCCGGGCATCCAAAAAAACGGCGCGGATTTCAGCGGCATTTTTACGAGAAATTACCTGTTCCATTGGCTCGCCCGTTAATTCATACAGTTGTTCAAGTTGCTGAAGGGTATTATGGTACAGTTGGTCCGAACCATTTTCGCCCGGGTTTTTGCATGCCGCTATAAGCCACAAAAGCAAAATGAGCAAATAAACAGGCTTGAACCCTGAGTGCATAGGTGTAATTTAAATGCAGGAAGCGGGGAGAAATGGAAAGAAGGTTTTCATTAGATTTTTTATCCAACCATTTGCCATTATCCAGTCCCGTTATAATGGCTTTTTATCCTTTCTAAAATTGCAGTAAAGCCATTTTACCATCCATGGTGGAAGCTATCAATGAATGGGCATCAATCAGCCTCACGGTATTTACCATCGAGTTATCAATTTTGTGCCGCCACACTACTTTTTGGGTTGCAGGGTCCACGCAATAAACCACACCGCTTTTGGTGCCAAAATACACGAGGCCGTCTTTTTCAATCAGCATCGAGGGAACATGCTCGTAACCAAACCCGCAATGGATTTTTGCAGCGGCTGATTGCTTTTCGCGGCCGGTGGCATACACAGATAGGGTATCCTGCATGGTTTTTCCGTAAATCCATTTGCCATCGGCAGAAATACCAAGCGATTCCCGGACCCGTGTATCGTTGTTTCGCCAAAGGGTTTGGCCGTTTGCCGCATCAATGGCCGAAATATAACGGTCGGGCGCAACCACATACACTATACCATTAACTGCCACCGGAATGCAGGCTGCCGGAGAATAATTAATAACGGTTGAACCGTTGTTCCATTTCCATTCAAGGGCACCCGATGTACTGTTGAGCGCGTACAAATTACGATCCCATGCGCCGAAAATAATTCTCCCGTCATAAAGCAAGGGGGTACTTACCACCGGCCCCTTCAGTTCATTAAAGGTCCAGAAGGGTTTACCTGTATTTACATTAAGCGCCCTGAAGGTATGATCGCTGCCACCAATAAAAACAGTATCACCCATTACCAGTGGAGAGCCCAATACTGCCGTGCCGGTTTCATTTTTCCACAAAAGTTTCCCTTTTTTTCCATCAAGGCAGTAAATATTACCATCACCCGAACCAAATACAACCATTTGGCCCGAAACAACCGGTGAGGAGAAAATAGCGCCCTTCGTGTTGAAATGCCAGATTTCCTTGCCATTTTTGAGGTTAAAGCAGGCCATTTTACCATTTTGATTACCCACGAAAACCCTTTGGCCTGCAACGGCGGGCGTAGAAATAATATTGGCTTCAGAAGCCACGGTCCAGCTCTTTTTAACCAGTGAAAAGGTATCATTCATGCGATAATCCGGCCGTGGAAATGAATGTTGATGTTCATATTTTTTTACCCCAACGGCTACGGCGGTCCATTGCCTGAGTGCATCCGCACCCGGTTTTTTTTCAAAAAAAACCATGGAATCTGATCTCACATCTACCAGGTTGTAGCCCCCGACAGCAGCTTTTGCCCTCAGGTTCGACCGGCTCATTACGCCGGGTATTCCTTCAAAATTCATGGCCTTGTTTGCATGCCCGTGTCCGCAAAGTGCCGCCCAGGTATTGTGTTGGCGCAGGCGGTCGGTCACTTCATACCAGTTATCCAGCCCATTATCCAGCGGGTAATGGTTCAGAAAAATGACCGGTTGAACTTTTTTCACCTTTTCAAGCTCCTTGTCCAGCCAGTTTACCGCGTCGCGCGGTACATGCCCATCGCTCATGCGAACATAAGGCCCCGAGGCGCAGCCAAGAAAGCGGATACCGTTGTATTCAAAGCTGAATTTGTCGCTTCCAAACACGGTTGTAAACATTACGCCCCCGCTTTCACTCCAGCCGGTATCATGGTTGCCGGGTATAATGTACCAGGGCACATTCAGGCTGTCGAGTATTTGTTTGGCCAGCCGTATTTCTTCGTTGGTACCCAGTTCGGTAATATCGCCGGTAATCACCACAAATGCAATGTCTTTCATGGCGTTAATATCCTTTACAGTCCTGCGCAGGTCTTCTTCGGCGCCGCCGTTGGGCGAGCCAATATGGGTATCAGTTACAAAGGCAAAACGGAAGGGTTTGAATTGTGCCTGGGTTATAAATGCCAGGAAAATAAACAAGCAAAGCAATAGCGGCTTTTTCATTATGGAAAATTTCTAATATCGTTTGAATTCAAATTATCGTTGCAGAATTGCTTGCAAAGTATATGTTTTTGAAACAGGTTGGGAACAAAAAAGCCACCCCGTTTTTGGGGCAGCTTTTTTGACTTTATTAACCAATTAATGTACTGCTCAATTAATGCACAATCACCACTTTCTTCGTTTGTTGATTGCCCCCTTGTTTTACCAGGAGTAAATAATAACCTGACTTCATGCTGCTAACGTCTACACGAACCTGCTGATTTTGTACAGACGGAATCAGGGTCTGCGCCATTACCGCTTTTCCATCGGCCTGAATAAGCTGCATTTCAACCTTTTTACCGGTTTCGAAACCATTAAGAATGACCTTAAATTCATCGCGTGCCGGGTTGGGGAATACATTGATTTCCGATGCTGTTTCCACCATTGTTTTTGGCTGGGTAACCGGGGCATCTGTTCCTGTAATCATTGAACCCACCACACAACCTTTTCCCGGATAAACGTTGGCATCCCAATCTTTGCAATCGTCGTTATTATCTACCCATCCGAAAGGTTTTACAGAAGACATTTTAATGTACAATGGATTAGGGTTGCCATAACCATCACCATCACCATCGCGGTACCAGGTTTTCCTGTCGGGGCAACCTTCATCTACCTGCCCGTCGCAGTTATTATCAATACCATCGCACAGTTCGGTCATACCCGGGTTAATACTGTTTATCCAATCCTTGCAATCACCCGGAGTGGTTACATACTTTTTGCCAGGCCTTGTGGCAGAAACAATCAATTTGATTGCGTTTCCATAACCATCTCCATCATAATCAAAATACCATTTAGAAACTTCGAATTTGCCAGGTGACCCTATTTCAGTGCTACTGTTGAGCGCAATAAATGCACCGTTTACACCAACCTCACTCAATTGAGCAATCATTACATTATTCAGTGCGGCAGTATTATCAAATGTTTTATAAGGTGCATTTGGCGATGAGTTTCCAAAAAGAACCCGGGCCTGAAGCTGATTGGTGGCATTGAAAAGGTTAACTTCATCTGAACCGGTGCTAAGTCCTACACCACTTCCTGTATAACTGCCTATTTTAAGACCGGCAGGAGGATTAGCCCCAAACCAGTTTGTTAGAAATTCAGGAATTTTAGCGGCGGGATTGGCTGTTTCAATAAAAATAACCGATTCGCCGGGGTCAATGGTGGTAATGGCGTTTAAGGCAACCGCACCGGTTGGTGATCCTGAATTGTCATCCATTTTCCAGCCGGTAATGTCAACTGGTACGGAACCGTTGTTGGTAACCTCAAACCAATCCTGTCCTACCGGGCTGTTGCCGCTTGACCATGGGGCTACTTCGCTGATAAACAGGCTACCAAGCCTGCCGGGAGAACCAATTTCGGTGGCACTATTGATGGCTGCAAATGCTCCGTTAACACCAACAGCGCTAAGCTGTGAGATGGTGGCATTGTTTAGCCCTGCTTTGTTATCAAAAGTGGGGAATGATGGTCCGGCCGGTGAGGAGCCAAAAATTACACGTGCCTGCAATATTCCGGCTGCGTTAAATATGGAAACACCATCACCACCGGTGCTAAGACCAAGGCCTGAACCGGTGTAAGAGCCTATTTGAAGTCCGGGAGGAGGATTGGCCCCGAACCAGGTACTCAAAAACAGGGGCGCTTTGGCTGCGGGGTCATTTGTTTCAAGAAAAATGACTGATTCGCCCGGTTTAAGGGTAGAAACACCGTTAAGCGCAGCCGCAACGGCGAAGGAATTAGAGCCGTCATCCACTTTCCATCCGGTAATATCTACCGGAATTGCTTTTAGGTTGGTTAATTCAAACCAGTCGGAACCTACCGGGCTGTTTCCGCTTGACCAGGGTGCAACTTCGGTAATAATCAGGCTGCCCACTGTACCGGGTGATCCTATTTCGGCAGCATCGTTTATGGCTGCAAAAGCACCAAAAACGCCCACTTTACTCAGTTGGGTGATTTCTGCATTGTCTAACCCCTTTCCATTATCGAAAGTTGGGAATGGCCCGCCGGGGGCAGATCCAAAACTAACTTTTGCCTTCAATACCCCGCCTGCATCAAACAGGCTGACCCCATCTCCGCCGGTGCTAAGACCCAGGCCACCACCGGTGTAAGAGCCTATTTGCAGTTCTGCAGGAGGATTAGCCCCAAACCAGGTACTCAAAAACAACGCTTTTTTGGTGTTGAGATCGTTGGTTTCAATAAAAATAACTGATTCGCCGGGCTTAATAATGGTTACCCCATTAAGGATTGCCGACGCGGCGAATGAATTGGAGCCGTCATCCACTTTCCAGCCGGATATATCCAGGTTGGTGGTACCATTATTGGTTACCTCAAACCAGTCTGCACCTACCGGGCTGTTTCCGCTTGACCATGGGGCAACTTCTGAAATGGTGACAGCAGGAACGGTAACAACTTCATTGGGTTCATCTGTTAACTGTAGCGTATAATTTACAAAATCATCCGGGTTAGCTCCCACGGATGGGTCATTTACATTAATGGTAATGCTGTAACTTGACTTGGTTTCAAAATCAAGGATGGTTCCTGCTTTAATAAACAGGCTGCCAACGGTTATTTCAAAAAAAGCCGCATCGGCACCTGTAATGGAAAAATTATTGGTTCCAAGCCCATCATCCGATACAATAATATCTGCCACTTTTACCGGGGTAAGGGTAGAGGTGTTTTCGAGGATGGAAGGTATGGCATTTGACAGTGCAATATCTGTGGGTGGCTGATTGGGGAGTAAAGACGGGGCATATACCCAAAGCTGCGGATGGTCAAAATCTCCGCCCCCGTTTTCACTTACCACATATAAAATGCCATCGTGGTCCATGGTTATGCCTTCATGCTGCTGTGCTTCAAGCGACAATGGATTGCCCGGGTCGGACATAATGTTAAGGGTACTCGAAATAGTACCGGTTCGGCTGATGTTTACAATCCTGGCCTGTTCGTGGCTAAGCACCAAAAGATTACCGGCGTTGGGTAGGCCTGAAAGTCCGGGGATATTTGAAAGTGCAAATACATCGGCTAAATCACTCATGCCGGTAAGTGCAGGATCGAAAAGATTGGTGGAATTAACAGTGGCAGCAGATCCGTTGGAGGCAGTGCCTGCATCAAAATCAATGGTTGTTTGAAAAATACCAAGTGGGTCTTTTTCTTTTGCAAAAATATAGCCACTTGTTTGCGGGTCGTAGGTAAGCCCTTCAAGACCAATGTTTTGCACAAAAGTGCCCAATGTTACCGTTTTGGCATCTGCACGGTTAAGTGTACCCCCGGCAACGTATGTAAACAGCACTGCACGGCGGTCTCTTTCTTCGGTCATTACAAATTTGCCGCCGCCTATATAGGTAAGGCCTTCGGGATCGTAAAACTCAGTTCCCTGCGGGCTACCACCGGTAGCAAGGTTCATGGTATTAATGAGTGCCCCGGTTTTGGAAACCTGAACAATTGCGGTTCCGCCATCGCCTACCACAAATAAGCTGTTTAAATCCCAGTTGTAGGTAACTGCCGAAACCTCCTGTGCCAAAAGGTTATTGGCTGGATGGGCTGTACGGGTGGGTTCGGGCAAATCATACCGGCCAATGCGCACGTAGGTCGTAAGGTCAATAGCCGTATTTAATTGTGCCAAAAGCTTTTGGTTAAAGCCGGCAACGGAAAAAAATATGGCCAGGCCAACCAATAATTTCCGGAAATACCCGGTGTGTTTTTTTGAAATTAATTTGAAAGGTGGTAGAGATACAAACATGGTGTTGATTTTAATAAACGAAAGAGGGATGAAACGTAGAATCACCTTGCGGAACCGGCAAATCTCAATTATTATTCCTCCCTGATTGTTAAGCCAACATCAAGAAAATATTAAGTAATTATGAATGAGGGTAGGGTAATTTTAATAGGAGCAAATAACATATATGGCCCGGTTCGTGAAGGCACGAACCAGGGCATTTCGGAAAATATTAAGTAATTATGAATGAGGGTAGGGTAATTTTAATAGGAGCAAATAACATATATGGCCCGGTTCGTGAAGGCACGAACCAGGGCATTTGGGTGTAGCCTTTTATCCCTTTTATTTAGTTTGACACGGAAAACACGGAATGCACGGAAGGAATACAACAAACGAAAAACCATGGAATCCTTGGCTGCAATGTAAATGATAATCGTATATGCCGGCATCTTACCAAAAAAAAGAGGGCCAGCATACGCCGGCCCCAAATATTAAATCTTAAATATAAAATCTGCAATAAAAATGCGTCAGCCCCAAATATTAAATCTTACATATAAAATCTGAAATAAAAATGCGTCAGCCCAAAATCTTCAATCTTAAATATAAAATCTACAATAACATTATCCTTTCCTCGCAATCGCTTTCTTAGCCGCCTCAACAATAAACGGCGTATCCAATCCGTATTTTTTCAGCAATTCTTCGGGTTTGCCGCTTTCGCCAAAAGTATCGTTGGTACCAATATACTCCTGTGGAACAGGGCAGTTGCGGGCGGCAGTTTGTGCGATGCTGTCGCCAAGGCCGCCAATGATGTTATGTTCTTCGGCACTTACGGCACAACCGGTTTTACGCAGGCTTGCAATAATGGTTTCGGTATCAAGTGGTTTAAGCGTATGAATATTGATTACTTCGGCACTGATACCCTGTTCGGCCAATATTTTGGCAGCCTCCACTGTTTTCCAAACAAGGTGACCGCAGGCAAAAAGGCTTACATCGGTGCCTTCGGCCAACACCTGTGCTTTGCCGATTACAAAATCACTTCCGTCTTCTTTGGTGAAATTGGGCCATTTTGGACGGCCAAAACGCAGGTAAACCGGGCCGTGGTAGTCGGCAATGGCCTTGGTTGCCGCTTTTGTCTGATTAAAATCGCATGGGTTAATTACAGTCATGCCAGGCAGCATTTTCATGAGGCCAAGGTCTTCGAGAATTTGGTGGGTAGCGCCATCTTCACCAAGTGTAAGGCCCGCATGGCTTGCGCAAATTTTTACATTTTTATCGCTGTAGGCAATGCTTTGGCGGATCTGATCGTACACCCTTCCTGTGCTGAAATTTGCAAAAGTGGTGGTGAAAGGAATTTTACCGCCAATGGTAAGACCGGCGGCCATGCCCATCATATTGGCTTCGCTGATACCACACTGTATAAAACGGTCTTTAAATTCCTTAATGAAAGGTCCGAGTTTAAAGGATCCTGCAAGGTCAGCAGTAAGTACCACTACATTGGGATTGCTTTTTCCCAGTTCGTAAATACCCTCACCAAAGCCGGCACGGGTTTCCTTTTCATTGAGTATAACCAGATTTTCAAGTGACATATAAATGGTATTGAATTTTCGCGGCGAAGTTAGCCGATTGTACTAAAAGAAATGATGCCGGTTTTTTAATTAAGCAATGGATTTTGAAGCGCGTGAAGGGTTTCATCTTCCTTAATTTTCACTTCCCAATCCCAGGCCGTTTTCATCATGGCATCAAGTCCGTACTTTATTTGCCAGCCCAGTTCGGTTACCGCCTTTTCATTGTTGGCATAAATGGCTACAATATCACCCGCACGCCTTGGCCCGATGGTGTAATCGAGTTTTTGCCCGGTCGAACTTTCAAAAGCCTCAATGGCTTCAAGCACCGAAACCCCATTACCCGTACCAAGGTTGAATATTTCCACTTTTTCTTTGTTCTTTGCTGCTTCCAGAAATTGGATACCCAATGTATGTGCATGGGCAATATCGCATACATGTATGTAATCGCGAATGTTGCTGCCATCGCGGGTGGGGTAGTCGTTGCCATGAAC
>ERZ795056.7780-NODE-7780-length-10205-cov-26.932315_pt1 | contig 10205 bp, 5 predicted proteins | sample MGYA00375140_ERZ795056 | MGnify/ENA primary metagenome ERZ795056 (study PRJEB30185, sample SAMN05720227) | activated sludge metagenome | isolation source: Anaerobic digester | place: USA | collected 2015-03-09 ...
TTTGGAAAGTCTCCGACCTGGAGTTGAAACTGGGTGCCGCCAGGCGTCGGCACTTCCACCAGCGAGACACGATAGCCAGCATCGCGCAGTCGGCGCAGCAGCGGCTCAGCGAGGACGCGCTTGGGTACCTGGGGACCGCGCAGCGAGAAGCGGGGCTTGGGCGGTCCGTACGGGCGCAGACCCTCGGCACTGTCTCCGCCTGCTCGCCGCTGAGCCGCTGGACCGCTGAGCAGCGCGCGGTGAAAAGTTAGAGCTTCCTCGGCGTTGGCGATGTCGTCCAGCGCGGCCAGGGGGTCGGCGATGGCTGCTTCCTGCGCCTGGGTTAGCGCTTTGCGCTCGATGCGGCGACCGACGGAAAGCCCGGCTGCGAAGATCAGACAGGCACCCAAGGCGCTGGCCAGGAACAGGAAAAAGATCTGGCGACCGTCAAAGCCGGCGCGACCGCTCCAGGCCTCAGCTGCGGCTGCCGAAGAGGCACGGCTGGGCCGAGCAAAGCTCAGGTCGGGGTCCGGGGACGGCAGCAGCGGGGGGCGCGCCAGCTCCTGCGCCGGGCTTGGGGCGTTAAAGTCACGCTCGTGCATGTTGATCGCGAGTACCACGACGATGCAGCGCGAGCAATTTTCCTAGTGGCACGGTCAGCGAGCAGTCAGCCGGTGAGTAGAGCGTCCGGGGAGGTGAGAGAGGCTTTGTGGGGCAGAGTCGCTGCCCAAGCGCTGATGCAGCTGGGCAGCGACGGTGTGAACTTTAGCGCAGCAGGAAGTACGGATCGATGCCAGCGCCAATGAGTCGCAGCACCTGACCGCGCAGACCGCTGACCGAGCCGGTGCGGCCTTCGTCGATCAGGTAAACCACCCCGTCGAGCGCCGTGACAGCGGCCTTGAGGCTTTGCGCCAGAAGACCGCTCGAGGCATCACGCTGCGAGGTCTGTGCCGCCTGCACATAGGCCTGCTGGCCGCCTAGGATTGCAAAGGACACCGAATAGCCCTCAGGCGGAACCGCCCACAGCGTCGGGTGGCTTGGGTCGCGGGGCACGCGTAGCACCAAGTTGCCGTAGGCGTTTTCGAAGTGGATGCGTCGGACACCACCGCGCTCGCTGTGATCGCCGGGGAAGAGGCAGAAGCCGGTGCAGGACGTGGCGGCGGACTCGGTTGGGTACAGCTCTTCCGTCGCATCGGTGAGGACGCACTGGTTTTCAGCGCCAGCGATCGGGAGCATCGAGAACAGCTCAAACTCACGATTGAGCCAGGGGTCAGCGCAGCTTGGGTCGGCAGGGTTTGCCGCGCAGGTGCTGTTCCACTGATCGATGCGTCGTGATGCGCCTCGGGTAGGGCCAACCAGCTCGCGCATGCGGTCAGGTTCTTGCGGCCAGAAGTTGCGGCCAGGCAGGACAAACAGCGGGTTGTCGACATTGCCGCTAGGCAGGACTACGCCGCTCTGAGCCGTCATCAGCTTCTGACAGCTTGCAGACTGGGTGGACTCGACGGAGCCGGGAACGCGGTGCGAGATCCAGCTCTTGGTCGTGCTCGGGCACCGTCCCGGGGCACCGTCGGCCAAGCTGTCGCGCGGTCCCAGGTGCAGGCGAGGCTGCAGCAAGCGGCTGGACTGATACGACGGGTCACCCGGCTGCGGTCGCTGACAAGTGCCGTCGCTGGCCCGAGTCGACAGGGTGGGGGCTCCGGTGCGATCGCCTCGGACAACGAAGGCATCGCCGCCGTGGATCTCGTAGCGCTGCTGATCAGGAAAGCAAGCTGCCAGCAGGGCGGTCGCGTCTGCGCCAAGTGGCGTGCCGTCACGGGTGATGGCGTCAGGCGTAATCAGCGGCGCACGAAGGCAGCGTCCAACCGCCCGAGCCGGCATCTCCAGCGTCTCTAGCGCCGAGCGACCGCAGTAGAAGCCATCGCCGCAGTCTTGGTTGGACGTGCACTCCAAGATGCAGCTCTTTTCGGGCGTGCCGGCGCTGGTCTTGCCAGTGACGCGGCAGGTGGTCTTTTTCTCAATCAGTGCCTCGGATAGCGGGGCGTTGCGGCGTCTGACGGTGATGATGCCGGGGCAGGCGGTGCCCACGGCCTGCATGTCGCAGCTCTGCTGCTCAAGTGAGAACTCGGGCTCGGTAATCTCGCTCAGGGTCAGGCGGTCAGCGACATCGCCGCCGGTGACAAGAGGCACTTGCTGCTCGGCCTTGCTGATGCGATAGCGACGGAGCCAGGTGACAGCCCACTCGGTATCGTTGCTGGTATCGACCATCAGCCGCTGCGAGAGTGCGCGGCACTGATCCGCCGCTGCGTTGGACAGACAGATGCCGGGGCCGTTGGTCTGGACTTGCTCGCGTCGACACAGCGTCCCCGTCGGACAGTCCGAGTTGGCATAGCAGCCGCCAAACCACAGCTTGTCGTTTTTCTCTGCGCCGCGGTTGCAGTAAAGCCCGTTTAGATCCGCCAGCTGCCCGGTGGATAGCAAGCGACCGGTGTTGCGTGACAGGCCCGCCAGCGTGCCTTCCCAGTCCAGCGTCCACTGCTCCGTGGTTACCGCCAGCGGGTCGGTGAACGACGCCAGGGCAACCGGGCGGCGCGTCGGCTCAGCAGGCAGACTGGCGTCGGGCTTGCTGAGGTTTACGGCTTGCTCGCGAATCGTCATATCGCAGATCGGATCGACGGGCAGGTAGTAGTAAGGCGTTGGCGCAGGAAGCAGCAGGCGACGGCGAGTCTGGGTGCTGCCAGTGATGCCCAGGTTTGCAAACACCGACACCACAGAGCTGCCGACGCGCGGCGAGTAGACCGGTAGACCGGTGCTGTCCGTCTCGGTTCGTGGGCCTGGACCGACGCTGGTGCCATCATCAAAGCGCGAGTACGCCCGGCGCACATTGCCCAGTCGGTCTTGCGGCGTCAGCGACAGCGCTTGCGACAGGCCAGGCAAGTTCAGCTGCTCGGGCGCCGGGAGCTCCTGCGAGCGGGTGTGTAGAAGGCTCAAGCGGCGCAGGGCTCCGAACTCGGGGAAGCAGGCGCGGTACGACGGCTGCGGGCAGGCGTCGGCCATCTGGATACCAGCGACGATCCCGCCGCCGCCAAGCAGCCATGCGAAGTCGCCGATCCACAGGCCTGCCGTGGCTTGCAGCCAGCTGGTCTGGACTGCATCTGGGGTGAATGGACACTCGCTGGTACCGGGCTTGGCGCAGGGCGGCGTGTCTTGGTGCACAAAGCCCACGTCGCGCGGCAAGCTGCCATTGGGCAGGGTCAGGCCGGGGCTGCTGTACAGCGGACTGCGCGGGGTACCCGGTCCAACTGGCAGACAGCCCAGGCGACGCAAGTTAGAGTCGTTCCACTCGTCGGGCAGCACGCGCAGCGAGCCACCGGCGTTTTGCATCAGGAAGCGCGGATCGGGATTGGTCTCGCACTCGACCTCGCGGTCCAGGTCCACCACGCGCACGCTGCTGTCACGCGCTACCACGTAGGCGTACAGCCCTGCTGCAGAGCGGGGCGAGACGCGAATGCGGTCAATGCCTGGCCTGCCAGCGCGCAGAACCTCGTTGCTAGCTACAAAGTCGAGCGTGATGCGGCGCGGGGTGCCGATAAAGTGCGCACCATCTGCTGCTGCCGGATCGATATTGACGACGGTAAGCGCACTGCCGACGGCATCGCCGATCAAAAGTCGCTGGCCGTCTTTGTCGGTCGCCAGCGTCGCTGGATAGGTCGCCGCTCGCATGGTGCCAAGGGCTGGGATGCGATTGATGTCGGGCATCAGCGGACTGGCATCACCGCCGCAGTCTGCAGGGCACTTCAGCATCGCCAGATCGCCGGCAGTTAGGATGCGTGCCGGCTTGGTGGCATCGCTGGGATCAAAGCCGATGCCCTCGATGACCTGACCTTGACTGGGGCCGTCTTGTAGGTCGACGACTGCTACCAGACCACACGTCGGATAGGCCACGACAGCGGTGCGCTTGGGTCCGTCTAGCCACGGTGGGGTCTCGACCCACGACGGACGTGCCAGTAAGGGAATGTTTGACCCTGCCGCACCTGGCAAGAACGGCTGCACTTGCTTGGGACACGACAGCGCGTCGCAGCCCTGGGTTGGGCACGACTGATCTGCGTCATCACAAATCGCCGCGCGGGTGGTCAGGTTGGCCACCGGCTGCAGCGACACAACAGACAGATCGCACGAGCCAACGTTGGTGGTCACGGCCCAGGCGTCCGGGGAGATCACGGCCCCGTTTGGACTACGCTGCTGCGGAGGCGAGAAGGCGCGCACATGCTCGGGCAACAGGCCCGTCGGTAAGAAGCCGTAGCCGAGCTGCCCGCCGTGCAGGTTGTGCAAGCGGCCAATGGTTGTAAGTCCTGGCGTCTGCGCTTGGGTATCGGCTACGGCCAGCTCGCCTCGGGCGGTGTTGGCAATCAGAGTCGACAGAACGCGACGGCTGCAGGTGGGGGGAGCCGTGCCGCAGCTGGTATTGTCGCCAGGGCAGCAAGGCACATCGGGATCTCGGCCCAGCGCTACCGCCGCTTTACGTACAGCGGACAAGTACGAGTCTCGACGCAGGCGGCGGTGGTTATCGTCGCACTCATCCAGAGCCAGCACCGTGGCCCGAGGCGTTACCGAGCGCCAAGCGTCGCCACTGCAGTACTCGTTGAGGTAGCCTTCGGGATCGGCCTCGGCGTTTCCTTTGGGGAGGCAGTCGGGGATCTCGTAGTCGACACAGAACAGGGCCACGTCACTGGGGCGATCGAGGGTGCGCGTCGGCGTGGTCACTTGCTGGGTCGTGCAGGAGCCCGCAAATAGCGCGAGTAAGCAGGCAGCACCACCGGCGAGCTGGGTCCAGTGCTGATAACGAATTCTAAGGGTCACAGCTAGTCCACCTTTTTGGGCGACGGCAGGCCGATGCGAGCAATCATGCGGCGATAGCTCGGGCTGCGCGGATCGAGATCGAGGACGGCAATGGCGTTGTCCAGATAGTTGCTGATGTACGCGCGCGGGCCAGTGGCGGGCTGGCTGGGTCCCAGCGGATGCGGGCGTAGGGTGTTCGCGCCGGTGGGGCAGATGACGCCGAGGCGCTTGGCTTCACCGTCGCTGACGTAGGGATCGGCGCAGGGGTCGATGCCGTTTTGGGCCCCGCCGAAGTTAAGAGCCATGCTGAGCGGCCCGCGACCCGTCTGGATGGTACCGATGAGCTCACCTGTATCGCCGTCGATCTCGGCCACTTGGCCTGACAGATAGCAGCTGACGTATAGGCGCGTCGCAAGCACCGACTGTCCCATGTTCTGCCTGGGGACTCGCGACATCACGATTCGCGACGGGCCGGGGCAGACGTTGGTGATGCTGGTGACTTGATTGATGGGGACGCCAGCGGTGCCATTGCGCAAGCGGGTGTCCATGATGGCGACGGCTGGTGGCGAGTAGACGGTGAAGAAGGCGCGCTCACCACTGGGCTCGAACACGATGTCGCGGACGTCCTGAGAGGCGGTCGAAAACTGGCCGCCCAAGCTCAGTAGTAGTCCCGGCACTACCGTCGGTCCCGCAGTGCTGGCTAGTCGAAAGGACGACAGTTGACCGGTGAGCCGCGAGGTCACATACCACGGCTGGCTCAGGTCGCCCGGACGGCGTGGAGCCAGTGCAAAAGCGCCCTTGCGACCGTTGGAATCAGAGAACAGCGCTACCGACACATCTTGCAGCTCGGCAGGAGCGGGGCTGATCGCGCTGCCCTTCACTTTGAACGCCGCCACCTGACCACTGGAGAGGTGCGACGTGACCAGGTATTGGTAGTAAGTTCCGGTCTGCTGCTTACCCATCTTGTCGACGCCGTAGCAGACCGGGTTGCTGTTTTGGACGCCGCCGTAGAAGGTGCCGCGCTCGTGAACGAAGCCCGACTCGATGCAGCCTTGATCGATGACTAGGCCCATCGGCTCGGGGGGAACTTCAAAGCGAGCTCGGGTGCCCAAGCTGGGATCGTTTTCGTCGACGAGGACATCATCGACGGTGCGCTGGGTGCGGTTCTCAAGCTGACACTGCTTGAGCTGGTACGAGTCGCCGCCTGCATGACGAACGGTTGGCTCAGAGCTGGCGCGTGGCGTCGTGGTGCAGTTCAGATCCAGCCCGGTGCCGCCGTCTACTTTTCGTCCCAACACCAGCGGGCGAGTGGCGTCGACAAAAGTGACCGAAGGATCGCCGCGTACGGCCAAGTAGATACCGCGATGTAGCAGCTGACTCGGGGCGGCAGCGGGCCAGTTTGGCGGGTCTTCCGCGAGAATTTTCATCTCGCCGGGGAAAAAGCCGATCTTGGTGGTCTGCTCGGCGATGGCGAAGCGCTGAGGCTCGCAGTTGATGACGTTGGGGTCGTCGATGTCGCGCTCGCAGTAGCAGCGATCGTAGTCGGCGACAGCGTGCTTGGTCTGGGCCTCTTTTTGCTCGGTCTGTTCGACGGTGGCACTGCTGCCTAGCGCTGCTCCCGAGTCGCCACACGAGACCACGCCACACTCTGCATCACCGCCGTCATCGCGGCCAAAGCGGCGAAAGCAGGTGGTAGCGCGCTCGTGGCGGAGTAGATCGAATGCGAGCAGTGTGGCGCCACCAAACGACAGATCGGCGTTGGTGCTGGCGGCGTAAAGGACGTCGCCAAGCGGGTCCATCGCCAGGCTGCCGGGGAAGAACATGCAGTGGGCCGGCGGCTCGGTGCTGCTGCTGCCCGCGGACCAAGGACGGCAGCCTGGAGCCAGCGGCGTGCGTGTGGTGCAGCCACCAAGAAGCACTGCGGTCGAGAACAAACCGACGGCAAGCAGTGGGCTTTGCAGAGAAGAAAGTTGCGAGAAAAAGCGAAGAGATTTGCGGGCTTGACGCGAAGGTACTGTCACGGTCTGGGAAGGTTGCCCCAGGCTCGGGCCATAGTCAACGATCCAGGGCCGAGCCAGCTGCGAAGGTGGCAGAGTGGATCGTGCTTGCGGCCCGAAGAAAGTAGACAGTGGTGCTTTGAATCAGGAAGAGGACGGATGTGCAGACGATAGGAAGCTCGGCAGGGTTTGGGGCCGCTGCCGAGCTGAAAAATCTACGAGGCGGCGGATGCTTCTGAAGGCTCTTCTAGGAGCCGGGCCCAGTAGATGATGCGGTTGCAGGTGGGGCACAGCTCTAGCGAGTTTCCGCGCTGCAGGACGTTGTAAAGCTGAGGCGGGATTCTCATGTTGCAGCCTCGGCAGGTGCCATCTTTGACGGCGACCACGGCCAGGCCTTTGCGCATCCGAATGGTGCCGTACTTGCGCAGCACATCGGGTCGCAACATCTTGGCCAGTTCCTCACGCTCGGTGCGCGCTGCCGTGATGTCTTTTTGGATGGTGGCGATACGCTGGTCGGCTGAAGATTTTTGCTTCTTCAGACCTTCGCGCTCGGTGGCCAGCTTGGCTTCATGCTCGCTGATGGCCTTGCGCTGCTGCTCGATGACGGCAGCCAGCTTCTGTACTTCTTCTTCGCGACCTTCCATCGTCCGCCGCGTACTTTCGACTTCACGCTGCGCGGCGTTGGACTCTTTCATGTTCTTCACTTGAGAGAGCTTCGCCTTTGCGCGGCTAAGCTGCTCTGTCGTGTCCTTCTGCTCGTCCTCTTGAGACTTGCGAAAGTTTTCAATGTCCAACAGGCCAGCACGTTCTTTCGCAAGCAGTTTTTCAAGCTCACCGATAGCGGTCTCTGCCGCTAAGAGCTCCTGTGGAAGTGCTTTGACGAGCCCTTCCATTTCCTGAATGCGAGCATCGTGACGCTGCAGGTCTTCAAGCAGCTTCAATTGGTCCCGCACGCTCTTTCCTCCAGTCCCAAACTATAGATTCGCTATTGCCAAAGAAGATTCGCACCAGAGAGCCTCTGGCTGAAACCTTCCCGATTGAGTTGTTTATTCGTGGGCCCACCTGGACTTGAACCAGGGACCAACCGGTTATGAGCCGGTCGCTCTGACCAACTGAGCTATGGGCCCTGTTACAACGGGCGGTCGATGGAGCGCACCGTAACGAAACAATTTTGAAAGCGCAAGGGTCGCGGCGGGTGTTTCAAACCGGCAAACCAGCGTTTGGTGGTTGGCAACTCACCCAGGGCCAGGCCAATCACACCCTTTGGCCTGCCACTAAAAAACCAAGTTCAGCAATATGCAGAAGGTGCCCAGCGCCAGCCCAGCGTGACCCAGGGTCTTTTCGTTTTTGCCCAGCAGCGCATGAAGGCTATCGAGCCGGGCGCGGGTGGTCTTTGAGAGCTTGCTACCTAGCCACAGCAGGGCAGCTGCGTAGCCGTAGCGGATGCCGAGAAGCAGCGAGCAGACTCCCGCCGCCAGGTTGCCCAGGTAGACCATCGGCGCATGCCCGATAAAGCCAAGGTAGCCCAGCATCTTGATGATGCAGACGAGGCCGTTTGCAGCAGCGCCAAGTCCCAAGACCCCTGACAGCGGAGACAGCGCCTGTAGCCAGAATCGCAGCGTCGCGTTCTTTTTGGCAAACGCAACATCACTGGCTAGCGCGGACAGCAGCAAGAGCACAACACAACCCAACATTCCCATCGCGAGATCTCCGGTCCGTACCAGTGCAGGTGCCAGTGCTGGTAGTTAGTACTGGGTACTTGCAGCCATTATTGCGCTTCAATAGTGCGTGCGCTAGCGCGAGCCCCGCCTGTAGGGCCCGCAAACGAATGCGCGGAGCTTGCAGCAAGCCGTCGCTGGGCCCAAGCAAAAGCAGCAGCGGCCAAGATTCTTTGGGAGAGCATGCGGCGAGCTTCTATCAAACCCAGCCCGGCTGCTTGGGTCATTGACATAGCCGGTTTCACCGTCGACAATAAAGATACTTCTTACGCGGCGGGCTTTCGCAGGCGACTACGTCGGCGCGACAACCTGGGCTGGCTTTTGTCACTGGAGTGCGAATGATCAAGAACCGAGCAGCTCATCCAGAAACTCCTGCGAATACAAAAGCGGGACCAGCTGGCTTGAGCTCTGCTGAAAATACCTGTGCAACCGAGGCTGTGGGCGCTGCTACCAAGCCGGTTGCGAGTATTCGTAAAAGCACCAAAGCCACTGAAGTGGCCGGTGCGCCGCGCAAGCTGACGCTTAAAGACATGGTTCAAGGGGCCCACACCACGGCGCGCGCGGTTCGCTTCTACGAGACGGAGAACCTGATTGCGCCGGCGGGTCGCTCGCAAGGCGGCCATCGCATGTTCGAGCCAGAAGAGCTAGGCAAGCTGCGCTTGGTGTTGGAGATGCGAACCTGCGGCTTTTCCATCGAGGAGATTCGCGAGATCCTCAGCGCCAAGGAGCATCACGCTTCAGTGAGTGAGTCGGCGCAGCATATCCAGCGCATCCTGGCCACTCACATCACCGAGCTGCACCGCAAGATCGCGGTCATCGAGCGCCTGGGACGAGAGTTTCACACCACGATCGACCTGCTGACTCGCTGCGTGCAGTGCAAAGATCCGCGTGGTCCCGAGGCTTGTAAGTCTTGCGACCTACCGCTGGCTCCCACGACCCCCGAGACCTTTGCGCGCATCTGGTCCGTGCCCCGAGTGAAGGCTGCCCCGTAGCCCTGGCTCTCCATACCTTACTTACAGACCTAGTTCGCTGACCTCACAGTGGTTGAGCATCGCCTGCAGGAATCCGGCGTACCGCTTGGCTTGGCGACATCTTCCCAAGCAGAGACAGACTTGATCATCGCCAAGAGCCACAAGCTACAAGCCGCGCTAAAGCCACACCTTGGCCGACTGCCGATCTTTCCGCTGTCTCAGGTCCAGCTGTTTCCTGGGGCGATGTTGCCGCTTTACATTTTTGAGCCTCGGTATCGCGAGATGACCGCCTGGTGCCTGGAAAACGGGGGCCTGATGGCGATTGCCAGCCTGCGACCGGGCTACGAGGCGGACTACCAAGGTCGTCCACCCGTGCGACGGATTGCAGGGCTTGGCAAGATCGTTGCGCATCGGCTAAATCCCGACGGTACTTACAACATCTTGCTACGCGGGATCGCGCGGGTCGGGATTGTCGAGGAGCTGCCTCCACTGCGCATGTTTCGCGAGGTCAGGGCGCGGCTACTGCGCGATCACTGGCCGGAGAGCTTCGATGCGGACACAGCGCGTCAGACGATGGTGGCGCTGACCGAGCGGCTGGCCGCGATGCTGGCGCAAAAAGGCGAGCCGCTGCGCGCGCTGTGCTCAAGTGAGACGCGCGCTCGGAAGCTGGTGGATGTTCTTAGTGCGGCGCTGGTTGCTCCGCC
>ERZ795056.7784-NODE-7784-length-10202-cov-23.779639_pt1 | contig 10202 bp, 4 predicted proteins | sample MGYA00375140_ERZ795056 | MGnify/ENA primary metagenome ERZ795056 (study PRJEB30185, sample SAMN05720227) | activated sludge metagenome | isolation source: Anaerobic digester | place: USA | collected 2015-03-09 ...
ACCGAAAGAGCGGTCCGCGCCGTCGCTGGTATCTCGACGTAGCCATCCGGGTCCAGGTGCCCGCGCAGCTGTGCGTCTAGATCATCGCTGGACTGCACCAGCCACATGTCGTAGCGCAGCGTCTGCCCGCGCAGCCGAATCACCCAGTCTCCGTCGGCAAGCGAGCCCTTGCCTGCATCCTTGGTCAGCAGCACCACAGCGCCGCGCAGCCCGGTCATCGCGGTATCACTGTTGTCGATGATCGCCTCGCCATCTTCGTCGAAGCGACCGCGCACAGACTCGCCCAAAGTACCTTTTAGGACCTTGCCGCCTGGGGCCCGAACTTCGATATCGACCACGCCTGCCCCGTCTGATTTGTGAGGTGCAGCGGAATCATAAAAAATCTCGATCGCCACGGCGCTCTGGGTCTGTGGCTTGTCGGAGATCGACTTTACGCGCACCGCAATCTCATGCGTGCCGTCGAGCAGGGACGAGCTGGCATGGATGTCGTCTTCCCCGGAGTTACCCGCCGCCGCCACCAGCGCTCGACCTGGCCGGTCGCCAATCAGCTCATCCAGGGCCAACTCCAGCGCCGAGCCACCGTCGTGCGGACCGCCTCCCGAGCCCAGGCTTAGGTTGACCACGACCGGCAGCCCGTCCGCCTGCGCCCGCTCCAGACAAAAGCGCACTCCAGTTAGGATGTCGCTATCGGAAAAAGTCTCGTCGTTGCGCGTGCCTTTGACGACACACAGCGAGGCTTCGGGAGCCATCCCGACGTAGCGACCAGCGGGCTGACCACGCCCTGTCGCTCGACCACTGCCCGCTGCAATCCCTGCGACGTGAGTGCCATGACCGCTAAGGTCCTGCTGACCAATGCGCACCGGCGGCGGCTTGTTCTGCTGCTCTGCCAAAAGTAGCGCGTTGATGTCAGCGGCAGTAAATACCGACATACCGTCGTAGTCGGGAATCTCGGGGTGACTGCCCAGGCGCGGCAGGCCAGCATCCATCAGGTAGGCAATGCGCGTGGTCCCGTCGGCCAGCCGAAAGTCTTGATGGCGAAAGTCGATGCCAGTATCGACGATGGCCACCATCACTCCGCGACCGCGTAGTGACAGCTGGTCGCCCAGATAGCGCGCGCCCACCATTGCCCGCGACTGATCAAGCAGGGGCCGCAGCTGATGCTCTCCATCGATCTGCCAGATGCCAGGCAACGACAGCAGCTGCGTGGTCGTCAAGACAGAGGATTCCACGCTCGACACCGTCGCAGACAGCGGCTGGGCGCTGACACCTAGCTGCTGCAAACGTACCGCTCCACCGTCGCTGCGCACCAGCAACCGAGGTGGTAGACCAGTAGATGACAGCCGATTCCCAGGCATCGACGAAAGCTGGCCGCTTTGACTCAGAATCAAGCGCCGAGCCTGCGGCGTCAGGCGGAACGCTTGCCCGGCACGCCACGGCACTTGCATGGACTCTGGCACCACAGCAACAGGTCCCGCTGGCGCTGCACCAAGCAGAAGCGGCAGCATCAGCAACCAAGCCGCACGCCATCCTCGCCGAACCAAGCCGCTACCACGATCTTGCAGCGGTGGCATTTGCTGACTCAACTGCATCAAGGAATGACGACCTCTTGGCTGGCGGAAAGTGAAAAAACTACGAGTGGCTGCCTGCTACGACTTTCCAAGGCCACGCCGCAGCAAGTCAAGAGCAGGCTTTGATGCGTCCCACGCAAGTGGCGTGACTTCATCGGAAGCCGACTCGCGGTGTTACACTTTCAGCCATGCTGACCATGCAGCTTACTGCGCCGCGCTCCTTGCAACTGACCGACGGAAAAGGACCGCGCTGGAGGCGCACATTGGGGCTGGTACTGGCGGGGCTTTGCGGGCTTAGTTCGGTTGCGCTGGCCGAAAAACCGGGGGCGACCAAGCCTAAGTCTGCGACTGCAGCAGCGCCGACGATTACGCCTTATCAGTTCAGCGGACCGCTGGCACCGGTGCAGCTGGCCGTGCGAGGAGGCCGGTATGCCGAAGCCATTGCTAAAGCGCAGAAGCTGCTGCCGACCCTAAAAGACCCGGTGCTACGCGATGAGGTGCAGGCCCTGCACGCACAAGCGCTGCGTCGGACCGGACAGGTGGACAAAGCCATCACACTGCTGGAAGCGGCGGTCCTGCAAGATGCGGCGGCGCTGTCTTGTCGAGCACAGCTTGGCCTCGCGTATCGCGAGCGGAGTGACCGTGCCCATGAGCGTGCGATGTGGGACGGCTTTTTCGACGATCACGATGCCGACAGACTCAAGCTCGACGATCCGCGCGCGGTGCGGCTTTTGGGGGTGGCGACACGCTACCGTAGCGCCATCAGGGACTCTTACGAGCAGCTACGCACCGCCATCGATCTAGCGGCGGCGCAAAACAACGTCTGGGAGTACATCCAGGCCAACTTGGCGCTAACCGAGCTGCGGATCGAAAAGCACGAGATTGGGTATGCCGAGACCTCGGCGGAAGCGGCGCTGCTGCGCGATCCCGGCAACCCAGAGGCCAACGCGCTGATGGCGCGCGTCAAACTTGAGCAAGGCAACGACGTCGCCGGAGCCACTTTACATATCGATCGCGCGCTGGCCACCTGTCCCGGGTTTAGTCCGGCGCTGGCGCTGCGTGCCGAGATCCTCATCGACAACGAGGAATATGAGAAAGCGATCGCGCTAACCGACGAGATGCTCAAGATAAACACGGTTGATCTGCTGGCGCGTAGCTTGCGGTCGGCGGCGCTGTTTCTGCTCGATCGCAAGGCCGAGTCCGTCGCGGAAAAGACCAAAGTACTGGCCCACAGCCCGCTTTACACCGACTTTCACCGCCTGGTCGCCGAGCGCTACGTCATCCAGCATCGCTACGACGACGTGGTGAAGATCCTCGAAGAAGCGGTGCAGATCAATCCCAAGGACTTTAACGCGCTGTCCGACCTCGGCTCGGGCTACTTGCGGCTGGGCGAGGATGAGAAGGGCTACAAGGCGCTCGACGCGGCGTGGGCCAGCGACCACTTCAACAAGCGCACCTACAACCTGCTGAACCTGTTTGACGATGTGCTGCGCAAAAAGTACACGCTGCTGACGCTGGACATCGACCCCGCGAAAAAAGGTGCGGGCGGGCTGCGACTGCGGGTCTCAAAAGATGAAGAGAAGCTGCTGGTGCCGCTGGTGCTGCCGATGGTGCAGGCCGAGTGGCAGGAGCTAGCCAAGCGCTACGAGTTTTCGCCCAAGCTGCCGCTGACGCTGGAGCTGTACAAAGAGCCGCAGTATTACGGCGTACGCACCGTCGGTCTGCCCAATCTGGCGGCGCTGGGGGTCACGTTTGGGCAAGTGGTGACGGGGCGGTCACCGGCGGGCGGTAACTTCAACTGGGCGCTGATGATCTGGCACGAGCTGTCGCACGTCTTTGCGCTGCAGCAGTCCAAGGGTCGCGTGCCTCGGTGGTTTACCGAAGGGCTGTCGGAGTGGGAGACGCTGCACCTGCACTCGGACTGGCAGCGCCGCACCCACGCCGAGGTCGCAACCGCGCTGCGAGACGGAACGCTGCTGTCGCTGGCCGACCTAAACTTGGGCTTTACGCGGGCCAAGTCTCTGTCGCACATGGTCGTCGCCTACCACGAAGCGGCGCTGGCGATAGAGTTTCTAATCCGTCGCTACGGCTTCCCCAAGATCGTGCAGTGCCTGAAGCGCTTTGGCGAGGGACAGCGCACGCCGCAGGTGCTGCCGGAAGTCTATGGCAAGCCGATTGCCGCGCTGGATGAAGAGTTTCGCACCGACTTAAAGGCGCAGCTGCGACCTTACGCGGGCACTTTTTACGTGCGACCCAACGACTATGCCGACGAGGAAGCGCTGAAAAAAGGCGTGAAAGACAAGCCGACTGGCTGCCGCGAAAACGGCCTGCTGGCGCTCGCGATGGTGCGGGCGGGTGATAGCGATCCTCGCGATCCGGAGATCGAGCAGGCGCTGACCGCAGCGAAAAAGGGCGACCCGGCCTGCAAGGAAGCACTGCTGGCCGAGGGTGAGCGCGCCCTGCGGCTAGAAAAATATCCCGATGCAGAAGCGCGCTTTCGAGAGCTGATTGCCAAAGGCGGCGACGGCTACGATGTCCGCCAGCGCCTAGGCGACCTATATCTGAAGCAGGAGGAGCTACCGCGCGCCATCGTCGAGCTACAGAAAGCCAAGCAGCTAGACCCGGATCGACCCGAGCCGTACGAGCGGCTGGCGCGCATCTTTACCAAGCAGCAGCACGAAGACCAAGCGCTGGCCGAGCTGCAGATGGCTGCCAAGCTCGATGTCATGGATGCGGATACTACCGTTGCGCTGGTAGCGAGGCTGTACGACGCGCGCAAGTGGCCGCAGGTGCTCGAGTTTGGTGAGATGGCGCGCCACCTTCGGCCCTACTCTCCCGAGCTGCGGGCGCAGATTGCCGAGGCGCACTTGGCGCTGGGACAGCCGCAGCGCGCGGTGCCGGAGCTAGAGGCGGCGCTGCTGGCACTGCCGGACCCACAGAAGCTCGGCAGTGAGCTCGACCCGGAGGAAGCCGCCGAGGTGACGGCCAAGTCGCAGAGCTATCGCGCACTGCTCGAAAAAGCCAAGCGGCAAAAGCCTGGCGTGCCCCTGCTACCACCGCCGCGCCCAAAGAAGGAAGCAGGCAAGGCAGAGCAAGCGCCGCCAGCCAAGCCCAAGGCGGCGGCAGCCAAGTCGGATCCAAGCGACGAATAAAGTAGGAAGTTAGCCCGGCGCCGCTACGCGATAGCGGTGGTTATGAGCGGTGAGCCTGCAGATGACGACGTACGTCTGCAAGGTGCTTGCCGACCTGCAGCTCGTGATGAAAAGCGGCCTCGATGCGACCGTCGGGACCGACGACGTAGGTGACCCGGCGGGCGACCCCCAGCAGCGGCCACAGCACACCGTAGCTGCGACCGATATTTCGCGACGGGTCGCCTAGCATCGGAAACGGTACCCCTTCGCTGCTGGCAAACTCGCACTGCTTTTCACTGCTGTCGACCGACAGGCCAATCACCTCGGCCCCAAGCGCCGCCAGCTCGGTGTAGTGGTCCCGAAACTGGCGCGTCTCGATGGTGCAGCCGGTCGTAAAGGCCTTTGGAAAGAAAAACAGGACGGCCCGCTTGCCGCGCAGCTCCGAGAGCTTCACCGTCCGACCATCCTGCGCCGTCCCGGAAAAGTCCGGGGCCATCTCACCCACCTTCAGCACGATGAACCTCCTTGCGATGTCTAGAAGCTGCCACTGCCCCCGGCGTTGCAGTTCTTGCACTCGGGAGCCATGGGGTTCGTGTTGCACGTGGCCGGGCAGTAGTTTACGCGGTTAAAGACCTTCTGGATGGTGTCGCAGCGCACGCTCTTGCCGTCGACCGACATCTCGCCGTAGCCGCCGGTGGCACGGAACTTCTCGGCACACGTCACCTGCGCGGGAGTATTGGCAATCCAAGCGGGCAGCACCGGCAGCGCCTGCACCTTGTCGGCCATGTCGTAGTCGCCCTCGGTGCAGACGGTGTTTATCACGCAGTCAGTCGGCTTGGGGTCCTTGGCGTCGCCAGCCTTCAGCGAGTAGCACAGCTTCCAGTGCCCCGCGCAATCGACGGTGATGGTGTTTGGGGACCAGGGCTGGCTCGGCTTTTTGATGGTGCCACTCATCATCTCGCACGCGGGCTTGCCTGAGGTGATGACCGTCGAGGTAGTCGCGGTGAGCTTGCCCATCCCGTCGCTGTAAAAGCACGGCGACAGGTTCTCAAGCGCCCACTGACCGGCGGAGAAGCAGTTGCAGGCGTCCTTGCCGCTTCCACCTTCCACGGGCAGCACTGCGCCTTCGCACGCGCCCCAGACATAGCCAAACTCGCCGTTGCGCACGCACTTGGTGACGCCATCCTGACAGCTGCCAAGGCCGCGATTGGCGCGTAAACCTGGCCAGCACGGCTGCTGCTCACCCTCGGTTTTGCAGGGGCAGCCCTGGCGATTTTTATCGTCGGGACACTCTGGCGTGCCGCCTGGAGGATTGGGCTGCGGCTGCGGCATCCCACCTTTGGGACAGATCATCGGCGGCGGATCCGAGGCCCAAAATGCATCGCTATCAAAGCTAAAGTCTTTGGGCCCAGGCAAGCCGCCGTCGGTGCTCATGCCTCCGTCGTTGTTGTCCCCGGTGCCATCCACTTTGGCGTTGCAGGCCACAAGCCCGCTCAGCAAAACCGCACAGCCCAGCCGAACCAGCCACTGAAGTTGAGAAGTTTTATTCCGCATAGCTCGGGTTATAGCACGCGAGAGCCAGCCAGCCGCCACCGCAGACCGGCTGTCTCTCGGTACTTTTGTCGGAACTAGATTTTGGTGGGAGAGCAAATGTTGCTACAGCGCAGGGCAGCCCGGCTGACCCGAGCCTGGCAAGCAGCGACTCTGCACAATCTGGATAAATCGCAGCAGACCGCGCTGCTGCTCGACCAGAAACTTACCGGTGCTGTCGAGCAGCGTGCGGTAATCCGCCGCCGTATAGTCGCCCGCAGCACCCAGGTTCTTGCGATTCACTTCACCGATGGCATCGCTAAGCCGCCACATTGGATGCAGCCCGCTACCGTCGAGCTTGTACAGGCTGCGCAGCAGTCGCACCAGCACTTGCTTGGGCATCGCCACCAGGCTGCTCGACTGCTCTAGCTCGTGACCGCGACGGAGCAGCGTGATTCCGGCCAGCGCCGGGCCGGTCTTGGGATCGACCACACTGGCGAGGCCATGCCCCAGCGTCGTTAAGTCAGCGTCGGCTAGCAGCAGCTGCAAGCCATCCAGCGCGACCACCTGCATCACGGTCCGCGCACCTTCATTCTTCTCGTCGAGCAGCCCCCGCAGCAGCGCGTAGGTTTTGGCCCGCGCCTGGTCGTTGTCCGAGAGCTTACTCCCAACATCAATCCCCGCCGTCGCCAGCGGTCCCGTCAGCAGGTCCGTCAGGTCACTCGACAGCTTGCTCGACCAGCCGGCTAAGTCTGGGCCATGGGCAGCGACGCGCTCGACGGCAAAGTCCAGCAGGATCTGCGCCATCGGTCGCAGCCGCGGATTGTCGAGCACGTACTTCTTATTACCCATGCCATCCGTCGACACATTGACCTTGAGCAGCAAGTCGATGACATCACTAATCGCCCGGTCCCAGCGCTGCTTGGCGACGGCATTCTCGGGTCGATTCAGCAGCGTCTTTTTCTTCTGCAGCGCGTCCGCAAGCAAGTAAAACGGCGTCACCGGCCCCGCGGGCTGACCGTCGTTGCGCATCGCTACCGCGCGCTGATCCCGATAACGAATTCCACCGGGCGGACCCACCGCCGAATCGAACACATAGCGACCCAGCCGCAGCAGCACCGGCAGCGCGCGCGGACTGCCCATCTGACCGTCGGTGGTCATGCTAAGCAGGATCGGAGACAGGTCCGCCGTCGCCAGCAGCAAGTCGCCGCCTAAAATCTTGGCGAGCAGCGGCTCATACGTCACGGCTCCATCGGCGGCCACCAGCGGCCCGTAGGTGTTTGCGAAGCTACGTCCAAACCGCGAGGACTTGGCCGTCGGAAAGTGCTTATGCAGGACGCCGAGCGCGTCGGCCAAGATCTGCGTCGCGTTCTGCGCTTTGGTGCAGGTACCGGTCATGTCGCGCTGCAGGCACTCTGCGTGCTTGGCAAACGCGTCGACCAGCGGACGCATCGCATCGTAGAAGTTATCGTTTGGAAACTGGTTGGTGCTGCCGTCGGGCAGCTTGGCTGGCGCGCGCACTTTCTCGAGCGCGAACAGGACGCCGTTGTGCTCGTCGATAAACAGTCGGTCCTGACCGGTACCGTCGCGGAACTTGCGGTTATCAGCGTCGGCAGAGTCAACCGGGAAGGTCGCGTTGCCCATGCCGTCCACGACCTTGGTGTGGTTAAACACCAAGTCTTGCGTGCGCTTCGACGCCCCAGTAGTGGCTGCAGCGACGTCGGCAAAGATGGCGCGCGCCGCTGGCTCCGAGTTCGGATAACGACCAAACCCGACGATGCCCATCATGCCGGACAGCACCTGGTCACCGTTGATGCCATCGTCGATGGTATTCAGCAGCGCCTGGCACTTGGTCGCCGCCGCCGGATCTCCCGAGACGCCGCGACAGTTGCGGCTGTTGCGCATCGCCTCGCGGAAGCTGGCGTCGGACTTGGCCAGCGTGTCGGTGCGGTCGCGCAGCGCCGGGGTTGCCATGCTTAGCAAAAAGAAGCGAGCGACGCTGTCGACCTGAAACATGTCGCACTCAGCATTAAACTGCACCAGGCCGCCGAACACCGTCGCATAACGACCATTGCAAAACGGCCTGCCGTTGTTGCTGTCGGCAATCATGTGCAGCAGTCGCTGCAGCACGGAGCGGTTGTTCTTGGAGTCGTCGGTCTTTTTGCCCCGCCAGTCGATGGTGGCATCGCTGTCGGCAGCAGCACGGTCCACCTTGTTGCCGAAGTTTCCGACGACACCGCAAGGAGACAAGCCGTTAAGGTTCTCATCCGCGCTCGGCGAACAAGGCTTGGCCAGGTTGTCCAGACCATCCATGGCGCCGCTCTGACGCATGAAGAACAGGCTGCGCTCGTCGGCCAGCTGGGCCATGATCGGGCCCAGGTTCTTGCTGTGCGGATCTTGCAGCGCAGTTAGAACGTCCTCAACCAGCCCACCGTTGTCGATGGCAAGCAGGCGCGAGATGATCGGCACCAAGTCATCAAACAGCGTCGATTTGTCGGGAAGCTGCGCAGCGGCATAGGCGGGCTTTTTGGCCTCGTCGGCAGCATCCAGCAGCGCCTTTAGCGCCCGCGCCAGTGGGCCTTGATACGCCTCGGTCCCAAGCAGCGTCTTGGCACTGGTCAGCGCCGAGGTCAGCTCCTGCGCAGGCATCGCCCCGCCCGAGCCAAACCGCAGCAGCTGCAGCCCACCGTGCGCCAGATCGAGCAGCGCCGAGTCATCTTTGTCAAAGCCGCTGTAGGTCAGCGCCTCGCCGTCACGGGTCTTGGTCAGCTGCTTGCGTGCCCCACCCAGCAGCGCCGCGCCCCGCAGTAGCCCGAACAGCATGTCCCGAGGCGCCCCGCCAGCTACCGCCGGTGCATCGTCGGCCAAGCGCTGCGCATCGACCAGCAGCGCGGGCAGCAGCGTGCCATCTAGCTCTGCGTACTTGTAAAGTAGCTTCCCGTCGGGGCGCAGCGCTCGACCCGCCGCATCACGACTCCCGGTGCTGGCATTTCCAGGCTCAGGTAGCGGTGGCACGTAGGCAATCCGCCGCCCTGCCCCGTCGAGGAAATAGCCATCCTCGTCTGCTTTGGCCAAGCCCGTCGCCGGATCTTTCACATACGGCGCGACCACTTCTTCAAGCAGCGGCAGCCCACGTGAGTCCCGCAGCGCCACCTGCAGCGACTTGCCTGCGAGCAGCTCTGGCCGCGCCGTCGTCAGCAGCTTGCGTAGAAGCGCCGGAGTGCGCTCGGGGCTGTTCGGATCTTCGGTGGTGCGCTCCAAGTGACGAAGCTCGAATGCCAGCCCGGTCAGCAGCGCCTGCAGGTCGGCCTCTGCCACGCCACTTTTGTCTAGCAGCGGCAGCGCCGCCCCCACAAAGTCATCAAAGCCCGGGGCTGATGCCGTCGCCCGAATCAGGCCGCCCGCGGTGGCTGCAGGCCGCAGTCCCGTCAGATGCGACAGCTTGCTTAACGCGCGCATCGCTCCATCGTCGGCAGCCAGCTTCTGTAGCGCATCCCCAGCCTGCTGCAGCAGCGTTGTCATAGTGCCGTCGTCCTGCAGTGGCTGCACTGCCCGCAGATAGGTATCAAGCGGATCTTGCAGGTCTACAGGAACTCCCGTATCGACGCCGCCGATGATGTTCTGACGCTGCGCAAAGAGGGCCTGCAGGCTCGGCGCTGCCCCGGTCGGTGCGGTAGTGCCCTGACAGATCACCCGCGCTTGGTTGCCGCTGACGTCGCTACCTGCTTCGCCTTGCGCGATCTCGTTGCTGAAAGTGACCCGCTGGCACGCTTCGCGAAAGACGATGTTGCCGAAGCTGCTCGCGGTAGGCGGTACGCGCGGGCCGAGGTCGACATCACAGCTGCCCAGAGCCAGCAAGCTGACCGGCAGTAGCGACGTACAAAAGGCCAGAAAAGGAGTCAGTGTCCGACGTTTTTTGCCACGCATGGCTAGAGGCTACTTGCCGCGATCCTGGTCGGCAAGCGGGAAGATT
>ERZ795056.7788-NODE-7788-length-10201-cov-6.681845_pt1 | contig 10201 bp, 5 predicted proteins | sample MGYA00375140_ERZ795056 | MGnify/ENA primary metagenome ERZ795056 (study PRJEB30185, sample SAMN05720227) | activated sludge metagenome | isolation source: Anaerobic digester | place: USA | collected 2015-03-09 ...
TAGGGGCGCTTGCGCTTTTACCCTCCCTTATTTACGTAATCACCATCCGGCAACTCAGCCTCAACAACAGCATTGACTCGGGCGGTATTGCCGGGGCCTATATTGGCCTGCTGATGCTGGTGGCCGTTTTTGCCGCTATCGGGGTATTTTGCTCATCGCTTACCGCCAACCCCATTATCGGTTTTTTGCTGGGTGCATTCGGTAGTTTTGTTATTTATATTGGTTTTCAGAGCATCAGCGCCATCCCTGTTTTCCGGGGCGAGGCCGATTACTGGATACAGCAACTGGGCATTGAAAGCCATTACACCGGCATGGCACGCGGGGTAATTGAATGGCCCGATCTTATTTATTTCACCGGTGTGGCGGGCATTTTTTTGGTAGCCACCCAAAGGATCCTGAAAAACAGATAATGCGGAAATTGCTTGAATCGAAATATGGCTGGCTGATTTTTGGTCTGTGCATCACGGGGCTTTATTTTGCTGCCGACCTGCTACCCGGCCGCCTTGACCTTACTGCGGATCGCCGCTACACGGTAAGCCAACCGGTGGAGAAACTGCTGGGTGAACTCAATCAAACCGTTAACATTACCGTTTTACTGGAAGGTGATAATCTGCCCGCCGGGTTCAAAAAACTCAGGGCTTCCACCGAAGATATGCTGCGCACGTTCCGCGATTACAGCGGGGGAAGGGTAAACTACCGGTTTATAACCACCGACGAATTTATGGCCGACAGCAGCATGGGCGGATTTAACGATACCCTGAAGGCTGAATGGCTGAAAGCCAATGCCATCAAGCAGAACGAAGTAACCAACAGCGGCACCAAGGCGAGTTTTGTATACCCACTGGCGCTGGTAGAGGCCGGCGATTACTCTGCCACAGTCAACCTGCTGCAGGGTCAGGGACAAACGGGTTTCATGAACCCCGATGCCGATGTTTTTCAACGAGAGATCATCAACAAGGGCGAAGCGCAGATGGAATACCGCTTTGCCTCGGCCATAAAAGACCTTACACGCACCAACACTCCAAGGGTTGCCTACCTGGTGGGCCATGGCGAACCTACCGGCCCCAATACCTATGACCTCAGCCAGACCCTGCAATCCAAATACGATTTTTACCTGCTCAACCTGCAGCAACAGCCAAACATTTCCGACAGCATTGATGCAGTAATGATTGTAAAACCCACCCAGCCATTCAGCGAAGCCGATAAACTGAAACTGGACCAATACCTGATGCGTGGGGGTAACCTGCTTTTCCTGACCGATGCCCTGAATGCAGACATGGACAGCCTGGTACGAAGCGGTACCGAATTTACCGCTTATGCCCGCGACCTCAACCTCGATGACCTGCTTTTCCGGTACGGCGCCCGCATAAACCCCAACCTGGTGCAGGACCGCCAAAGCGATATGCTTCCGCAAACGGTGGGCACCATTGACGGGCAGCCGCAAATAGAGCTTTTGCCCTGGCCCTATTTTCCGCTGTTGTATGCATCGGGCAACCATCCCATCAGCAAAAACCTCGATGCGGTGGTGATGCAGTTCCCCAACAGTGTGGATACGGTAAGGGCAGATGGCATTAAAAAGGATATTCTGCTGGCTAGCAGCAATACATCGCGACTTGTGGGCACGCCGGTAATTGTAACGGTTGAAATATTAAAGCAACTGGAAAATGCATCCGCATTTAGAGATGCCTATGTACCTATTGCGGTGTTGCTGGAAGGTAATTTTAAAAGCCTGTATGCAAGGCGCATGGCCGGATTAATGGATTCCATCCAAAAACAAATGGGGCAAACCTACCTGCCCGAGGCCCAAAAACCCGGCAAAGTGCTGGTTACCGGCGATGGCGATTGGGTGCTTAATGCAGTAAGCCGCGAGGGTATGCTGCCCATGGGCGCCAACCCTTTTACCCAATATACTTTTGCCAACCGCGACTTTCTGCTGAATACCGTGGATTATATGACCGATGAAAGCGGCATTATGGCCACCCGAAACCGCGACTTTGTGATGCGGCTGCTCGATCCCAAAAAACTGGAGCGTGATGCTGCTATGTGGCGATGGTTCAATATTGGCCTGCCATTGGTAATTTTACTGATTGTGGCATTTATTTCACAAACCGTAAGACGCAAAAGATTTGCCGCCTGACGGCGGATGCCTATCTTTGCAAACCGGTAAAATGGGGTGACTTATTTTCCTTTCACATACATTATGACAACAACTCAGATCGCCTACCTCACCTTTGGTGGGGTAATTTTATTAGCGCTTATTTTTGACCTTGGTCTTTTGGCAAAAAAAAATCAGGCTATTTCTATTAAAACAGCAGCCAAACAAACCATTTTCTGGGTTAGCCTTTCAATGGTTTTTTTCGCTTTTTTGTGGTGGGAAGAAAATCCCAATGTAGCGCTTAAATATATTACGGCCTACCTGATGGAGTGGAGCCTGAGCATTGACAATATTTTCGTCTTTATCCTGATATTCTCCTTTTTTAAGGTATCCGAAATTGATGCGGGCAGGGCCCTGCTGATTGGTATCCTGCTGGCCATCGTTTTCCGGATTGCCTTTATTGCCGTAGGTATCGGCCTGATTGACCGCTTTCATTGGTTGCTGTATATTTTTGGCGCTTTTTTAGTGTACACCGGCATAAAAATGTTTGCAAAACAGGAAGACGAGGGGGACTTTAAACCCGCGGATTCAAAAATCTACAAAATGTTTACCTCCGTTTTCAGGGTGGTGGACATTGAACCGAACGGCCGCTATTATGTAAGAAACAATAACAAACTGTTCTTTACCCGCCTGGCTGTAGTGGTGGTAATGCTTGCTGCCACCGATATCGTTTTTGCCCTCGACAGTATACCTACCGTGGTATCCCTGGTTCGCGACGATCCGAAAATTGATTTCAGCCCGAGCGATATCCTGGTAATTTATTCCTCCAATATTTTTGCGGTGCTCGGGCTTCGGTCGTTGTTCTTTTTACTGAAAGGTGCCGTCAACAAATTTTCCTACCTGCAGCAGGGCATTGCCATTGTGCTGGTTTTTATAGGGATAAAAATGCTGATCGAATTCTTCCATATTAAAATCCCTATTTCTATTTCACTGGGTGTTATTGTTCTTTGCCTTGGCGGGGCCATCCTGTATTCGCTGCACAGGGCAAAAAATCAGCCGGTTCAGGAGGTAGATTTCGATAAAGGAAAGGATTAACCATTATGGCAATGCACATCCGGGATATCGGCCCTGCATTGAGCATTTTGCCGCATGGCACCGTAAATGATGGCATTGTCCGGTATCTTTTTACTGATAGCCGGCAAATCAGTTTCCCTGCCGAAAGTCTGTTTATTGCTGTGGAAACCCCGCGGCGCAATGGTCATCAGTTTGTACCGCAGGCCTACCAAAAAGGGGTACGCGCCTTTTTGGTTTCAGAAAAGCCAGTTTTGGAAGATTACCCGGATGCGGCTTTTTTCATTGTAAAAGATACACTTGGAGCCTTACAGAACCTGGCGAAATTTCACCGGAATAATTTTAGTATTCCCATAATTGGCATTACAGGCAGCAATGGCAAAACCATTGTAAAAGAATGGCTTTCGCAATTACTTTCGCCCGAATATTTAATTTGCAGAAGTCCCCGAAGCTATAATTCGCAGATCGGGGTTCCGTTAAGTGTGTGGCAACTGGCACCGCAGCACCAACTCGGCATATTTGAGGCGGGCATTTCGGCCCCCGGTGAAATGGAACGCCTTGAGAGAATGATCGCGCCAACCCTCGGCATTTTTACAAGCCTGGGTACCGCGCATGATGAAAATTTTTCATCCCGGCAGCAAAAACTGGACGAAAAGTGGGTGTTGTTTGGCACAAAAGCAACCATCATCTGTAAAATAGATGACCCGCTTGTAAAACAAAAGGCACTTTCCTCAGCCAATCCAATCATATCCTGGGGTGAAGATAAACATGCATTTTACCGCATAGAATGCTACGAAAAACCAGGAAGCATGGTGTCTGTTCTGGTGAAATCCGGGGATGGCTCATGGACCTTTTCGCTTCCATTTTCTGATCAGGCTTCTATTGAAAATGCTTTGCACTGTATAGTTACCTGCCTGCACCTTGGCCTATCTGCAGAAGCAATCAATAGCAGGTTGCAGCACCTGCATGCGCTGCAAATGCGGCTCGAATGGAAAAAAGGGATTTACAACAGCCTGGTACTCAATGATAGTTACAGCTACGACCTTTCGTCGCTTGAAATTGCGCTTAACCAGTTGAAACAACAGGCCGGCAACAGCAAACTCATGGCAATCCTTAGCGATTTGCCGGGGAATGCGGGCAAAAGCGCCTATCAAACCATTGCGCATCTGCTGGCCCAAAAGGGGGTTAGCCAACTTGTGGGTGTAGGTTCTGAAATGGAAGCCTTTCAATCCATTTTTACCGAACAGGGTATTTCAACCAAATGGTTTCCTACTACAGCCTCTCTTTTGGAACAGTGGGACAGAAGTGAAGTGGAAAAAAACACCCTGCTGATTAAAGGTGGCCGTGTATTTGAATTTGAAAAAATAGCAGCCGCCCTGCAGCAGCAGCAGCACGAAACACATCTTGAAATAAATCTTTCGGCCCTTGCCTATAACCTGAACAGCTACCGAAGTCTGCTTAAGCCCGGCACCCGGCTGATGGTAATGCTGAAGGCCTTTGGGTATGGCAGTACCGATGCCGAACTCGGCAGGTGGCTGCAACATCAGGGGGTGGAATACCTTTCTGTTGCATATACCGACGAAGGAGTAGCCCTGAGACAGGGTGGTGTGCAATTGCCGATTATGGTAATGAACCCTGAACCGGCCTCATTTGAAACATTGGTTGCCAATCAGCTTGAGCCGGAATTGTTTTCAACAGATATTTTAAAGGCATTTATAACGTTTGCTTCCGGGAACGCCCTTACCGATTACCCGGTTCATCTTAAACTCGATACCGGTATGCACCGGCTGGGTTTTTTGCCCGCTCAATCTGATGTTTTGGTTAAGCTTTTACAATCCGCTGCCTCCATAAAAGTTTCAACCGTTTTTACCCACCTTGTGGCTTCCGAAAGCCCGGAATACGATGGGTTTACCTATGAACAGTCCGGTATATTCGATACCATATGTTCAAAACTTGCCGATGCCCTGCCCTATACTTTCCTGCGCCATGCGGCCAATACGGCTGGTATTGTCCGGCACCCCTCCCTGCATTATGATATGGTAAGGCTGGGCATTGGTTTTTTCGGGGTGAGCCAGGCAGGTAAAGGAACGCTGCTTTTACAACCCGCTACGCGGCTGATTACCACGGTAGCACAGGTAAAAGAAGTTAAAAAAGGACAAACAGTGGGGTACGGGCGTCATGCCGTATTGCAGCGCGATAGTAAGATTGCAACAGTTCGCATTGGCTATGCAGACGGCTACCGCAGGCAACTGGGCAACGGGGTTGGCAGTATGTGGATCCATAATTACCGGGCACCTGTGGTGGGTAATGTATGTATGGATATGACCATGCTTGATGTAACTGATGTACCGGGCGTACTTCCGGGTAACAAAGTGGAAGTATTTGGCTTGCATACCTCTATAGGCTTTCTGGCACAACTTTGCAATACCATTCCTTACGAATTGATGACAGGCATCAGCCAGCGCGTAAAAAGGGTGTTGGTGGAGGAATAAACAGGTATCAGGGAACCAAAAGCTCCTGGTAATGCGTTATTTTTCCATCTATTACCAAATGAAGGTAATACTTGCCCGGCTTCAGTTGATGTAGCGGTATTTTTTCTTCAAATGTTCCTTTTCCCTTTTCCAGTTCTCCGGTGCTGATTACAGCATTCCGATTCAAATCGGTAAGAATAAAATTTACGGTGGCCTGTTTTTTAGAATGGCATTTTAGCAGGGCCTCCCTATTTTCAAAGGTCACCGATTGGATAACCGCTTCCATATCAGCAGTGGTATTATCAATAAGAACCACCACGCTTTGATGAATTTCAGGGTTGCTGGCACCCACCTTAAAAATGGGTGCCCCACTGCTGCAATTGCCTATATATCCCCTGAATTTATCGCCCGCTTTTACCTTGAATCCCGGCAATAGTTTAATAGAATCGGCGGACCGCATGACAACTGTTGTTCCGCTTATTTGGCCGTTGATGGCACTGTTGGCGGTTATGTTTCCGCCGGCAGAAAAAAAGTTGTCGCCCTGCATTTCCCAGTTAATGTTTAACAACGAAGGGCAGCTATTGTACATGGCGGCACGCCAAACGCCCCTGCCAAAAGTAGATGCCGTGAGCGAATTGGTTGGCTGATGAATCAGGATATCGGTTACAGGCACCCTTGGTAAGCCATTATTTAAAGGAACCCAATCATCATCGCCGCTTGCCAGGAAAAAGATGCCGATATCGGTGCCGGCGTATGCATTGTTGTTGTTGTCAATGGCCAGGCAATTGATGGGTACGTTGGGCAGGTTAGCATCCATCCTGATCCAGTCATCTCCTGCATTAGGCGAAAAATAAACTTTTACCGTATCGTAGCCACCGAAACTTACCCATACATAATCGCTGTTGGCAGGGTGAACCGCCACATCGGTTATTTTGGGTCTGCCTTCGTATTTGGGAAATTTAAGGCTGTTTGAAATGATTGTCCAGTTGTTTCCTGCATCATCTGTACGGCCTAGCCTGCTGTTTGGATCCCAGGCATCCACACTGCCTGCAACATAGTATCGGTTGGCATTGCTTGGGCAATTGGCCAAAGCATGGTTTCCTGAAACGCCGGACCCAACAATCAGGAATGCATTGCTGTTAGCTGATTTTTTTAAAATTGATCTATAGCCGGCAAATACCACCCCCGCATCAGCAGGGTTTGATACCACATTTGGAAACCATTGATCTGCATAATTTACCAATCTGGATCTTTCGGAATAATTGTTGGTAAAGCGGTGAATACCCGTATTAATACTGGTATAGGCTACCCCTGGTAAACCGGGACTCAGGGCAACACCAAATCCATCGCCGCTTCCAAGGTGCCTGAAAGCATCGGTGCCTCCTTCGCGCAGCGTAACCCCATTATCCTGGTTTCCGCATAAAATGGTATCGGCATGGGTAGCACGGGCAGCTATATGGTAAACCTGCGCTGCATCAATCCCGGTGGAAATATCGGTCCAGTTTGCGCCGTCGTTGGTGCTTTTCCATACGCCACCATCGGTTGCTGCAAAGAGATGATTATTAAGCGGGTTATAGGCAAGATCGTGAATATCTGGATGCACATATTTTGAAATGTCGTTACCGGGGTCATCTGATTCAAAATAATTGGTTGCGCGAAATAGGCTTGTTCCCGCTGTAGTACTCCGAAAACAGGAGGTACCACCAACAATTACATTATCTGTATTGGTCTGCGAAACCGCTATGCTTGCATTATACGCATCTGGATTGGCTAAAGAATTAAACCCTCTTTCTGTATAGGAAACCCCGCCATCCAGTGAGCGGTAAACATAACCAAGGCTACCGCCGGTGTAAAAATAAACCAGTAATGAGTCGGCCTTGCTTACCGTTAGCCGAAGCCTTCTTACCGTACCGGGAACCAATCTATTTAATGATGATGGTTGCCAGGTGATGCCATCGTCGGTGCTGAACTTTGCTACGCGCTGCCCTCCTGCATAAAGCCGTGGGTTAGTTTTGCCGGGTTGGTAAGCCAGGGATGTGGTTAAGGTATCATACACTTTCGTCCAACTATTGCCCCCATTATCGGTTCTGAATATTCCTTTGGAGGTGGCTGCCAGCAAAACATCGGCATTTTTAGGATTTTGAACAAGATGGTAGCCAATATAGGTGCCGGGTGTGTCTAATGGAGCTACCTGAACCCAGGATTGCCCACCATTGGTGGTTTTCCAAACTCCATTACTTGCCTTGGCATATCCGAAAGATTCCACAAAACCCTGGCTTGTGGTTAAACTGGAGAAATGTGAATCGCCATCACCGGTTAAAATATAAAGGGTATTGGCATTGGCGTGGCTTACAACGATTCCGGCAATACCTAAAACCGGCAGGAAGGCCGAAATATTTGTCCAGTTTCCCCCACCATTATAAGTACTGTACAACCCGCCCGAAGGAGTGCCTGCATACATAATATCCGGGTCTGATGGGTGAAAAGCAAGCCTGTCGACCCTGCCAAGACCCCGGCCGGCATATACGCCGTAAAAGGTGGTTTGAGGTCCGATAGCACTCCAGTGGGTTCCTTCTGTACCAAGTTTGGTTATCCTGTCGTCCAGTTCATTTTTCGCCAGGATTGTTTTGGTGCTGATATCGGGTATTTCGCCTTTGCTATCGGTTCGGCTGCTCATATACAAAGCCCAGCGCGCCCAATGCAGCATGGTGGTTTCCGGCTCAGGTTCTCCTGTTTGCATTTTCTTGATTACAGTATCTGTATCCTGGTAATACGCAGTTACTGTTTTCATAATATCGGTAAGTTTTCGTTTGCCCGTCAGTTGCTTGCCAAGGGCTTCAGGAATCTGCGCATAAGTACGTGTAAAAATTACCAGGACACAAATAATGGATATTATAGAGAAAATACTTCTTTTCATTAGGTGCTTTTCGTATTCCTGGGTCACTTTTTCTTTTCCTGCCTGAGTTGTGACAATTCAGTTTCCAAAATATTAATCCGCTTATTTGCCTGTATCATGTAAAGGGTGAGTTCTTCTATTTTTTCCAGAAACTTTTGCTGCATGGTTCCCAGTTCAAACCCATTTTGATTGGTTATATCACCGGCAGATGGAATACCGGGGAGGTGGTTATTTTTAAGAATAGATGCTTCCAGTTCAGGCAGGGGCATCAGCTTGTATTTTTCATCAAACACATAATCGGGCCAACCGCCTGATAATTCAATTTTCAGTTCTTCACACACCAATTTTCCATCAACGCTCAGGGCATAACCCGGTGCAGGCAGGGCATTTTGGTTTCCTATCAGTACTGTTCCGTTTATATGAAGATTTGCATTGGGCTTATTTACCCCAACAGCCACATTTCCGGCTACCCCAATGCCTGTTGCCGGCGGAATTAATACAAGGTGCCGGGGCTTTTCTGCAACGCAAGGTTGAGGAAAGCAAAACAAGTTGCCGTAGGGTGCAATAATCTGAAAGGTGGAGTCAGTAACCCTGAGAGTGCCTCCATACGCCTGACCGTTAAACAGCGAAATGGCATCTCCACCCGCCGGTGCACTTATGTGCACACGCGTACTGCCGGTTGAAGGCATCATACCTATGCCAATATTACCATTGTTTCCAATACTCATACGGAGCGTATTGGATGCGTAAAAATCAAGCCCGTATTGATTGGTACCTGCTGTTCTTTTGGAGCCAATCCCTTCGCCGCTTGCACTGCCAAACCGCAGCATATAGGCTTGTGTACCGCTATTCAGATTTGTTTGATCAATTACCATACCCCCTTTTATGCTGAGTGGTTGCTCAGGATTGGTAATCCCGATACCCACGTTACCCGAAGTATTGATAACCATTGCAGTATTCTCAACCCCACCGTTGGGCCTTACCCTGAACTCGAAACGATTATTTGCCCGGTGAAGAAGCATATACATAGAGGCGCCGGCCTGGGGATAAACCCAATTGCTTCCGCTCCAGTAAGCGTTGGATGAAAGGGTAATGGTTCCATTCTGATCGGAGCCAATATAGCCCCGGGGTTGTCCTGCATCATTTTCTAGAATAGCTTTTATCCACTGGGTACTTCGCAGGTGAAGAACACCTTCGGGTGTGTTGGTACCAATGCCAACCTTTTCCTGGGCATGGGCCTGCAACATGGTTATAATTAAAATGGAAAATACCGGGATTTTTTTTCTCATCATTTCATTTATCAATTTACTTGTAAAGCAGCAGGAAAATACCATGCTTTTATCGTGTGATTGGCACCTTTTGACTTATGACTATTTCCATTTTTGTATAATAAAAATTTGATAACCCTTACTCCCGGACCGTTAAATGAAACGGATCCATAAACGGAAGGATAGATATAATTGCTGATTGGATTAAATGTGAGTTTTTTTAAGGTCCCCAGATAGTTTCCCTGGTCATTATATTCGTCAAGTTTCAATTCTGTATTAACAGGGTAAATATTGGAAGGATTGTATATAAACTCCATATCTGTATTTGCCTCAAGGTACACAATCCCTTTTGCCGGTACTTGTATGGTCATTTGGCAAATTACACTATTGAAGTCGGTAC
>ERZ795056.7789-NODE-7789-length-10200-cov-5.987482_pt1 | contig 10200 bp, 8 predicted proteins | sample MGYA00375140_ERZ795056 | MGnify/ENA primary metagenome ERZ795056 (study PRJEB30185, sample SAMN05720227) | activated sludge metagenome | isolation source: Anaerobic digester | place: USA | collected 2015-03-09 ...
GGTTGGGGACGAAGTTCCCGTCCATCACGTCGCAGTGCAGGAGGTCTACGAGCCCGGGATCAAAGCCCCTGACCTGCTCCCCGATGAGTGTCAGGTCGGAAGCTATGATCGAGGGAGAGATCAGTATTTTTTTCGTGTCAGTCGACATTGATGTCAATATCGTCTATCTTGATTTTATCGCGGAGGAACGTGATGGTTGCGTTCCCCTCGCGGCGGAACACGAACACGATCTTCTGGCCGGGGCCCGCGCTCCGCGAGAACCTGATCCGCTTCGAGTGTCCGTCTTCCACGGACGCCTCGTACGTGCCGGCTTTCTCATCGGCAGGGATCTGGAATTCGATTTTCTCATAGCCGGTGTAGGTGTGTTTATCGAGCGGGTACCACCCCACCTGGACGGTGCACGTGCCGCCCTTGCTGACCGGCGTTCCTTTCGCCGGCGTCTGCGACACGATCAGGCCGCTCGCATTGGGATCGTTCACCGCCACGATCTCCTGGTTTATGGTAAGACCTTTCGCGCGGAGCAGGTCGAAGCAGAGCTCGATCGATTGGCCTGTGACTCCGGGCATGAGCGCGTCGGGCGCGAGCTTGCCGGACGAAACCAGCAGGTTGATCATCCGGTCGGGGCTGACCTTTTCTCCCGCGCGGGGGAGCTGGTCGAGTACGATATTGTCCGCGACCGTGTCTGAGGGTATATATGATATGACCCCGGTTCCCAGCGAGAGGGTCTTGTCATGGCGGTGTATATTTTTGAGATTGTTGAGGGCCAGCGGCAGCTCCTTGCCGACAAGGCTCGGGACCTCGAGGGAATAGCGGGATCTGCTGACCAGAAGCTTCATCCTGCTGTTCTCGGGAGCGACCTTCCCCTTTTTCGGGTACTGGGAAAGGACCATGCCGTCATCCAGGTCGGCGATATCCTTGAACCTGATCTCCGGCTTGACTCCCTTGCGAACCAGGTTGTTGTACACTTCGACGAAGCGTTTTCCTTCGACGTCCGGGATGACGACTTCGCGCTCCGGCTTGGTCAATATGATCAGCATGATCGTTGAAACAAGAAGAAGCAGGGAAAACCCGATAAAAAATATGGCCGCGATGCGGCCGATGGTGCCGAAATACCTGAGATTTTCCCGTCTTGTTGCGCCTTTCTTCTTCATCCCGTGTCCCACTTGTCCTGTAAAAGTCGTCTTATGTCATGTTGCAGCCCGATTCGGCCGGACCGGCACAGAGTTGTCTTTTGGGCGTTTAATGACTATTTGTCAATTAAAAAACGTCGGTTATCTCACAGGCATACCGGGGCGTGTTTTTGTGCCGGCCGCCGGCGGAAGGTGCTGGAAAATTTAAAGTATTTATCATTAATAATCGACAATTTAGATAAGGCGCAGCACGCCTCCGCGGCTATCGGCCGTACAGCACACTACACAGGCACCCGGGAACGGACAGATGGAGAGCGAAATCAAGATTTTGTTTATGTCGGACATTCACCTCGGCATGAGAAACAGCGAGATCCATATTCCTGATTACTCGCGTGTAAATACATTCAAGCGCATCGCCGCGATCGCGCGCGAACACGACATATTTCTGATCGGCGGCGATCTTATTGACGGCGGCCTTGTCGGCAGCGAGATCCTCGAGCTGGTAAAGTCGGAGTTCAGGGCTCTCCGGAACGCGAAGACAGAGATCATCTACACCCCGGGGACCGGCGAGCTGGACGCCGGAGGGTCCGCGCACCCGTTCATGCCCGATTTCAATGCTTCCTGCATCTTCTCGAGCGTGACAAACTCTACTCCGTACCTCTACATGAAAAACGGGCAGAAGCTTTACGTGTACGGCGTGCCGGCGACGTCCGGGTACGATATATCGAAGATACGCAAGATATCGGACGAGGGTTACCACATCGGCCTCTTCCATGTCGATTTTGATTTTGACGGCGATCCGAGCGATGTCCCGGTCTACCGCATCCAGAAGAACGAGATCAGGGCGCTGGGGCTTGATTTTTACGCCTTCGGGTTCAATCATAACTTCCGGATGTTCAAGATACTGGACCGCATCATCGGCGTCTGCGCCGGGAGCCCCGAATCCACCTCGTTTGATGAAACCGGAGACCGGTACGTGATATCGATCATCGTCAGGGAGAACCGTCTCTACCAGATCAAGCGCCTTACCGTCAACTCCATGAAGCTGTACGAGGACCGCATTGATTGCGCCGGCCTCGTCACCATGGGGCCCCTCAAGGAGCTCCTGGAAAACAACAAGTCGAAAAAATCGATCCAGCGGCTCGTCCTTGAAGGCCCGCGTGATTTCGTACTCCGTCTCGATGATCTCCAGAAGTACAGAAACGAATTTTTCAGGATGGACATCATCGACCGGAGCATCCCCACGATCGACGCGCTGATCGAGGAGTTCCAGTACGAGAACACGCTGCGGGGCGAGTTCTTCAAGCTGCTGAAAGAGAGGATTGACGGTGGGGGCATGCCCCATGATATTGACATGAAGGACCTTGCCGTATCGCTCGCGACCGTAACGCGGAACGGGTTCAACAACCTGGAGGAATGGTTGTGCAATATGTAAGCTGCAAGGTGCACCGGCACGGGCTGTTTGATAATCGCTCCATTGAATTCAGCGACCGCCTGAATATCGTTTATGGAAAAAACGGATCGGGCAAAAGTCTGCTTGCGCGGTGTCTCGTGGACGCGGTGTGGGGAAAATTTTCCGCGCAGAAGCTCCTGGGCGGGGACGCGTGGAACGGGCTGTTCCTTGACGTGTTTTTCTCCCTCTCCGACAGCGGGCTCTACCGGATATGCAGCACCCGCGATACAAGCTACCGCCTGACGTATGCCCGAGATAATGTAGAAAGGACGCTCTTTTCCGAATCCCCGCTCGAGGAGAACGGCGCGGCGAACGCCTGCGGCTCGATCGGGGACGATTTTGAGGGGAGGATATTCCTCGAATTCATCAGGCGCGTCGACGGGAGCGCGTTCATCAATTCATCGTTTGTCCCGTCGTCGGTCGACATGAAGGCCGACTCGCTCATCGATTACACCGTTTTAAAAAAGATCATTCTGGATGACAGCACCGGGTTCTACAATTACTATCTTAACCTGGACAGGACGTTTCCGGCCGGGTCACCGGCGGACGGGGCCGTCCCTCCCGAAGTGCTCCGGTACGAGGATAAAAGGCGCGAGCTGGATAAGAAGATCCAGATCATCGATATCAGCGGGTCGCGCAACGAGAAACTCAGGAAGGAGCGCACAACTCTCCAGAAGGAGATTGACGAGCTGACAGCCTCGTTCGATTCATTGAGCAGCCAGAAGGAAATTCTGTATAAGATAATCGAGAATTTAAAGAAGGTCGACGATCTCAAAAACGAGTTCGAGAGCATCAAGAGCGAGATACAGGACGAGCAGCTGAAGATCAAGTCCATCTCCGATATGAAAACCGAGCTCGACACGATGTTTCCGCATTTCAGCGATATCGACATCAACGACAGCAGCAACCTCGAACTGTTGCAGGAGGTGTTCAATGACATCAGGAACCTCAACGAGCAGATTGACAATTTTTATTTCAGGAGGGAATTGCGGAAGAAGTGGCTCAAAAAGGCGGCGATCATTGCGGGCGCGTGCGGTGCGGCGGTGATTTTATTAATACTTGCGAAGGGCGGCTTCCAGCCCGCGAAGTACCTGTATCTCTGGCTGGGCGCCGGGGCGTTCACCTGTGCCGTTGAGGCTTTTGTCGGGGCGTCCGCCCTCCTGCTGCTGCGGCGTGACCGTGACCTCGACCGGCTGGAGCAGGAAAAAAAGCAGTATAAAGAGCGAATCAGGGTGCTGATGGAGAAAAGCAGGGTGGAGCTCGAGGACTACAAGCTCACGGAGATTTACGAGCTTCTCCTCCAGTATTTCGAGGACTATGTGAATTACACGGAGCGAAAAAAGGACCTCGCCCGCATCAAGAGCTCCCTGAAAGAAGAAGAGTACATGGTCCGGATCCAGAAAAAGCTCGATGCGCTGAAGAAGGAAGAGCTGATTATCAAGGAGGAGATACATACCAGCATAGACACCCTCAACATAGTCGATGACATCGAGAACGAGACCAGCAAGATAGAGGAGCTGATCCGCAACATTGATATGGAAGTCTCCATCATAGGGGAAAAAATTGAGACCAAGGAGAGAATCCTGAAACAGATAGACACCGAATTTGTCCAGAAGTCCGGCAACAGCGATGCGGTAAACGCGATAATTGAAGAAAAAAAGAGCGTGGACCGGGTGCTTAAAAAATGGAAGGCAAACCGCACCTCGATGCTGTTCATCATGGAAAATCTTGCCCGTTCGATCGAACGGAGCGAGGAGAAACGGATCGGGAAGCTCCTTGACGGAACCATTGAAAAGTTCAACCATCTGACGGGGAACCAGTATATCACGAGGATAGACGACGCCATTGTCAGGCAGATGGTTATCGGGAACCGGGTTTCGGAAGACCTGCCGCCTCCGGTTATCCATGCCCTCCAGATGTCCCTTAAAATCTCATTGTCCGATTTTATCATTGGAGGGGGCGCCCCGATCCCATTATTGATTGACGAACCGTTCCAGTTCATGGATGATGAACGCTGCAACCGGTTCCGGGACCTGGTGTCATATATATCGAAAAATCGGCAGGTGATTATTTTCACCCATCACAGCGACAAAAAGAACTGGGGTAATTTCATAGAGCTGTAAGCGAGATGGATAAAGACGGTCAGCTGACATTTTCGGACGATCCGATACTCAATGGCATGAACGAGGTCTACCAGCTCATCGAGAGGGGAGACTTCGAGCCGGCGGTGGCGAAAATCGACGAACTGATGGACATCGACGCGGACTACCCCGGGCTGATCGAGGCGTACCGCGTGGCCAAATTCTGGTTCAACCGGGACCGGGACATCAAGACCATGGAAGAGGGCAAGGACACGGCTGAGTATCTCATGAAGCAGTGGGACGTGTTCAGCGAGTATGCGGAGAGCAAGGAGCTTCTCTCGTCATCGGCATATAAGGCAGCCATGCGGTACATATTCTTTATGGCGGCAGACCATTACCAGTTCGCGTTCCGCGAGCGGCAGGACACCTCGAACAATTTTCATTTTTTACTGAACCTGGGCGACTGCTTTCTCAGGCTTGAGGAATACCAGAAGGCAATAGAGACGCTCGAGTTCGCGCGCGGATCATTCAAGAGCAACGCCCGCCTGCTGGCCATACTGGGCGAGGCTTACTTTCACACCGGGGACGTGTCAAAGAGCCTTCTCTGCTTCAGGGAGGCGTTTTTCATAGATCCCTCGGAGATAGACCTCTCCATCCTGAAGGCCAAGCCGATACTGGAGCTGACGGCCATTGTCAAGAAAGAGAGGGCCGACTTCAAGGACGTGAACGAATGGATCCCAGTTTACGGGTTCCTCCATGACATATTCTACGTCAAGCGAAACCTTGGCTCGCATCAGGTTGAAACCATACAGAAGGACATTTACAATCTCGAGGTGACCTACCAGAAGATGAACAAGGTCCAGGTGGAGGGCTCCAATATTCTTCCGCGCCTGATCAACAAGTATCTCTGGCTGCTCGATTATTACACGCTGCAGAGCTATAACTTCGATAACGTCACGCAGATACGGGACCGTCTCGTGAACATCGACCGGTCACTCTTCCAGGAATACTTTTCCAGGAAAAAATAGCGCGCCGTAAAGTTTTTTTCATTCCCTTTCAGTGTTGCGATATCCTCATTATAGAAGAGTTACAATCGACATGGAGAGCTGCACATGACTTTTCACGGCATTAATGATCCCTGGTATTCATGCACCGTCCAGTATTGGCCGATTGCGCGCTTCACGTTCCGGCGCGGGCGCGCCAGCAATGTATCGATATGATTGGCGGCGAGAAAATAACACAATGTGTTCAGGCGTAAGCTATCGTACGTTGTTTGGTCGTATTTATTAAAAAACCTTCCATTTGTCACTTTATTTGTCATTTTTTTCGATTTATTTCTTCGATCTCTGGATTTATCGTTTGTCGCCCGTTAATCGAGCTATTTACTGCTTGATATTATCCTATAAAGCATTTATTATGTTTATATAACAGACTTTGGTGAAATATTTTTTAAAAAATGAAAGGAGGCAATGTATGGAAAGTTGGTTACCCTGGGTCATTCAACTGGTCAGCGGGGCGGTCGGCGGGGTCGGAGCAGGCCAGGTTTTGAAAAACCAGTCCCTCGGTACGGTTGGCAACGCGATTTCGGGCGTTGTCGGCGGAGGATTGGGCGGCGTGATTCTCAATGTGCTAACGGGCCTTCAGAGCAGCGGTGCGCTGACGGCGGGCAACGTCGGCACTGATATCGCAGGCGGCGGGATAGGCGGCGCTGTCGTGATGTTAATAGTGGGATTCATTAAAAACAAGATGAAAAAATAGTTCACTGGCATGTAACGGTGAGGGGGTATGGAACCCCTGTTTTAAATGAGAGCATAAAAAAGGGCTGTCCGTTTGGGACAGCCCTTTTCGTTTAGATGCTCGATAAAACTTATTTTTTGCCCTGCGCTTCTTTCGCGCCGGCAATCAGCGTGTCGACGACAGTCGGATCGGCGAGGGTCGATGTGTCGCCCATGCCGCTCTTGTCGAAGTCGCTGGCCGCGATCTTCTTCAGGATCCGCCGCATGATCTTGCCTGAACGGGTCTTGGGAAGAACGTCCGCCCACTGGATGACGTCCGGAGTGGCGATGGGGCCGATCTCCTTGCGGACCGTCGCAACGAGCTCTTTCTTGAGTTCATCGGATTTCGCAATGCCGGATTTCAGCGTTACGAACGCGTAGATCGACTGGCCTTTGATCGGGTGCGGATAACCGACAACCGCGGACTCGGCCACGTTCTTGTTCGATACCAGGGCCGATTCGACTTCGGCGGTGCCCATCCGGTGTCCGGAAACGTTGATAACGTCGTCAACGCGGCCGGTGATCTGATAGTAGCCGTCTTTGTCGCGTTTGCAGCCGTCACCGGTGAAATATTTGCCGGGGAACTGGGCGAAATAGGTGTCGAACATCCGCTTGGGATCTCCATACACGCCTATCATCTGGCCCGGCCAGGACCGCTTGATGCAGAGGTTGCCGGTGCAGATGCCATCGAGTTCCTTGCCTTCGTCGTCCACGATGCAGGGCTCGACGCCGAAGAAGGGAACGGTCGCCATGGCGGGTTTGATGTCGATGGCGCCGGGGAGCGGGGTGATGAGGATGCCGCCGGTCTCGGTCTGCCACCAGGTGTCGACGATCGGGCACTCGCCGCGGCCGATCTTCTGATAGTACCAGTTCCAGGCTTCGGGATTCAGGGGCTCGCCCACTGATCCGAGGAGCTGGAGGCTCTTGATATTGTGCTTGTCGACCCAGCTGTCGCCTTCCTTCGCGATGGCGCGGATGGCGGTCGGCGCAGTGTAGAATATGTTGACCTTGTGTTTCTCGACTACCGCCCAGAAGCGGCCCGGATCCGGGTAGTTGGGAACGCCTTCGAACATGACCGTGGTTGCTCCATTGCAGAGAGGACCGTAGCAGATATAGGAGTGCCCGGTTACCCAGCCGATGTCAGCCGTACACCAGTAGATGTCGCCTTCATGATAGTCAAAGATCATCTTGTGAGTGAAGGCCACGAAGGTCAGGTAGCCGCCGGTGCTGTGCATGGCGCCTTTCGGCTTTCCGGTCGATCCAGAGGTGTAGAGAATAAAGAGAGGATCATTCGCGTCGATCTGCTCGGGTTCGCATTTCGCATCAACCTTCGCCATTTCATCATGGTACCATTTATCTACCTTATCGTTCCAGGCGCACTTGATCTGTTCGCCAACCCGTTTTACGACGATGTGAGTTTTTACCTGCGGGCATTCGGTAAGGGCTTTGTCCGCGTTGTCTTTCTGGGGAACCGCCTTGGCGCCCCGGAAGGTACCGTCGCAGGATACAAGCACGCGGGTGTCGCTGTCATTGACGCGGTCGCGCAGCGCTTCAGCGGAGAAACCGCCGAATACGACGCAGTGTATAGCGCCAATGCGGGAAGAGGCGAGAATACCGATCATCAGCTCAGGGATCATCGGCAGGTAAAAAGTGACGCGGTCACCTTTCTTGACGCCGTTTTTCTTGAGAACATTCGCGAATTTGCAGACTTCTTCATGCAGCTGCTTGTAGGTGAACTTCCTGCTTTCACTGGGGTCGTTTCCTTCCCAGATAAGGGCTACCTGGTTCCCTCTTTTCTCCAGGTGCCTGTCGAGGCAGTTGTAGGACACGTTCAGTTTTCCGCCCTTGAACCACTCGATCTTGAAATCTTTCATGTCCTTGGCATAGTTGCTGCTGTTGACCACGTCCCACTTCTTGAACCAGGTCACATACTCCTCGGCAATCTTTGCCCAGAAGGCGTCTGAATCTGCAAGGGACTCTTTCCACATTTTTTCGTAGTCAGCGCGGCTTTTGATGTATGCCTTTTTCTTGAAACTTTCGGGCACTGGATAAATCTCTTTAAGAGTAACTTCAGCCATGAATTACCTCCGATTTTATTGTTTTTTATTGCTATTGGTCTTCGCCGGTGTTGAATGCCTGTTTAATATTTACCGGGGAATCTCAATATAATTTACTTCTGAACGATTATGCGCCGTGTACCGGTGAAGATATTCTGAAATCAGCCGGTCATACTGCGACGTTTTGTTGAAGACCTTTACCGCCAGCTCCATGTTCGTCTCGAGCGCTATTGATCCGTTATTTTTCTTTAAATCATCCAGGACCATCGAGTAATCGTCCGAATCGATCACGACCGTGACGCTTTCGAAATTCTTCGCCGCGGACCGCAGCAGGGCCATCCCGCCTATGTCTATCCTGTTCATCACATCGCTGATCGAGGGGCCGTGGTCCTGCATCAGTGTTTCCAGCGGCCGCACGTTGACCACGATCATATCAATGCTTTCAATATTATATTCGTCCATCTGGCGCACATGTTCCGGATTTGACCGTATCCCCAGAATGCCCCCGTGAATCCTGGGGTGAAGGGTCTTTACCCTTCCGTCCATCATCTCCGGATATCCGGTATAATCCGATACGTCCATGAGCTCCATCCCGTTTTTCCGGAGGATCGTCGCAGTCCCGCCCGTGGAAATAAACTGGATGTCATGTTTTGCCAGCTCCCTGGCAAATTCAACAATTCCAGACTTATCAGATACGCTGAGAAGAGCCTTGTTGATTTTAGCCATAGGGGTTGCTTAAACTTCAACAGAATTTGACGGGAATAACACCCACATCACATGCGAAGTTCAACACAATACCAATTACCAAAGGGTATGATAAAAAAACAAGTATTTTTTTGCCGCTATTTTTTAGAAATGGGCGTTTTGTGACGGTTGCGCATAAATCTATAGACGATATAACCGCCCGCGATCAGGGCGATGAGGATGCCGGCAGCGAGGTTGTATCTTTTTATAAGCAGGCCCGCCTGTTCCTTGACGGTCTCCCAGTTGTTGCCCAGGAGGAAGCCGGCCTGTATCCAGATAAGGTTCCAGATCGACGCGCTGATGACCGACAGGAGCAGCACGTACCAGAGGTTGAGCCTGGCTATTCCCGATACCAGTGATATAACGGACCTGATGCCGGGAAGAAAGCGGTTGGCCAGCACCACGAAATAACCATACCGGGCAAACCATTGTTCTGCCGAGATGATGGACCCGGCGGGGAAAAAACGATAATTCCGCTTCATGAAGAACTCCCGTTCAAGCAACCGGCCGATCAACACCAGGAGCATGAAACCGCATACGCTTCCGGCCGTCGTGGCAAGGTATACCGGCAGATAGCCGAGGCGGCCGGTCCCCACCATGAACGCGCCGAACACGGTGATGGTGTCGCCGGGGATCGGCGGAAACAGGTTTTCGATCACGGCGCTTATGAACAGGAAGCCGTAGAGGAACAGCTCGTTCCGGGGAAGTAAAAACTCGATTATGGTATTGACCAGCTGTTCCATCTGTTCTTTTCCATGTGCGCTGGTACCGGCATGGAGCGGGAGACCGTTTTTCGCAAGGATAATTTTAATCGCCCGGCATAAAAGGCAGGCTGACTGAAATGTCATTGCGAGGAGCTTGCATTTTATGAGGTCGACGAAGCACCCTTCGACTCACTTCGACAGGCTCAGCTCAAGTCGCTCAGGGACCGGTCGGATGCCGAGCATAGCCGAGGCGCGC
>ERZ795056.7792-NODE-7792-length-10199-cov-5.078766_pt1 | contig 10199 bp, 10 predicted proteins | sample MGYA00375140_ERZ795056 | MGnify/ENA primary metagenome ERZ795056 (study PRJEB30185, sample SAMN05720227) | activated sludge metagenome | isolation source: Anaerobic digester | place: USA | collected 2015-03-09 ...
ATGAGTGATGTGCTTTCTATTTGCGGTTCCGCAACTTCTATTCAAGTACTGGAAAGCGCTAAAGTAGATAGCACCGATCTTGTTTTAGCGGTTACATCGAATCAAGAAGTGAATCTTACAACCTCTATTCTTGCCAAGAAACTCGGCGCTAAAACTTGTGTGGCTCGTGTGTCGACCGGTGAATATGTCTCTTCCGGCTGTTCGGTTGATTTTGCCGAACTCGGTATTGATTATTTGCTTTACCCTGAAGAACTGGCTGCATTCGAAACAGTTAAGTAAAAAAAACGTACTGCTGCTTCGGATGTAATCGAATTTGAAAACGGTAAACTTGCACTAATTGGAATTAAGATCGATAAAACTGCACCGGTTGCATATAAATCACTTAAAGAAATTGCAATCGAGTATCCCGGTTTTGATTTTAGAATCGTCGCAATTTACCGCGGAATCAGAACCGTTATCCCTTCAGGTAACGATAAATTACTCCCTAACGACCAGGTTTTTATAATAACGAAACCGGAAGGGAACGAAGAGATTCTACGATTATCGGGTAAATCAGATTTACGTTTTGAAAACATGATGATACTCGGCGGAAGCAAAATTGGAAGGCTTACTGCAAAACTTCTTGAAAACGATCTCAACATAAAATTAATTGAGTCGGATAAAGAAAAAAGTTTTGAGTTAGCTGATTATCTTAACAATACCCTTGTAATTAATGGTGATGGTAGAGACCTCGATCTTCTTGCTCAAGAGGGAATAATCGACATGGATGTTTTTGTAGCCGTTACAGATGATTCCGAAACGAATATTATTACTTGTTTAATGGCAAAACATCTCGGAGTTAAAAAGACTATTGCCCTTGTTGATAAAGTTGACTACATACCGCTTACTCAAACTATCGGGTTGGATGCGTTGATAAATAAAAAACTGATTGCTATAAATAGTATTTACCGTTTTGTTCGTAAAGGGAAACCTGTCTCTTTCGAGACTCTACACGGTATTGATGCAGATGTTTTTGAATTTGTAGTAGCCCCGAATTCAAAAGCTACCAAACTAAAAGTAAAAGATTTGCATTTCCCGAAAAATGCAATCATCGGCGGTATAATTAGAGATAAAGAGTCTTTTATTGCATTGGGTGATACTCAAATAAAAGCAAAAGACAGGGTTGTTGTTTTTACTTTACCCGGTGCCTCGGTACAAATTGAACAATATTTTATCTAATGATCAACTTTAAAGTAGTTTTCCACATTATCGGCTTCCTCCTGGTTTTAGAAGGGATTTTCATTCTCGGCTGTATTTCAGCTTCTATTTTAATGGGCAGTAATGATGTGTTACCGCTTTTAATTTCAGGCGGTTCGATTTCGATATTGGGTTTAATTCTATTCTTTTTAACAAAACTGAATTCCAATGATGAGGTAAAAAAAAGAGAGGGTTACTTAATAGTTTCGCTCGGATGGTTAAGTATGTCCCTTATGGGAGCGATACCTTTTGTTATTTCCGGTGTTATTCCAAATTATACTAATGCTTTTTTTGAAACCGTATCTGGTTTTACCACAACAGGTGCATCAATATTAAATGATATTGAATCGGTTCCCGCCGGACTGCTTTTGTGGAGAAGCCTGACGCAATGGCTTGGCGGAATGGGAATAATAGTTCTTTCTCTCGCAATCTTTCCTTTACTGGGAATCGGTGGAATGCAGCTATTCATTGCAGAAGTACCCGGAGTAACAAAAGATAAAATTCACCCGAGAATTAAAGAAACAGCGAAACGGCTTTGGGGAATTTATGTTTTACTTACTTTTGCCCAGGCTTTACTACTTGCAATCGGAGGGATGAGTTTATTTGATGCCGTTAATCATGCTTTTACAACTATGGCTACAGGAGGGTTCTCTACAAAACAGGCAAGCATTGAAGCATACGATTCCCCATTTATTCATTACGTAATCATTTTCTTCATGTTTGCTGCCGGGGTTAATTTTAATATTCATTATTATCTTCTTCATAAAAAATTTTCAGTACTCAAACAAAATGAGGAATTCAGTTTTTACTGGAAGCTGATTCTATTTTTTACTTTGGTTGTATTCCTGCTTTTAATCATTAACAGTTCATTCGGAGTTGAAAACTCTTTCCGGTTATCACTGTTTCATGTTGTATCACTAATTACAACAACAGGTTTTGTTTCGGCTAATTACGAATTGTGGGCTCCTTTTGCGCAAATAGTATTCTTTGTTTTATTATTCTTCGGCGGGTGTGCAGGCTCTACAGGCGGCGGAATTAAAATTGTACGCCATCTGCTTTTATATAAAAATAGTTTGCTTGAACTACGAAGACTTATACATCCTCAAGCGATTATTCCGGTCAGGTTTAATAATGTTTCGGTTAAACCTGAAATAATTCTTAATGTACTTGCATTCTTTCTCTTTTATATTTTTATCTTTGTTGCAGGTTCAATTGCTCTCTGCTTTTTCGGTGTTGATTTTATTTCGGCAATTGGTGCAGCAGCAACTTGTATCGGAAATGTTGGACCCGGTATTGGAACCGTAGGACCCGCATACAACTTCTACAATATCCCGGACGGAGGAAAGTGGATTCTCTCTTTCCTAATGTTGTTGGGCAGGCTTGAACTTTTTACAATTTTAATTATCTTTTCAAGGTCATTCTGGAAACATTAACTGGTTTTACAACATATTAGGATACAAAATGAAACAATGGTATGAACAACTATTTACAAATTACGCCGAAACTTACGACAAAGAAACTTTTACTCGAGGCACAGTAGGTGAAGTAGATTTTATTGAAAAAGAAATCGGTTATGATAAAACGAAGTTGATACTTGACATCGGCTGCGGAACCGGAAGGCATTCAATTGAACTAGCAAAAAGAGGTTATATAGTAACCGGGATTGATCTTTCGGAGAATCAATTAAATAGGGCAAAAGAGAAAGCAGCATCAGCGGGAGTGAAAGTAGAATTTCACCGGGCAGACGCTTGCCATCTAAAATTTAATCAAGAGTTTGATATTGCATTATCAATATGTGAAGGGGGATTCCCGCTGATGGAGAATGATGACAAGAATTACAGTATACTTCAAAGTGCATCCCGCGCATTGAAAGAAAACGGTAAACTGATCCTAACTACTTTAAACGGGTTGTATCCTCTATATCATCAGGTAAAGGATTTAATAAACGAAAACCCCGCCGGTGTTTTTTCAGTTGTTAATAATTTTGATTTAATGACTTTCAGGGATATCTCTACAATTGAAGTTACGGATGATGATGGTAATGTTAATTCGATTGAATGTACAGAAAGGTATTATGTCCCTTCCGAGATGACATGGCTTCTTAAATCGGTAGGTTTTAAGAAAGTAGAAATATTCGGTTGTAGTCTTGGTGCCTTTAGTAGAAACGATATACTTACGGTAAATGAGTATGAAATGCTTATCGTTGCAGAGAAGTAAAGTCAATTGTGATTAAGGTGATTATCTTTCTCAACTCGAATATTTTTGTTACTTTTGAATCAATAAAAATGAAAGTAATATTTTGATTTCAAGGTTTTTATCAAAACTCGGTAGAACTACTTTAAATATATTCGAAGAAATAGGACAAATATCCCTTCTTCTTTGGGGAATAATCAAATCAACACCCAAAATATATAAGAGCAGGAAACTCGTTCTCTTCCAGATGGAACATATCGGTGTTAATTCGCTTCCCCTTGTGATGATAATAGCGGTTTTTACAGGGGCTGTTGCTTCGTGGCAGGCTGCTTATCAATTAAAAGGAATTGCACCTTTGTCTTTTCTCGGTGCTGCTACAAGCCGTGCAATAATAACTGAACTTGGACCTGTATTAACCGGAATCGTTATTGCAGGACGCGTAGGTGCATCTATTGCTGCCGAATTGGGAACTATGAAAGTAACCGAGCAAATTGATGCTCTTGAAACAATGGCTATCAGCCCGATACGCTACCTTGCAATGCCGAGATTTATTGCTTCAATAATTATGATGCCGTTGATAGTTATTTTTGCAAATGTAATTGCTGTTGGAGGTGCGTACATTGTCTCCAACTATTTTATGGATGTTTCTTATGCCGTCTTTTTTGAATCGGTAAAAAGGTACTTTATTATTTACGATTTCTTTGCCGGGTTAATAAAAACTATATTTTTCGGAGGAGTAACTGCTTTACTCGGATGCCATATCGGTTTAAGAACCGAAGGCGGTGCCGAAGGAGTAGGTCTTTCTACAATCCGCTCATTCGTTCTATCTGCAGCAATGATATTGATACTTGACTACGTCCTCTGGATGTTAATCTTCTAACGGAGAATAACATGTTTGTTTTATTCTTACTCATACCGGTATATAGTTAACCGGTATGAGTAAATTGAACCGTTAATCGAATACCCAGCTTACATTAATTATCGGTTTCAGATTCTTCAATATTAAATCTTTTGAATACACAGTACTAAGCCCAAATTGAATTAGAAGGTTTTTATTTAATCTATAATCACCTCCATAACTAATAATTGAGCTATTCACTTTATTCTGACTTTCATAAACATATTCAATAAAGAAATTAAAGTCGCTGCTTCCATAGCGGAAATTAGCACCTGCAAAATATGAATCAATACTATTCATTCTAATATATTTTCCCATTCCACTCAGAAGAATTTCTTCTCCGACACCGAAAGCACCGCTAATCCATAACCCATTACCACCATTAAAGAAGCTGAGACTATCCAGATTACCGGACAAATAGTTCTCTATTCTTCCGTATCCAAGATCAATTGAAGCTTTATTCCAGTTCTTTTTCTCTAAAGTTTCACTATATTTTTTTGCCTCAGCTTTAGCTTCATCATCAAGATATTTTAACATTGCTTCATACTTCTTAAGCTCTTTTTCAAGTGAGTCTTTCTGAATATCACTGGACCCAAATAGTAACTGCGCCTCAATTTTAGTTTTCAGTCTTAAGATATCTTTCGTTTTAGTATCATCATCTGGATTAAGTGTTTTTATTAATTCGTAATCAGCAATCGGATCATATTCCCGGTACAAATTAACTTTTACAGATAACGCAATTGATTTTATGCTGTCTTTCTTTGTATTCGCAACCGACAACGATAGAGTTGATAACTGTTTTAAGACATACCCGGTATTTAAGTAACTATTTCTATCCATATTCTTGAAATAGATTAACCACACGGGCTGAACATCAATTGCAATATCCGGGGCTAAAGTACTTTTGTTTATCAACCAGTCAATTTTAAAGTCCTTTAAAAATCCCGGTTTATTAACCTTTGAAGGGCTAACCCCAAGTAAATCAAAAGCAGGGGATGAGGGTATAGAAAAACTGGTTGGACTTGGAATTTCTTTTTCTTGTGGGAATGCAAGAAAAGAGAGAATGACACAGATGAACAAAAATCTTTTCATATATCACTCTCCATTTTTAAAGTCAAAGAAATTTGTAAATCTCAAAAAAAACTCGTTCGTAGTCTCTTCAATCTTTTCTGAGGTATCGGGGATAACTGAAAGTACTTTTGAATCCTGGGTAAATGTGTATTCGATTCTTATTTGTTGATGCCCGGGTGCCGGACCATACTTACCATTCACAACCAGAATATAATTTGGTAATTCTTGTAAAGGTATAGGAATAAGAAAGAAATCCCGGATATTATCGTCAACACGACCGCTTCCGAATTCATGAAAATCATACTCGCCTTTCTTTGCGGTGGAGAGTATAAAAGAGCCGGTGGTACTGTACCCGCTTGATATTTCAAGCATCACGGGACCACCCTGTGGATTAAACGAAACATTACCTTTTGTTGCCATAGAACCTCCAATAAATTTGTGATTAATTATCTATTCTCTCGGATCTCCTTTGAGGTAGAATCCGAGAACTTGTTTTACTGCGTCCGATGTTTTCTCTCCCGGCGCACCATCAACTTTTACAAAAATCCCGGGGAATTTGTTTAAGAATACCTGCAGCTCTTCTCCAAAAGGAATTTTCTTTGCCGAATACTTAAGTACATTCTCTTTGATTCTCGGTACTACGGTAGTCTGCTGAATTTTCAATTCACCAAGTTCAAGCATCCTGCGTAAAATTACTGCGGAACCGCATTGATTAGAAACTGCAGTTTCCGACCACGTTCCGTCTGCAATGTATTTCCCTTTTGAGTAATGATTCGAAAAGCTCCAAAGGTAAGGCGATAAAATATGCGGATGCTTTTTCCTGTAACCCCACCCGTTGTATTCTTCAAGTTTGAAAAGAATACCCGGCAGTGTCCACTCTTCCCACTTATGTAAATTCATCATCTGTAAAGAATCCGAAGCGCTTTCTTCCCACGTGAAAGGAGGATTTCCTGCTTTCGGTCTGCCGTCGGGGACGTGAGTTGTTCTCCCTGTAAGCGGGTCCCCGTTATGAAGATGCTTGTTGAAATTTAACGACGATTCCATATTATGAATGACGGCAATGAAGTACCAGGGGACATTCAACAAATTTGAAACTGCTTCGTACCGTGATTTATTATTGTTAATATTATTTATAATGGATTCAACAACACCTGCTTTAGACGGGATTATTATGCATGTGTTGAAAAGATTGTCATACTCTTGTCTAAGAGTATCGGTTAAAGAAATTGATGCCATGATTAGCTCCTTCTTTAGTTATTGTTTTCTTTTTTCAATTCAAGATTTTCAATTGATACAGGGTTTTCTTTTTTCAGGTTGATATTTGTAATTGATGAAGAACATGTAACGTTGTCAGGTAATGTTATACCGGCTTCAATGTTATAAATGCCGGGTGAAACATTCCTGAAGAAATAGACTCCCATCTCATTTGTATCGCATTTTTGAATCTCTTTTCCATCTACTGAAGCGATAAGTTTTACGGTTCCTTTGGATAAAGTGAAATCGATTTCTTCAGCGGGGAAGAATACTTTCCCTGTAAGAGTTACTTTGCCTGTATCATCCTCGGCTGGTTGATCTTTACCCGGAAGTATAACTTCTTTGATTTTATTTAATAGCTCGATTGCTCTGCCTGAAAAGAAACCGAGAAGAAATGAGAAAACAAGCAGCTCAAGTGATGAATCATCAAAACTGATATTACTGCTTGATGTGAGTGTTTTATAGCTGAATACAATTATAAGGGCAATTAAAGGAGCGTAGAATACTTTCGCAAAATAAACAGATACTTCTTCTTCTTTAAATTTTCCGTACCGTATTGCTTCCGAAGAGAAGTAGAGAAGACTTGCAAGAACTCCGAATATAGACCAGAAGATTACTTCAACATATTTACTGCTGCCGGCAAGCCAGAAGTACGATTCTGTTTTTACTGCAATAGTGGGAAGAACTGCTATTAAATTATTGTTGCTTAATGACGAGTATTGTTTTACGAAAGAGGTAGTATCTTTCGGCGAAAGTTTTTTCACCATGTAGTTTAATGCCGCAGTACGGGCGGTTTTACTTTGAAGTGTATCGATTGCATTAGGAGGGGATTCGCTTAAAATTAGAGTAAGCGTAGTTTTATCTTCGTCGGAAAGCCTTGTATATGCTTCTCCGTCGATTAACTCATGCAAAAATAAATATGTAAATGCAAAAACAAGTAGGAAAACAACTATTGTAAAAAATGATTTCCATTCACCGAAATTAAATTCATTCGAACCGCTCATAAATCAACCTTTCATTGAGTTAAAGGAATTACAAGTTATTAGGGATTTTACCCGAATTAAAAAGAACCAAATACGAACAAACGAACGCACTTGCCCAGGCGAAATAAGTCGGATGAGTAAGGGAAGATTATAAGAATAGAGGAAATTAGTAAAAAATTTTCTGCTTCCGTGCGAAAATTACTCAATTATTTTAAATGTGCAAGGGAAGATGGAAAAATTCCTTAAAATATTTGCACCCGGGAAAAAAAATTACCCGAATACCCCGGCAATGATTGCCCCGCATTTAGAGCATCTCTCTTTATCCATTTTATTGTTAATTACTGCATGCCAGTCTCTTTGAATAAGCGGTGTATTACATTCCGGGCAGTAAGTTGTTTGTCCCGCAGTATCGTAAACATTACCGATGTAACAATACTTTATTCCTCCGGACATGGCGAGGTTTCTTGCAGTAGTTAATGTTGAGTGTGGAGTTCTTGAGTAATCCCGCATCTTGAAATCGGGATGAAACGCAGTAAAGTGAACCGGAACGGAATCACCAAGATTTTCAAGTATCCAGCTTACCATAGCTTTTAATTCATCGGTGGAGTCGTTCTCACCGGGAATAAGAAGCGTAGTAATTTCAAACCAGACCGATGTTTCATTCTTTAGCCAGGTTAATGTGTCAAGTACATCGTTCAAGTGTGAGGATGTAAGTTTGAAATAAAAATCTTCAGTGAATGCTTTTAAGTCAACGTTTGCTGCATCTACAAAACGGAAGACTTCTTTTCTTGCTTCTTTGTCGATGTAACCGTTTGTTACCATTACCGATTTTATTCCTTCACTTTTTGCAAGTTTTGAAATATCGATTACATATTCTCCGAATATTACCGGGTCGTTATATGTAAAAGCTATTGATGAAGTTGAGTTTTTTAATGCAATCTCTACAACTCCTTCCGGGGTTACGTGAAGTGAATTCGATTCATCGATTTTCGCTTTACTCGTTGCCCAATTCTGGCAGAATTTGCATCCGAGGTTGCACCCCGCTGTACCGAAACTTAAAATTTCGCTCCCGGGCAGAAAGTGATTAAGCGGTTTCTTTTCTACCGGGTCAATTGCGAATCCGGTTGGTCTGCCGTAACCGAGTGAGTATAACTTTCCGTCGATATTTTTACGGATGTAACAGAAACCATGCTGTCCTTCGCCTATTGTGCAGTAGCGGGGACAAAGAGTACAAAGTATTTTACCGTTATCGTCGGTTTGCCACCAGTCGGCAAGTTTTAATTCATTCACTCTTAATTATCCGTTTAATGAAAAATAATTTATTGCTGACAAAAAATATTGTTTGTCCGGCTGAAATACAACATTGAAAATAGGGGATAGAAGGGGGGGGGGCGATTAATATTGGTTACGCTTACTTTTACTTATTTTAAAACAAATTATAATAAATACCGATTTTAGCCGATGGCATAACTAATGTCGCCGAATATGCCTTATTATAATTTATACCTATACCAACAGACCAATAGATTTGCAACCCGCCGGGGATTCTTTTTTCTATTCTTTCATTACCAAGATTAAATTCAAAACCCCCTCCTTTTGGATTTATTCCGTAGCTCATATCATATTCATTTGGTACGTAAAGAAAATATATGTACCCTGCCGATATATTATTAAATATCCAGATGTCTTTATAATACTTTATTTCACACGCTAAACCGCCGGCATTGGGCGGAAATAGATAACTGCAACCAGAACCGGAGACCCAGGTATTTGCATGTTTTAATGAAACTGAGAATTGATTATTAAGCTGGTACCCAACTCCAATATTAAACCACTCATAAATTCCAACCCCGGAATATATATATAGAGTTCGTAAACTATCCTTTGAATATGATTGACAATTAATCACATTTGTAATTAACAATAATAGAGCAACCGTGATTAATTTACATTTCATTCGAACCATTTAGAAAACGTTATACATTTTTCAGTAAGTATTGCGAAGCTGTCTATTACAATGAAAGCAGAGATAAAAAGTATTCCTTTGGATGACAATCCATTAATTCCCTTTTTAGCCTGACCCTTCGGTCTCATTTTCACCGTTTTATTTGTTTTTATTTACTTAATGCTTTTCTGCTTATGCAGTTTAACAAACTCTCTTTAATCTTCTCTTTCGGAAGAGTATTTTTGAATATTCTTCATAAAAGGACTCCTTTCTAATTAAGCATTTTGAATACAAAAAAGATAACATCTTTATTGTATTATTTCACCTAAAAAAGTGAGACCTTCTTTTCAAATTTACTGCCGATAATCCGCCGCCCATAACAGCAATACAGATTAAAACGGCAAAGCCAAAGATTTAGTCCCAATGGGACACTTATCTTTCTTTGAAAGTGCAGTTTGCAACAATGTTATTTAATAGAACTACTTAGAACAAAAACTTAACACGGAACTACAAAGCCAAAAATTTTAAAACTGCCGAATGCGAAAAGGCAGTCGGGTTGAACCGCTGGATATTACGCAAAAGGTTCGCCAGAATTTAGTATTTTTTGGTTGAAACATTC
>ERZ795056.7803-NODE-7803-length-10193-cov-5.462715_pt1 | contig 10193 bp, 5 predicted proteins | sample MGYA00375140_ERZ795056 | MGnify/ENA primary metagenome ERZ795056 (study PRJEB30185, sample SAMN05720227) | activated sludge metagenome | isolation source: Anaerobic digester | place: USA | collected 2015-03-09 ...
GGTACTACGAGATCGTGGCGCCGGGCTTCAAGTACAACCTGACCGACATCGCCGCCGCGATGGGCATCCACCAGTTGAAGCGCGCACGGGCGTTCCAGCAGAAGCGCGCGCAACTCGCGGCGCTGTACGACGAGCTGCTGGCCGACCTGCCGCTCATCCTGCCGCCGCGCCCGGCCGCGGGCGAGGTGCATTCGTGGCACCTGTACGTGCTGCGCCTGACCGACGACGCGCCGATCGGCCGCGACGCGCTGATCGAGGCGCTCTACGCCGCCGGCATCGGCTGCAGCGTCCACTACATCCCGCTGCACCTGCACCCGTACTGGCGCGAGCGCTACGACCTGCAGGCTGCTGACTTCCCGCACAGCCAGCGCGCCTACGAGCGCATGCTCAGCGTGCCGCTCTACACGCGCATGACCGAGGACGATGTGCGGCGGGTGGCTGCGGCGCTGCGGCGGGCGCTGCGCGGCTGAACGACCGATGGCGAAGCGCCTGCTTGACCTGCTGCTGTCCGGCCTCGGGCTGCTGGTGCTCGCGTTGCCGCTGGGGCTGGTCGCGCTGGCGATCAAGCTCGACTCGCCCGGCCCGGTGTTCTACCGGCAGGTGCGCGTGGGGCTGCGCGGGCGCGAGTTCCGCATCCACAAGTTCCGCACGATGACGCACAACCCGGGCGACCGCGGCCCGCAGCTCACCGTCGGCGCGGACGCCCGCATCACCCGCGTCGGCGCCGTGCTGCGCCGCACCAAGGTGGATGAACTGGCGCAGTTGTTCGATGTGCTGGAAGGGACGATGAGCCTGGTCGGACCGCGCCCGGAGGTGCCGCGTTATGTGGCGCTGTACCCGGCGGGTCTGCGCGAGAAGGTGCTGTCGGTGCGGCCCGGCATCACGGATTTCGCCTCGATCGAGTACCGCGACGAGGGCACGCTGCTGGCGCAGAGCAGCGATCCGGAGCGGACGTACCGCGAAGTGGTTCTGCCGGCCAAGCTGGCGTTGCAGGCGCGGTATGTGGACGAGGCGGGGGTGTGGACGGACCTGAGGCTGATCGGGCGGACGCTGCGGGCGTTGTGAGCCGGTGGACGGTCACTCCATACTCCGCAAGGCAAACTACCCCCTGCAAGGGGTCGATGGACGATGCGCGAGGAAAACCCCATGCTGTCATGCCCGCGAAAGCGGGCATCCACGCCAAGCGACGAACGGTTGTGGTCTGTGTGGACCCTCGCATTCGCGAGGATGATGGATCAATCACCGACGATAAAGCGGTTTGTGATGAAGAAGAACCCTGCTACTCAAACAGACTCAAGCATTGCGACGACAGCAACGATGCCCATGACGGTGGAGGCATCCACGGGGCCGCGACCCGTCCGTACCGCCGCCGACCGCCAGGAAGCCCGCAAGCGACTACTCGAACATTTGGCGAAACAGCCGTGTGTGAAGGGGGAACCCTGGACGCGCGACGAGCTGTACGACTGAGGCAGGCGACCGCTTGCAACCCCACGCGATGACCTGGCACCACCTCGACACCCTCCTCACCCGCATCCGCCCGCACCGCGAGCCGCTGGCGCTCGCCATCGACGCGGTGATCATCGCGCTGTGCTGGAACTTCACCTACCTGTTCCGCATGGGCTTCGATCGCTGGCTGAACGCGCGGCCGGATTACGACGGGTGGGTGCTGGTCGGGCTGGTGGCGGTGTACCTGGGCGTGTTCGTGCTGATGAAGGTGCCCAAGGGGATGTGGCGCTTCTCGGGTTTCGGCGAGGTGCAGCGGCTGACGATCGCCTGCGCCATCGCCGGGATGATCACGGCGGTGGGTGTGCTGATGGCGCAGCTCGTGGGCGTGCCGCGGGCGGTGCTGGCGCTGCACCCGGTGTTCACGCTGATGGCGCTGGCGATGACGCGCATCGGCTACCGGATGCTGTACGAGCACATGCGCGGGCGGATCTCCGGCTCGATGCACGAGACGCGCCGCGCGCTGGTCATGGGCGCGGGCGACGCCGCCAAGCTGCTGATCGCCGGCATCCAGCACCACGGCTGGGTCGTGGTCGGCCTGCTCGACGACGATCCACGCAAGCTCGGCGCCCGGGTCGGCAATGTGCCCGTGCTCGGCCCACTCGACAGCGCCACCCGCTGGAGCGAGGTCCACGGCATCACGCACGTCATCGTCGCCCTGCCCTCGGCCGCGCCGGAACGCCGTCGCCGCGCGCTGGATCTGGCCGCCGCGACCGGCCTGCCCGTCGTCACCGTGCCGACCGCCGCCGAGCTGCGCGACGGGCAGGCGGTGGCGCAGGTGCGCGAGATCGAGCCCGAAGACCTGCTCGGCCGCGCCCCGGTGCAGCTCGACGAGGGCGGTATCAGCGAGTGCCTGTCGGGCAAGGTGGTGCTGATCACGGGCGCCGGCGGCTCGATCGGCTCGGAGCTGTGCCGGCAGGTGGCGCGCTACGGGCCGCTGCGGCTGGTGCTTTATGAGCTGAGCGAGTTCGCGCTCTACCGCATCGAGCAGGAGCTGACCGAGGCGTTCCCACACATCCCGCTGGTGCGGCTGGTCGGCGACGTGCGCGACCCGGAGCACCTGCGCGTGACCTTCGCCCGCGTGCGCCCCCAGGTGGTGTTCCACGCCGCCGCCTACAAGCACGTGCCGCTGATGGAGGACGACAACGCCTTCGCCGCGGTGCGCAACAACACGCTGGGCACCTGGCGGGCGGCGAGCGCGGCGGCGGCGGCCGGGGCGGAGCGCTTCGTGCTGATCTCCACCGACAAGGCGGTCAACCCGACCAACGTGATGGGGGCGACCAAGCGCGCCGCCGAGATGGTGATCTCCAAGCTCGCCGCGCAGGTGGCCGAGTCGGGCGGGCGCACGCGCTTCATGGCGGTGCGCTTCGGCAACGTGCTGGGCTCGTCGGGCAGCGTGATCCCCAAGTTCAAGGCGCAGATCGCCCGCGGCGGCCCGGTGACGGTGACACACCCGGACATCACGCGCTTCTTCATGACCATCCCGGAAGCCGCGCGGCTGGTGGTGCAGGCCGCGGCGATCGGCGAAGGCGGGCAGGTGTTCGTGCTGGACATGGGCGAGCCGGTGAAGATCGTCGACTTGGCGCGTGACCTGATCCGGCTGAGCGGGCACACGCTGGCCGAGATCCCGATCGCGTTCAGCGGGCTGCGGCCGGGGGAGAAGCTGTACGAGGAGCTGCTGGCGGACGCGGACGCGACGCTGCCGACACGCTTCGAGCGGCTGCGCATCGCGCGGCTCGACGACCGCGGGCAGGACGTGCAGGCGCTGCTCGACTGGGCGGCGGCGCGCTCGACGGCGCCGGACGATGAGGTGCGCGAGCGGCTGGCGCGGCTGGTCGGTGAATACCAGCCCGCCAGCCTCGCCGGCCAGCTCACGCCCGGTCGCTGAGCACCGCAGGTGCGCCCTGGGCCAGCAGCGCCCGGAGCGCCGCCGGCTCGACCGCCGGTCCGCGCAGAAAGCCCTGTGCGACCTCGCAGCCACACGCGCGCAGCACAGCGCACTGCTGCTCGGTCTCGACGCCCTCGGCCAGCGTGCGCATGCCCATCGTGCCGCTGAGTTGCACGATCAGCCGCACGATCGCTTCCGCCTGCCCGCCGCCCTCGCGGCCCAATGCGGCGATGAAACTGCGGTCGATCTTCAGCGTGTCCACCGGCAGCGTGGCGAGTTGGGCCAGCGAGGAATAGCCGGTGCCGAAGTCGTCCAGCGCGATGCCCACGCCCAGCGCCCGCAGCGACTGCACGCAGGCCAGCGCCCGGTCCGGGTCGTGCATCAGCGCGGTTTCGGTGATCTCGAGTTCGAGCCGCGGTGCGGGCAGGCCGCAGTCGGACAGCACCGTGGTCACCATCGCCTCCAGTCCGTCGCGGCCAAGCTGCACCGCCGACAGGTTGACCGCCAGCCGCACCGAAGCGGGCCAGCCGGTCGCCTCGGCACAGGCCTGCCGCAAGACCCACTCGCCCAGCCGCACGATCAGGCCGGTCTCCTCGGCGATCGGGATGAACTCGCCCGGCGCGATCCAGCCGCGCCGCGGGTGCCGCCAGCGCAGCAGCGCCTCGGCGCCCACCAGCCGGCCGTCGGTCAGGTCGAATTGCGGCTGGTAGTGCATCAGCAGTTGACCCGCCGTGGCGTGGGTGGCACTGGGTGTGGCCAGCAGCAGGTCGAGGTCGCGGATCAGGCCGGCGCGCTGGTCCATGCGCCCGCGCATGGCCACGTCGAACACGCAGGCCCGGTCGCGCCCGCCCCCCTTGGCTTCGTAGAGGGCCAGGTCGGCGTTCTGGAACAGGCGGTCGGCGGTGGTGGACGGCGGTTGCCAGGAGGCGACCCCGACGCTGGCGCGCACCTCCACCTGCAGCGACTCGATCCCCCAGACCGGCCGCAGCGCCGCCAGCAGCGACGCCACCAGCGGGTCAAGGTCCGCGGGCGCCAGCGGGTGGTCGATCAACAGCGCGAACTCGTCGCCCCCCAGCCGCGCCAGCACCACCCCATCCGACATCGACCACCGCGCCACGCACGCCTCCAGCCGACGCGCGACCTCCTGCAGCAGCCGGTCGCCGGTGGCGTGGCCGAGCGTGTCGTTGATGGCCTTGAAGTTGTCCAGGTCGATCAGGCACAGCGTCAGCGGTAGCGGTGCCTGCGCTCCCCGGTCCGGCCAGGCCACCGAGGCACAGCGCGCGACCGCCTCGCTGCAGTGCTGGCGCAGCACGTGCCGATTCGACAGCCCGGTCAGCACATCGGTGCGCGCGAGCCGGTGCAGCTCGCGTGCTTGCTCGCGCAGCAAGGTGACGTCGCGCACCAGCCCACGCCAGCCGGAAGGCCCGCCGTTGTTGTCGAACACGGGCACGCCGCTGAGGCTCCAGATGCGGGGCGTGTCCTGCAGGCGCCCCGCATCGAGGGTCAGCTCAAGCCCGCGAAACGGCTTGGCGCCGCCCAGGCACTCCGCCAGTGCCCCGACATCCGTCGACGGCCCCAGCACCTTGACCAGCCGGCGCCCGATCAGCCGCTCGGCGTCGTCGTGACCCAACGCCAGCGCCATGCGCGAGGACACATGCTGCAGCCGCCCCGCCAGATCGGTTTCCCAGAGCCAGTCGTCGGCCTGCGCCTCGAAGTCGCGCAGCAGCAGGTCAAGCGACTGCCGGTCGCGCAACGCTGCGGTTTCGGCGCGCAGCCGCGCTTTCACACCACCACTGATCGACCACACCGAGGCCACCATCAGCACGTCGATCATCAGCAGCATGCCGGCGGTGAGCCGGCCAACAAACGGGTCGATCTGCGCCAACCCGAGCAGGACACCCGTGGAGGTCACCAGCAGCCATGCCAGCGCGATGCTGCTCACCGGAGCGAACGAGACCGTGCCGAACGGGATGATCCCGCAGGCCATCACCGCGAGCAGGAAACGGCGATCCGGACCGGCGACAGGAAACAGGAACACCGCGACGCCGGAAAACATCAGCGCGATCAGCAAGGCATGCCCCGTGAATCGCCAGCGCACCGCTGGCCGCGCCAGATCTTCAAGCGGACGACTCAGGTGGACAAAACTGTCGAGGATATGGATGCACGCCACCACCGACAGGCCGATCGGCCACACCATGTGCGACCCCCAGCCCATCTCCGGGTAGACCAGCCAGACCGTCATCAGCCCGAGCACGAAGTCGACCAGGGCGGCGACGGGCGTGATGCGCAGCAACATCTGCATCAGCCGGGCGTCGTGGTGATGACGCTCGACGTCGTCAGACCAGCGTGACGACTCGCCGGCCTGGCCCGTGTCAGCGAGGCGCAGGTTCACACGCAAGCCGCTTGAAGTGAAAAGAAAGTCATGGCGGTACCGCAGCGATTACGGCACCAATTATTGCAGTATGCGCAGATCAGGCCAGGGCCCTGCGCTCCTGAAATACACGCTCTGCGGCGTCCTTGGCGGTCATGGCGGCGGCGAACAGGTAGCCCTGCACCTGCAGGCAACCGTGCCGGCGCAGCGTGTCGAGCTGCTCCGCGGTCTCGACACCTTCGGCCAGCGTCTTCATGCCCAGCCCCTGGCCGAGCTGGATGATGGTGCGCAGGATCATGTCGGCCTGCGCGCCCTCGGCCAGGCCGGTGATGAAGCTGCGGTCGATCTTGAGCGTGTTGATGGGGTAGGTGCGCAGGTAGGCGAGCGACGAATAGCCGGTGCCGAAATCGTCCAGCCCCAGCCCGACGCCCAGCGAGCGCAGCGACTGCATCCGCGTGCGCGCGGCAGCCGGATCGGCGAGCACGGCGGTCTCGGTCACCTCCAGCTCCAGCCGGTGCGGCGCCAGACCGGTCTCGCCGAGCACCTTCGCGACGGTGCGCACCAGGTGGCGGCTGACCAGTTGCACCCCGGAAACGTTGACCGCGATCTTGCCCTCGCCGCCCCAGCCCGCCGCGTCGTGGCACGCCTGGCGCAGCACCCACTCGCCCAGCGCCACCACCAGACCGGTCTCCTCGGCCACCGGAATGAACTGCGCTGGCGAGATCCAGCCGCGCTGCGGGTGGCGCCAGCGCACCAGCGCCTCGAAACCGGTCAGCCGACCATCACCCACGTCGTGCTGCGGCTGGTAATGCACGCTCAGCCGGCCACAGGGCAGGTCAGCCTCGGGCCGCTCCGGATGCGCCAGCGCCCGCTGCGCCGCGTTCAGCGCCAGACCGAGTTCGTGGATGACCAGATGCCGCTCGGCCATGCGCTCGCCCATCGCCGCGTCGAACAGCCGCACCAGGTCGCGCCCGGCAGCCTTGGCCTCGTAGAGCGCGATGTCGGCCTGCTGCAGCAGCAAGGACGCCGTGTCACCCGGCCCCGTCCACGCCGCCACGCCCAAGCTCGCCCGCACCTCGATGCACAAGTCCTCCGTGGTCCACGGCTCGCGCAGCGTCGCCAGCATCGCCAGCGCCAGCGCCTCGCGCTCGACGACGTGCATCGGCTGCTCGATCAGCAGCGCGAACTCGTCCCCGCCCAGCCGCGCCAGCACGCCGCCACTCGGGCCCTCGTCCACGCAGCGCTGCAGGCGGCGCCCCACCTCCTGCAACAGCCGGTCGCCGACCAGGTGCCCGAAGTGGTCATTGACCGTCTTGAAGTTGTCCAAGTCCAGCAGGTAGAGCGACAGCGGGCTCTCGGCCTCCTCGTCCGCCACCTGCGGGGCTTGCGCCAGCGCGGCCACGGCACGCTCGGTGCGCGACTGCAGCACGTGGCGGTTGGCCAGCCCGGTGAGCGTGTCGAGCAGGGCCAGACGCTCCAGCGCGCTCGACTGCTCGTGCAGCGTCGTCACGTCGCGCACGACACCGCGCCAGCCGACCTGCAGCCCGATCTCGTCCAGCACCGGCACCCCGCTGACCGACCACCACAGCGCCCGCCGCACGGGGCTGCGCACCTGAACCTCTACGCCACGGAACGGCGCGTTGCTGTTCAGGCAAGCCATCAACTGCATCAGGTCCGGTGACATCGGCGCCTCGGGGGCGTCACGAAAACCCTGCTGCATCGCCAGCGACGGCCCGCCCTCGCCGAAGCGCAGCAGCCGAGGCAGCGCCTGACCGAGCAGGTGATCCGTCGCCTGCACCCCCAGCTCGCGGGCCATGCGCGGCGCGACGTGGGTGAGGCGGCCCTCGCGGTCAGCGGCCCAGCTCCAGGCATCGGACTGCGTCTCGAAGTCGTGCAGCAGCAGCGCGATCGTCGCCCGCCCCTGCGACACCTCGGCGTCGGTGCGCAAGCGGTCCTGCAGCACCTGCCACCCCCACAGCCCCGACGACAGCAGTCCGGCCACCAGCAGCCCCAGCACGCCCGGCCATCCCGTCGGCAGGTCCACGAGCAGCCCCGCCATGGTCGCCACCAGGAAAGCCGGCAGCACGGCGTGTCCCACGATGCGCGGCGCCAGCTCGCGCACGACCGGCCACTGCCGGGCGCGCCACATGGCGATCCAGCCCGCGCGACGGGAAGCAGGCAGAGGGTTGTCGGATGACATGTAAAAATTGTCACAGTCATCGGCGCCAAACCCAAGGACCGAATGCGCGGTGCAACGCGCCCTCGACACCCCCATCCCCTGCAGACAGGGGGGCTGAATGGTGACGTCCTTCGCGCTCAGCGTCCGCTAGGGCATGAAGTGGGTCCAAGAGTGACCGCACTCTCCGCGACCGGACCCCACGGCGACACTTACCATCGACAAACACTCGCCGGTGCATGGCGAGCCCCGTTGGGATGACCACACCGATGAGATACCAAGACAGCATCGAGCGCAGCGCCGACGTCCTCCGACAGGCGCTGCAGCTCATGAAACGCCACGGCAGTGCCCTGCACCCCGTGAACTACACGCTTTGGTACGAGTACGTGCGCGGTGAGAACACCGAACTGCGCACGGCCATCGACCGCTACCTTGGGCAGCACCTGCAGCTCGACGAAGCCGTGGCCGAGGCGCTGTACCGGCGGTTCATCATCGGTGGCGGTGTCGACTCGAACCGCATCGAACAGGCGGCCGAGGGCGTCTCCACGGTGCTGACCGGCATGGCCGAGTCGGCAGCCCGCGCCGGCGACCAGACCGCCCAGTACGGCACCTCGCTGTCGCGCCTCAGCCAGGAACTGGCCGGCAGCGCCCACTCCCCCGCGCTGGAGGAGATGCTCAACACGACGCGCCAGATGCAGGCCGCCGTGACCGAGATGCAGCAGCGCCTGACCAGCAGCCAGAACGAGATCAGCCAGTTGCGGGCCGAACTGCGCCGCGTCCACGAGGAGTCGCGCCTCGACAGCCTCACCGGCCTGGCCAACCGGCGCGCCTTCGACCAGCACCTGGCGAACTGCCTAGCCGAGGCCAACACGCCCGCCCGCCGCTACCAGCGCCCTTGCCTGATGATCGCCGACATCGACCATTTCAAGCGCATCAACGACACCTTCGGCCACCCCTACGGCGACAACGTGCTGCGCGCGATCGGCACCATCCTGAAGGACACGACGCCCGAGGATTGCCTGGCCGCCCGCATCGGGGGCGAGGAATTCGCGGTGCTGATCCCCACGCGCAGCCTGTCGGAAGCGCGTGCGCTGGCCGAAGCGGTGCGCACCCGCGTGGCCGCCGCCCGCGTGCGCCGCCAGGGCCAGAGCGACGACGCCACCCGCATCACCATCTCCATCGGCCTCACCCTGTTCCAGCCGGGCGAAGACGGCTCGGCGTTCATGGAGCGGGCGGACCAGGCGCTCTACACCTCGAAGGACAGCGGGCGGGACCGGGTCACGGTGCTGGCGGGTTGAGTGGCCCGCGCTGAAACGTCAGCGAGCGTCAGCGCCCCACCAGCAAGGTCTTCAGAAACCGCCCCGTGTGGCTCCCCTCGCACGCCGCCACGTCCTCCGGCGTCCCCGCGATCAGCAACCGTCCACCGCCAGCCCCGCCTTCCGGCCCCATGTCGAGCAGCCAGTCCGCTGTCTTGATGACATCCAGGTTGTGCTCGATCACCACGATCGTGTTGCCCGCCTCGCAGAGCTGGTGCAAGACCTGCAGCAGCAACTGGATGTCGGCGAAGTGCAGCCCGGTGGTCGGCTCGTCCAGGATGTAGAGCGTGCGGCCCGTGTCGCGCTTGGACAGCTCCAGCGCCAGCTTCACCCGCTGTGCCTCGCCGCCTGACAAGGTCGTCGCCGACTGCCCGAGCTTGATGTAGCCCAGCCCCACGTCCAGCAGCGTCTGCAGCTTGCGCGCCAGCGCCGGCACCGCGCTGAAGAAGGCATGCGCGTCCTCCACGGTCATGCCGAGCACTTCGGTGATGTTCTTGCCCTTGTAGAGGACTTCGAGCGTCTCGCGGTTGTAGCGCTTGCCGTGGCAGGTGTCGCAGGGGACGTAGACATCGGGCAGGAAGTGCATCTCCACTTTCAGCACGCCGTCGCCCTGGCACGCCTCGCAGCGTCCGCCGGCGACGTTGAAGCTGAAGCGCCCCGGCCCGTAGCCACGCTCGCGGGCCGCAGGCATCTCGGCGAACAGCTCGCGGATCGGCGTGAACAGGCCGGTGTAGGTCGCGGGGTTGCTGCGCGGGGTGCGGCCGATGGGGCTCTGGTCGACGTTGATGACCTTGTCGAAGTGCTCCAGGCCCTCGATCTCGTCGTGCGCCTCGGGCTCCAGGTGGCTCTGGTAGAGCTTGCGCGCCACGGCAGCGTAGAGCGTGTCGTTGATCAGCGTGCTCTTGCCCGAGCCGGACACGCCGGTGATGCAGGTGAACA
>ERZ795056.7804-NODE-7804-length-10192-cov-28.707507_pt1 | contig 10192 bp, 8 predicted proteins | sample MGYA00375140_ERZ795056 | MGnify/ENA primary metagenome ERZ795056 (study PRJEB30185, sample SAMN05720227) | activated sludge metagenome | isolation source: Anaerobic digester | place: USA | collected 2015-03-09 ...
GCATCCACGGCGCGGCCGAGATCACCGCCGTCGACCTGACCGACGAGACCCTGGCCATCGCCCGCGCCATGGGCGCCGACGTGACGATCAACGTGGCGCAAGACCAGGATTGGCTGCAGCGCTACGCCGCCGACGGCGCCACGCGCAAAGGCACCTTCGACGTGATGCTGGAGTGCAGCGGCAATGAACGCGCACTGCGCGCCGGCCTGGAGGCCATGCGCCCACGCGGCGTGGTGGTGCAGCTGGGCCTGGGCGGCGATGTCAGCATCCCGCAGAACATGGTGGTGGCCAAGGAGCTCAGCATCTGCGGCAGCTTCCGCTTCCATGCGGAGTTCAAGCTGGCGGTGCAGCTGATCAACAGCGGCCGGGTGGACATGGCGCCGATGGTGACCGGCGCCTTCCCGCTCAGCCAGGCGCGTGCTGCCTTCGAGCTGGCCAGCGACCGCAGCAAGGCGATGAAGGTGCTGCTGGACTTTGCCGACGCCTGAGCGTCGGCCCGGGGGTCACAGCGCCAGCATGTGGCCCAGCCGCGGGTCGCCGCGGCCGGCCAGCACCTGGGCATAGGCGGCCTGCACCGCCTGGGCGCCGGGGTGCTGCTGCACCACCAGCCAGGGCGGGTTGCTGGTGGCCACTTGCTGGCGGAAGCCGTGCCAGGCGGTCACCAGCCGCTGGCCGAACTCGGCCGGGCCCCATTCGGCGCTGCGCTTCTTGACCTGCGCCGGGGCGAAGAACAGCGTCGCCTTGGGGCCGGGCAGGTCCTTGGCGCCGGCCAGCTGCTCCACATGCGTGCCGCCGATCGAGCAGCTGTAGGCCAGCCGGCTGAAGCGGGTGTGGATGGCTTGCCGCAGCGGGCCGCTGCCGGCGAAGTCGACATACACGCAGGGCGTGTCGGCCGGCAGGTCATTCAGTTGGTCGTAGGTCAGCACCCGGCTGTAGCAGCCCAGGCTCTCGCAGAAGGCCACATTGCCGGGCGAGGTGAGCCCCACCACCTCGACTTCGGGCCGCTCCGCCAACTGGGCGGCGGTGGCCGACGCCGTCTTGCTGCTGGCCGAGCTGAGCAGCAGCACGCCGCGGCTGCCGCCGGCCGGGTTGGCGGCGTTGATGCCGAAGAAGGCGTTGTCCGCCAGAAAGTCGTCGATCAGCCAGGCAGTGAGGAACAACGGCCGCAGCAGGGCCTGCACATCCTCGCTGTCGGCGGTGTAGAACGGGTCGCTGGTCACCCGCTGGTATTGGTTGTAGACCGCATGCAGCGCGGCCCGGTGCGGCGCGCCGTCGCTGAAGCTGCCGGCCGACAGCTTCACCGGCTGCAGCACCGCATGGCTGGCCATCGGCCAGTAGCCGTACAGCCGCTCGGCCACGGCCACGCCCGGGTGCAGGCTCTGCACCACGGTGCCGAAGCCCCACACCGGGATGCAGCCCCAGGCCGTGCCGTCTGGATCCGCCGGTACTGGGTAGAACTGCCAGTACTGCATCGCCTGGCCGAAGGCGGCATAGGTGATGTTGTTCGACGTGAACGCGAAGCGGTCGACGCGCACCCGCACCTGGCCGTCGGCCAGCGGGGTGTCGGCGGCCTCGACCAGGCGGGTGGTGGCCAGCTGGCCCTGGCGGACCTGGAAGGTGGTGGTGGTCATGTGGCGGATCCTTGGACGTTGACGTACAGCGCGTACAGCGAATGGCTGGCGGCCATGAACAGGCGGTTGCGGTGGGGCCCGCCAAAGCACAGGTTGGCGCAGCGCTCGGGCAGGTGGATGTGGCCGATGGGGCGGCCATCGCGGTCGTAGACACGCACGCCGTCCAGGCCGTCGGCCGGTGCATCCGGCCGCCCATCGCTGCCAAAGCCGGCCCAGACATGGCCCAGCGCATCCACCGCCATGCCGTCGAGCGCACCGGCACCGTCGGCGTCGATGTGCAGGCGCTTGCCGCGCAGCGTGCCGTCGGCGGCCACGTCGTAGGCCCAGATCTTCCGGCTGGGCGTGGCCCGGCTCTCGACGATGTACAGCACCCGCTCGTCGGGCGAGAACGCCAGGCCGTTGGGCGCGGCCAGGTCGTCGGCCACGCAGTGCAGCGCGCCGGTCTGGCCGTCGATGCGGTAGACGGCATGGGGCCGTTCCTGCGCCGCCGGCGCGCCTTCCCACCAGCCCTGGATGCCGAAGCTGGGGTCGGTGAACCAGATGTCGCCGTTGCGCTGGCAGACGATGTCGTTGGGCGAGTTCAGCCGCGCGCCGTCGAAGCGGTCGGCCAGCACGGTGAGGCTGCCATCGGGCTCGGTGCGCGTCACGCGGCGGCCCAGGTGCTCGCAGGCCAGCAGGCGGCCCTGCGGGTCGCGCGCCAGGCCGTTGGCGTTGTGCGACGGCTGGCGGAACGGCGTGACGCTGCCGGTGGCGGCATCCCAGCGCAGGATGCGGTTGTTCGGGATGTCGCTCCACAGCAGGCAGCCATGGTCGGCAAACCACTGCGGCCCCTCGGCCCAGCGGCAGCCGCTGGCCAGTTGCTCGATGCTGGCCGAGTACAGGCGCAGCGCGGCAAAGCTGGGGTGCAGCAGTTCCACCGCCGGGTCAGGGTAGCGGGCGGCGGTCTGGAACGGAATGTGCGGGCCGTCGCCCGGCAAGAGGGTGTGCATGCCGCCGATGCTAACCACTGCGGGCTGGGCTTCGGCCCACCCAGCGGCAACGCCAGCAGCGGGCGCCAATGCACACAGCCAGCATGGCTGCCGCCGGGTCGTTGCTGGCGAAGACCACGTGCCGCATCGCCTGCAGGCGCGGGGCGGTTCCTACAATCGGCCGACCATGTGGCAGCGCGGGGGGCGGATTCCATGAGCAACTGGCCTGCACCCTGGCCTGCACCGGCGCCAGGCCGGCCGCTGCGGGTGGTGGCCTTGGGCGAATGCATGCTGGAACTGCAGGGCCAGGCCTTCGGCACCCTGCACCAGACCTATGGCGGCGACACCCTGAACATGGCGGTGTACCTGGCGCGCTGCGGCGCCCGGCAGGGCCTGCAGGTGGACTACGCCACCGCCCTGGGCGACGACCCGCTCAGCGCCGGCCTGCTGCAGCGCTGGCAGGCCGACGGCGTGGCCACCGGCCTGGTGCGGCGCCTGCCCGGCCGGCTGCCGGGGCTGTACCTGATCGAGGTCGACGCCGCTGGCGAGCGCCGCTTCAGCTACTGGCGCGACCAGGCCGCTGCGCGGGCCTACTTCGACACGCCCGACGGCGCCACGCCGCTGGAGCAGCAGGCCGACGGCATCGACGCGCTGGTGTTCAGCGGCATCAGTCTGGCCATCCTGCCGCCCGCTGCGCGCGACCGGCTGGCCGTGCTGGCGGCCGGCCTGCGTGCGCGCGGCGCGGCCGTGGTGTTCGACAACAACTACCGGCCCCGGCTGTGGCCCGATGTGGCAGAAGCGCGTGACTGCTTCAGCCGGTTCACCGCGCTGGCGAGCCTGGCGCTGATGACGCTGGACGACGAGCAGGCCCTGTGGGGCGAGCCAGACGCCGATGCCCAGCTGCAGCGCACGCTGGCCTTGCCGTGTGCCGAGGTGGTGGTGAAGCGGGGCGCCCGGCCGACGCTGGTGCGCCACGGGGTGGCGCCGGTGGTGGCGGCGCCCACCGAGCCGGTTGCCCGGGTGGTGGACACCACGGCGGCGGGCGACTCGTTCGCCGGCGCCTACCTGGCGGCGCGGCTGGCGGGCGCACCGCCGGCAGAGGCGGCACGCCACGGCAACCGGCTGGCGGCACGCGTGGTGCAGCACCGCGGGGCGATCATCCCGATGGAGGCGATGGCGGATCTGGTGGCTGGTGCGGCTTGAGCGTCGGCCTGGGCATCACCCCATGAAAAAGCCGGTGCACCTTGCGGTGCACCGGCTTCGCGGGTGGCAGATCCGTTGGATCAGGCCGCGTTGCGGCTGCGGCGGCGCGCAGCCGATCCGACCATCACCAGACCGGCCAGCATCAGGGCCACGGTCTCGGGCTCGGGCACGGGGGTCACGTCCAGGGCTTGGAAGGCAGCGTCGGCGATGATCTGGTGGGCCCGCGCAGACGGATGCAGGCCATCAGAGAACGCTGCGACAGCACAGGGCGTACCGAAGGATCCGTTGAATCCGGTGCAAGAGTCAGTTGTGCGCCAAGGCGCCCCTGGGCTGCCCTGCCGTGGTGCGGGTTGCCCCGTTGCGGCGCAGCCACGGGCGGGCGCAGTCTGTTGCGCGCGCCCGACACCTGGCGCGCTTCGTCAGGCCGCTGCGGCATGGGCTTTGCTAGCCTCGATGATCCAGAACATCCACAACCAGGAGTTTCGATGCTTCGCATCCCATCGTCTGCCCGTTCCGTCGCCCTGGCCGCTTGCGTGGCCCTGTCTGCGACCGCCGCCATGGCCCAGTCGTCCGTCTCGATGTACGGCCTGATCGACCTGTCGGTTGGGCAATTTGCGGTTTTGAATGCTGCTGGGACCAAGTACGTTGAGACCAAGGGTGTCAACAGCGGCAACATGACCACCAGCTTCATCGGCTTCAAGGGCACGGAAGACCTGGGTGGCGGCCTCAGCGCCCTGTTCGCGATCGAGAGCTTCATGCGCAACGACACCGGCGAGGCCGGCCGCTTCAATGGCGACACCTTCTGGGCGCGCAGCGCCTATGTCGGCCTGAAGAGCGGCGCCGGCACGCTGACGCTGGGGCGCAACACCACATCGCTGTTCGTCAACACGCTGCTGTTCAATTCCTTTGGCGATTCATTCGGCTTTTCGCCGGCCATCCGCCAGACCTTCACCAGCGGCGGAGCCGTGCAGGTGTCGGGTGACACCGGCTGGAGCGACTCGGTCAAGTACGCCAGCCCGAGCTTCGGCGGCCTGAGCTTCACCGGCCATGTCGCAGCCGGCGAGAACAACGGCGGCCGCAACGTCGGCTTGAGCGCGCTGTACTTCGGCGGGCCGTTCGCCGGCGGCTTTGCCTGGCAGAAGGTGGAGAAGGGCGTCGGCGCGTTCAACCCCGACACCACCGCCTGGCAACTGGGCGGGTCGTTCAACATGGCGCCGGTCAAGTTCTACGCCCAGTACGGCAGCAGCGACAACAAGACGATCAACAACACCACCAAGGTCATCGGCCTGGGTGCCGACTACGCCCTGGGCGCCGGCAAGCTGATGGTGCAGTGGAACAAGCAGAGCCCCGACGTCGGCGCCGACCTGAAGACGCTGAGCTTCGGCTACGACCACAACCTGTCCAAGCGCACCGATGTGTACGCGGTCTACATGAACGAGAAGAAGACCGGCCTGAGCACCGGCAACAGCTACGCCGTGGGCGTGCGCCACCGCTTCTGACCGGCCACCTGCACCGGGCATCTGCCTGGTCTGGCCCCTGCAACGGCCACCCCGGCAACGGGGTGGCCGTTGTCATTGGGGCGGCCCTGTGGCGCCGTTGATCCAGCGCAAGCCCCTGGGAAGCCTCCTGCGGGAGCATGGCTGCCATGGGCTGGAGCGGCGGGCGCCGCGGTCGGGCCCGATCGCATGACCAGGCTCCAACACAGGCCCAGACCCGCATGGAACACAGCTACGCCACCGCCACCGGCCTCGCCGGCCTGACCGAGCGCAGGCCGGGCCTTGTGGCCAAGGTCGACGCATCCAAGCCACTGCGCGGGCTGGCGCTGCCGGCGGGCGGCAGCGCCGAATCACAGTTGTGGAGCAGCCTGCTGGGAGCCCCGGCGCTGGCCGACGATGAATTGGCCACCCTGTCGCAGCTGGCCAGCCTGCGCCATGTGTCGGCCGGCCAGAACGTGATCAGCCGCAGCAGCGCTGCCAGCACCCTGGTGGCCTTGCGCACCGGTGAGGTGGCACTGGGCCTGCGGACCGCCGACGGCGTGTTCCGCACCGAGCGCATCGTGCGAGGCCCGGCCTGGCTGGACCTCAGCTCGGCCTGGCTGTCCGGCCCGCATGCCATGGACGCCCAGGCGATGGGCCCGGCCAGCGTGATCGAGCTGCCCTGTGATGCGCTGGAGGCACGGCTGGCCGCCCATCCCGGCCTGGCCCAGCGCCTGATCCAGGGCCTGGCGCGTGAGGTGCAGGCACTGGCCGTCAACACCCATGAACTGATGCACAAGGACGCGCCGGGCCGCCTGGCCCAGTGGCTGCACCAGCGCTGCGTGCCGTTGCCGGGCGGCGCTGGCCAGGCCATGGTCAAGCTGACCGACCGCAAGCGCGACGTGGCGTCGCAGCTGGCCATCACGCCCGAGACCCTGTCACGCCTGATGCGCAGCTTCAGCCGCCAGGGCCTGATCGAGGTGGCTGGCTACAACGTGCGGGTGATCGACCCTGAGGCACTGGCCCGCGTGGCGCAGGTCTGATCGGGCATCAGCGGCCCTGGCGCCCGCGCGCCCGGCGCCAACCGGCCAGCCCCAGCAGGCCCGCGGCCAGCAGCGCGGCCTGGCCGGGCTCCGGCACGGCAGCGGCAAAGCCCAGTTCCAGGGCGGCCACCCTCTGCAGCGCCCAGGCGTCGTCGGGCGAGATGCCGAGGTCGAAGGCGGCCTGCTCGTGCCGGCCCAGGGACTGCGGGTCCAGCCCGGTGATGCTGCCGAACAGCGTCAGCGCGCTCAGGTACGAGCCATGCACGCTGGCATGCGTGCCGTCGTTGAACCACAGATCGATCAGGCCGTCGGTTTCGGCGCCCTTGGCGTACATGTCGCGCGTGGCCAGACCGTCCCGCACGGCGCGCAGGAAGGCCTGGCCCACTGGGATGACGCCGGCGATGCCGCCGCTGGCGTCGGTGCCGGCAAAGGCTGCCACGTTGTTCATTGCCACCGTCATCTCGTCGGTCATCGCCTCCAGCGACGGAAAGTAACTCGGCGCCGCGGTGGTGGCGTAGATCGCGTCGCCGGTCCGCGGGTTCGGGGTGGACGTGCCGGGCGGGTTGATCAGGTTCGGACGCGCCCAGGTCTGCTGCAGGTAGATCTCGGCGGATGCATTGGCATTGACGTTGGTCGGGATCGTGCGTTCGTTGGTGTTGGTGCAAAAGTTGCCGCCACCGGCGGCCTGGCAGGCTTCGACACTGCCGTACATGTCGGTGAACATGCTCTGTTCGGTATAGGTGTAGCCCGAACCCTGGTGCACCCAGTCCTCGATGCGGTCCACGTAAGCCTGCACGGACGGGTAGTTCGACCCCAGCGCCACGCCGTCCACGGTGCGCGGCGCCAGGGCCTCATCGCTCTGGTCTTGCAGGACCACCTTGTTCCATTTCTTGTTGTCGATGTTGCCGCGCAGGTCCCAATTGGAATTGGCGGTGTTGAGAAAGTGGCCGCGCAGGCTGGCGGCATTGCGGGTGGACAGTGAGACCTCGTAGTTCAGCTGGGCCTGGTCCGTCATCATCTTGAAGATGCCGGGCACACCGCCCCATGCGCCCTGAAATGAACCCGCAGTGTGGAAGTGTGGCGAGAAAGAATTTGCCTCGCGAATCGGCAAGGTTGACGTCGCCGGAAGCATCGTGCCGACCGGGTACGAGTTCGTGCCAGTGAGGTTGGTGAACGGCGCGCCGGTGGTGAAGCTCAGCGCCGGGTTGCGGCCACCGTGCAACGGCCCTTGCGGACGGGTGAGGTCGTGCACATTCGCCGCGTTGTAGGTCAGCACCGGGTCGAGCCGCCCGAAGGTGTAGCTGTTGCCGACGAACAGGATGCTGATCGGAGTGTCAGCCGCCTGGGCCGGCCAGACAGCGGCCAGGGCCAGCAGGCCGACCAGGGCTGGGCGGGTGGGGGACAGAAGGTGGCGGCGCATGCGGGACTCCTCGCGGGGCACTGTGAAAAGCTGCACGGTAGGCACCGGATCAATAGATGTCAAATATCTGAAAAATACAATTGCAATATGATCAACATATGGACATCCGACGCCTGCGCTACTTCCTGGCCGTGGCCGACGCCGGTCACATCACCCGCGCGGCGGCCCATCTGGGCATGGCCCAGCCGCCGCTGAGCCAGCAGATCAAGGCGCTGGAAGCCGAGCTGGGCCTGCAGCTGTTCCAGCGCCACCCCAAGGGCGTGACGTTGACCGAGGCGGGCCGCCTGCTGCAGGACGAGGCGCGTGGACTGCTGCGCCAGGCCGAGGCGCTGCGCGACCGGCTGCGGCAGGTGGCGCAGGGCGAGCAGGGCCGGCTGGCGCTGGGATTCACCAGCTCGGCCGCAGCCCATGCCTACATGCCGCGCACGCTGCGCGCCTGCCGGCAGCAGCACCCGCACATCGGGCTCGACCTGCGTGAGGCCAATGCCGCCGAGATCACCGACGCGGTGCAGGCCGGGCACCTGCATTGCGGCTTCCTGCGGGTGCCGACCAACCGGCCACCGGAGCTGCAGTTCGAGACCCTGTTCCACGAGCCGGCGCTGCTGGCCCTGCCGATCGACCACCCGCTGGCGCCCCGCCCGGGGGAACCGGTGCGCCCGCTGGCGCTGACCGCGCTGCGCGACGAGGGCTTCATCCTGGTGCGCCAGCCCGGGGCGCCGGGGCTGTATGCCAACCTGCTGGCGCTGTGCGAGGCCCAGGGCTTCAGCCCGCGGGTGGTGGCCGAGGTGCCGCGCATGATGAGCAATCTGAACCTGGTGGCCGCCGGCGCCGGGGTGTCGGTGGTGCCGGCGTCGATGCAGGGGGCCCATCCGCATGCCGTGGCCTACTGCCCGCTGGCCAGCGCCACGCCGCTGGATGCACCGATGACCCTGGTCTGGCGCCGGGCCGACCTGGCTGGCCCGACGGCCACTTTCGTGGCATTGGCCCGCCGGATGGCCCGCGATGTGGCCACCCCCACGCCCGCTGCCCCATGATGCGCGGCCATGCCGCCGATCCACCCCGTCCGCCCCGCCGCACCTGGTTGCAGCAGGCGGTTGCGCTGGCGGCGGCGGGCGCGGCAGCCGGGCATGCGGCCGGCGCCCGGGCAGCGCCGGCCTGGCCAGGCGGCCCGGTGCGCATCCTGCTGGTGTACCCGCCGGGCGGTGTCAGTGACCAGGTGCTGCGCAGCCTGGCCGAGCAGCTGGCCCCGCTGCTGGGGGTGCCGGTGCAGGTGGACTACCGGCCCGGTGCCGGCGGCAGCCTGGGGCTGACGGCGCTGGCCGCCGCGCCGCCTGATGGCCACACCCTGGCCTTCTCGGCGCTGAGCCCGCTGACGCTGTACCCGCAGCTGGCGAAGGTGCGCTACGACCCGCTGCGCGACATCACACCGGTGGCCGGCGTGATGCTGACGCCGTCGCTGCTGGTGGGCACGCCGGCCTTTGAAGGCGCCAGCGTGGCCGATCTCACACGCGCCGCGCGGGCCGCGCCGGGGCGCCTGCGCTGGGCCACCACCGGCGCCGGCACCACCGGCCACCTGGTGCTGGCCCAGTGGCAGCGGGCCACCGGCTGCAGCGTGACCCACATTCCGTACAAGGGTGGCGGCCAACAGCTCAACGACGCCCTGGCCGGCCACTTCGAGCTGCTGTCGACCAATGTGGCCGCGGCGCAGCGCCAGCACATCCGCAGCGGCCAGTTCAAGCCGCTGGCGGTGGGTGTGCCGCAGCGGCTGGACAGCCTGCCCGACGTGCCCACCTGGGCCGAGCTGGGACTGCCCGACGCCAACCTGGCTTCGGTGTTCGGCCTGATGGCACCGGCCGGCACGCCGGCGGCGGTGGTGCAGCGGCTCAACCAACTGGTCAACCAGCTGCTGGACGGCGCGGTGCTGAAGGCGCAGCTGCGCGCTGCCGACAACCTGCCGGCCGGCGGCAGTGCGGCCCGGTTCGCGGCGCTGGTGCGGCAGGAATTCCAGCAGCACCAGGCGCTGCTGCAGCGCGCGCCGATCAGCCTGGACTGACGCTGCGGCCCGCCGTGGCGGCTGCCACCTGCAGCAGCTGGGCGACCACCGCCACGGCGATCTGCTCGGGCTGCTTGCCCGGGATGCCGGGCACGCCGATCGGGCAGGTCAGCCGGTCCAGCGCGGCATCGGCCACGCCGCGCTGGCGGAAGCGGGCCAGGAAGCGCGCCCGCTTGGTGGCCGAGCCGATCAGCCCCAGGTAGCCGAAGTCGCCGCGTTGCAGGATGGCCTCGGTGATGCGCAGATCCAGGTCGTGGCTGTGGGTCAGCACCAGGTAGAAGGCGCCGGGCGGCGCCAGCCGCACTTCGGCCTCGACCGGCTCGACGCAGAGCCGGCGGATGTGCGGCGGGCTGGGCTCGGCGGGGAATTCGGCCTCGCGCTCGTCGATCCAGTCCACGT
>ERZ795056.7805-NODE-7805-length-10191-cov-8.196429_pt1 | contig 10191 bp, 6 predicted proteins | sample MGYA00375140_ERZ795056 | MGnify/ENA primary metagenome ERZ795056 (study PRJEB30185, sample SAMN05720227) | activated sludge metagenome | isolation source: Anaerobic digester | place: USA | collected 2015-03-09 ...
ATCGGCCATTCCAGTTCAGCATACTCCTTGCTGGTGGTGATCCCTAACGGCAGGGTCACCGCAGCAGCCACGATGATCAACTGCCAACCCCAGAAATGGAGCCAGCTCAAACCATCGTTGAACATGCGGGCCTTCAACAGGCGCTGCAGGCTGTAATAGATCCCTGCGAACATGCCGTTGCCCACGAAGGCGAAGATGATCGCGTTGGTGTGCAGCGGGCGCAATCGACCGAACGTGAGCCATTCCTGCTCATTCATCCAGGTGAACGGACGCACCAGCCAGTAATACCAAGCATCAGGGGTGGTACCCTGTGCGACCAGCTCCACGGCCACGATCAGGCCTACAAGCATGCCTACGATGCCAAAAACGATCGTGGCCATCAGGAAGGCCTTGACGATCTTGTTGTCGTATTGGAAGCGTTCGATCATCGCGTCAAGCGTTGGGGTTCGTGGTGGTGGTTGTGGTCGAGTTCACCGCAGGTTTGGCATCGCCCAGGATGCGCACAGCGGGAGAGCGGTCGTCATCGAATTGGCCACTGCGCACAGCCCAGGTGAACGCGGCCAGGAAAAGCACGGCGACCACCGTGCTGGCTGCGATCAGGAGGAAGATGACATTCATGTGACGTTCGACTTGGTGGCCCAAAAGTGAATGAAGCTTTGCTAGGTGTTCATGACCCTGATCATGCAGGGATCATGACATTCGTCAGTCGATCTCCTTACGCCACAATCGACGGGCGGTCACGTAGGTGGCCAACGTCACGAAACCGACAACGGTCACCGAACTGAGCGGCATGAGGATGGCCGCGATGAGCGGTGTCAGTTTTCCAGCCACTGCGTAGGAAACACCCGTCACGTTATACATCAACGATAAGCCGAGCGAAGCGACCACGATCCGCCGCGCACGCCGCGCCAGCATGAGGGCCTGAGGCAAACGGTCCAAGCTACGCGCATCCAGAATGGCATCACTAGCCGGGGTCAATGCCGCACTGGTCTCGCTCACCGTCATTCCCACATCGCTTTGTGCCAAAGCACCGGCATCGTTGAGACCATCGCCTACCATCATCACGCGCGCGCCCTTGGCTTGTAGATCGCGCACAAAGGCCGACTTCTGGACCGGCGAACACGCAGTGTGCATGTGGTCCGGGTTGAAGACCGCAGCCACCTCGGCATCCACATTGGTATCACCGGTCAGCAGGTGCGTAGCGGCATGACCCTGCATTCCGTTCACAGCGTTCGCCATACCTGAACGCGCCCGTTTGCGCACAGCGAAACATCCACGGTACATACCACCGATCGCGATGTGCACCTGCGCCTCACCGGGTTCCACCGGGGCAGCCATGCCCCCGGTGTGCAGGGCGGAACCGATGCGCACGCGCGAACCGCGTACCGTGCCTTCGATCCCCTGTCCGGCTTGTTCCTCCACCTCGATGGCATCGGTGACGACCGGCTTCAACGCCTGGTAGAGGACCGCGCTCAAAGGATGTGCACTGTTGCGGGCAAGGGATCTCACTCGCTGCTCTTCATCGGCGGTGAGTGGTCGTCCGATGAAGCGCAGCTCATAGGCCTCGCGGGCCGTAAGCGTTCCTGTCTTATCGAAGACCACCGTGTTCACATGCGCCATGCGTTCCACCACCTCGGCATCGCGCAGGAACACGCCACGGTTGCCCAACAGGCGCATGGTGTGCCCGTAGGTGAAAGGCATGCTCAATGCGAGGGCACATGGGCAGGCCACGATGAGCACCGCAGTGACCACAGGCCAGACCATGGCGGCATCACGCCCGGCCCAGTATACGCCGGCAACAATGCTGATAAGAATGACCGCGACCGTGAATCGCTTGGCCACGGCGTCGATAATGCGCGGCATGGCAGGTCGTTGGGCAGCACTCGCTCCGGCGTGTTCCTCCCAGAGGCGCTTGAGGTGGCTCTGTTGGAAAGGCCGCAGCACTTCCACCTCGATCGCCGCACCGCGCTGCCGGCCTCCCGCACGTATGGTCTCACCCACAGCACGGCGCATGGGCAAGGTCTCGCCGGTGATGAAGCTGTTGTCGATATTGCCGATCCCCGCGCGCAACACACCGTCCACGGGAATGAGTTCCTGATCCCGTACCACGATATGGTCACCCTGGACCAGATCGCCCACGCTCACCGCCTCCTCCAACTCGCCACGCTTGCGCAACACCACCAGCGGCAGGAAGTCCGAAAGGGTGCGATCGAAGCTCAAGGCCTGATAGGTGTAGGCCTGGTACCAGCGGCCGACCAGAAGGAAGAATACCAATCCAGCGAGGGAATCGAAGTAGCCAGGGCCGATGTCGAACACCACATCGGCCGTGCTGCGAAGGAAAAGCGCGAGGATCCCCAAGGCGATGGGCTGATCGATGTTCACTTGGCGCGTGCGGATACCCGCCCAGGCCGAAGTGAAGAAGTCGGTACTGGAGAAGAGCAACACCGGGACAGAGAAGGCAAGGCTCAGGTATTGGAAGCCTTTCAACAGGAGGTGATCGCTACCGTCGGCACCGAGGTACTCCGGAAAGCTGAAGAGCATGATGTTACCGAACGCGAACGCGGCGATGCCGAGCTTCACGTACAGCATGCGGGGAACACCCGCGCCGCGCTTGCCGCTCTTCTCACCGGCACGGTCCAATAGAGGTGCGTAGCCGATTCGACGCAACAGTTCGACCAGGGCCCGTAGGCTCAGCTGTGATTCTCGGAAGGTGATACTGAGCTCCTTCTCGGAGAATCGGACACGCGAACGAATGATGGCGGATTCCACGCGTTGCAGGTTCTCCAGCAACCAGATGCAGCTGCTGCAGTGCATTTGCGGGATGTTCAGCGTCACACGGGTGATCCCGTCCTCACTGTACTCCACCAGTTTGTCCCGCACCTCGGCCAGATCGAAGAGCTCCGGCCTTAGCTCCGTGGTGTCGCGCTCCTCCTTCACCCCGGGTTGTTCGGTGAGCTCGTAATAATCGCACAGGCCGCTCTCCTGCAACAGGCCATAGACCGCCTTGCAGCCTTGGCAGCAGAAGTCCTTCTCATCGAACCGCAGATGGTCCTCCTTGCACGCGTCGCCGCAGTGGAAACACGTGGTCTTTTGCGCGATGTGTTGTTGCACGTGACAAAAGTCAGGTGGGGTGCTTCGGTAGGACATGACGAACATCAGGCTGTTCGCAGGGGGGGCGGTCGTAGGGCGATGACCGGTACAATGCCCCTTCTACCTTTGGCGCATCGACCATGGGTGATCATCTGCGGCAGATCGGCAGCTACCTCGGGCACCTGGTGAAGGCGCGCAACCGGCATGGCGTGCATAGTCCTTTCGTGTACGAACTGATCACCCAGGTATTGCGTTCGGGTGGTGACAGGCCCGAGTTCACCGCGATCGAACAGGCACGGACCGAACTCTTGGTGAGCGAACAAACGATCCGGGTGAACGACCTGGGTGCTGGTTCCCGGGTGTTCGACCTCCCCGTGCGCCGTGTGTCGGACATCACCCGGTCGGCGGTGAAGGCACCCAGACAGGCGCAACTACTTTTCCGGCTGGCACGATACCTTGACGCGGGCACTGTGGTGGAACTGGGAACCTCCTTCGGCATCAGCACGCTCTATCTGGCGCGCGGTGCCGAGAACGGCGTGGTCCATACCATCGAGGGTTGTCCGCAGACCTACCGCATCGCACAGCACCATTTCGAATTGCTCGAACAGCGCAACATCGAACCCCTCCTCGGCAGTTTCCGCAAACGTCTTCCTGAAGTGTTGGAACAGTTGGATGCCCTTGACCTGGTGTTCCTCGATGGGCATCATGCCAAGGAACCCACCCTGGAGTATTTCGACTTGTGCCTACAACGGTCGCACAACGATACTGTTCTAGTGCTCGACGACATCCACTGGAGCCGAGGCATGGAAGAGGCTTGGATCGCCATCAAGGGTCATCCGCGGGTGACGGTGACCATCGACCTGTATAGCATGGGGTTGGTCTTCCTGCGCACCGAACAGGCCAAGGAGCATTTCGTGCTGCGCTATTGATCGCGCGCGGTCGCTCCTGCCGATCGGGTGGATCGACGCACAACCCAGCCCCGCCGTCGTTACTTAGCGGACCATAAACTGCTGCACCATGAAGATCTACACCCGCACCGGCGACCAGGGCACCACGGGCCTGCTCGGTGGCGCCCGAGTGGGCAAGGACAACCTCCGGATCGAAGCATATGGCACGGTGGACGAGTTGAACAGCCACATCGGCATGCTCATCGATCTCTCGAACGGCCACCAAGCGGGGTTATTGGACACGGTGCAGCATACCCTGTTCGTCATCGGCAGTCGCTTGGCGAGCAGCAGCGAAGAGGAGGCCACCCGGTTCCACGTGCCCACGATCACCGATGCGGACATCAACGCGCTGGAACATGCCATGGACACCATGGATCGCGACCTGGAGCCCATGCGCAATTTCATCCTACCCGGTGGTCATCCGGCCATCTCCCAAGCGCATATCTGCCGCACCGTATGCCGCCGTGCCGAACGGCGCGTGGTCCATCTGGCCGCCGAGGAGCCATTGCCCGAAGTGGTGGTGCGTTACCTCAATCGCTTGTCCGACCTGCTCTTCGTGCTGGCGCGCCATCTGGGAAAGGTGCATGGGGTCGCCGACCGTCCATGGCTGCCGAGGGGCTGAGAATGCCCGTTGACCGCGGGTTCCACCGCCGGTTGATAAGTCACTGTCCGACCGATCGTGTTCCGTCTATATTTGCGGCCAATTTCACGGACCCTAACACGGCCTATCGATGTACTGGACACTGGAACTCGCCTCCTACTTGGAGGATGCACCTTGGCCCGCCACCAAGGATGAATTGATCGACTTCGCGATGCGGACCGGCGCTCCTTTGGAAGTGGTGGAGAACCTGCAGGCCATCGAGGATGATGAGGAGATCTTTGAATCCATCGAGGACATCTGGCCGGACTACCCATCGAAGGAGGACTTCTTCTTCAACGAGGACGAGTATTGAGCCGCTCACACGGTACTGGAAAGCCCCCCGCCAACACGGGGGGTTTTTCATTGCGACCGGCGGTTGCTGCCGCAATGGCAGACCCGGATGCTTGGCCCGGTCCGTGCTAGGGCGGTACCCGTTACCTTTGCCACCCTTCAAGAACCGGAGCCACCGCACACCAGCACTGCCAGCCGGTCGATCACCGACCACCGCGCGAAAGGCTCCCTCATCATCCCCCCTCCGACCATGATCGGCATCCTGACCAAAGCCCTCAAGAACGTCTTCGGCGACAAGGCCACCCGTGACCTCAAGGAGGTGATGCCCTTGGTGGAGCGTTGCAAGGCCGAATTCGCCAAGCTCGATGGCCTTTCCCACAATGAGCTCCGCGATCGCACTCAGCAACTGAAAGCCCGAATTGCCGAGGCCACCCGCGAGGACGACGCCAAGGTGGAGGCCCTGCGTGCAGAGATCGATGCCGACCCGCAAATGGACATCCACGAGCGTGAGCGCCGCTATGAGGACATCGACAAGATCCAGAAGAACGGTCTCGGCAAGATCGAAGAGGTGCTGCTGGAGATCCTGCCCGAAGCGTTCGCCGTGGTGAAGGAGACCGCACGTCGGTTCAAGGAGAACACCGAGATCCGGGTGAAGGCCACCCAGTTGGACCGCGACCTGGCCCTTCGCCGTCCCGATTCCATCCGGATCGAGGGCGACGATGCCATTTGGAAGAACAGCTGGATCGCCGCCGGCAACATGGTGACCTGGGACATGCTCCACTACGACGTGCAGCTGATCGGCGGGGTGGCCCTGCACAAGGGAAGGATCGCCGAAATGGGCACCGGTGAGGGAAAGACCTTGGTGAGCACGTTGCCCGTGTTCCTCAACGCCCTCGCGGGCCGCGGGGTGCATGTAGTGACCGTGAACGACTACCTCGCCAAGCGTGATGCAGAATGGATGGGTCCCTTGCACGAGTTCCATGGCATGCGGGTGGACTGCATCGACAAGCACCAGCCGAACAGCCCCGAGCGCCGCAACGCCTACCTGGCCGACATCACCTACGGCACCAACAACGAATTCGGCTTCGACTACCTGCGCGACAACATGGCCCATGCGCCCAGCGCACTTGTCCAGCGCAAGCACCACTTCGCCATCGTGGACGAAGTGGATAGCGTATTGGTGGACGACGCGCGGACACCACTCATCATCAGCGGCCCCACACCCAAGGGTGATGTGCACCAGTTCGATGAGTACAAGCCACGCGTGGAGAAGCTCTACAACGCACAGCGCCAATTGGTGACGCGCTTGTTGAGCGAAGCCAAGGAACAACTGAAGGGCCTATCGGACGGTACAGCCAACAAGGATCAACTGGAGCGCGGTGGCATGGCCCTGCTTCGTGCCTACCGCGGCCTGCCCAAGAACAGTGCGCTGATCAAGTTCCTCAGCGAGGCCGGTGTGCGCGCGCACTTGCAGAAGACCGAGAACAACTACCTGCAGGACCAAGGCAAGGACATGCCCAAGGTGGATGTGGAACTCTACTTCACCATCGACGAGAAGCAGCACGGGATCGAACTCACCGAGAAGGGCGTGGACCTGATCAGTGGAGACATGAACGATGTGTCCTTCTTCATCATGCCCGATGTGGGTGGCACCATTGCCGAGATCGAGAAGAGCGGCGCCGCCACCGAGGAGAAGGCCCGTCGTAAGGACGAACTGCTGCGCGACTTCGGCATCAAGAGCGAGCGCATCCACACCGTGAACCAATTGGTGCGTGCCTACGCCCTGTACGAGAAGGACGTGGAGTACGTGGTGATGGACAGCAAGGTCAAGATCGTGGACGAGCAGACGGGCCGCATCCTGGAAGGGCGCCGCTACAGCGATGGGCTGCACCAGGCGATCGAGAGCAAGGAGAAGGTGAAGGTGGAGGCGGCCACGCAGACCTACGCCACCGTGACCCTGCAGAACTACTTCCGCATGTACCACAAGCTGGCCGGTATGACCGGTACGGCAGAGACCGAGGCACAGGAACTGTGGGACATCTACAAGCTGGACGTGATGGTGATCCCCACCAACCGACCGGTGGTGCGGAAGGATGCGGAGGACATGGTCTTCAAGACCAAGCGCGAGAAGTACAACGCCGTGATCGACGAGATCGTGGCGTTGCGCGAAGCGGGCCGGCCCACGCTCGTGGGAACCACCAGTGTCGAAGTGAGCGAGCTGGTGAGCCGCATGCTCAAACTGCGGAACATCCCGCACAACGTGTTGAACGCGAAGCAGCACCAGCGCGAAGCCGAGATCGTGCAGGAAGCGGGGATGGCTGGCACCGTCACCATCGCCACCAACATGGCCGGCCGGGGTACCGACATCAAGCTGGGGCCCGGCGTGAAGGAGGCCGGTGGTCTGGCCATCATCGGCACGGAGAAGCACGAGAGCCGGCGGGTGGACCGCCAGTTGCGCGGTCGCGCCGGTCGCCAGGGCGACCCCGGCAGCAGCCAGTTCTACGTGAGCTTGGAGGATGACCTGATGCGCCTGTTCAACAGCGAACGCATCGCCAAACTGATGGACCGCCTGGGCCTCAAGGAGGGCGAGGTGATCCAGCACAGCATGGTCACCGCCAGCATCGAACGGGCCCAGAAGAAGGTGGAGGAGAACAACTTCGGCATCCGTAAGCGCCTGTTGGAGTATGACGACGTGATGAACAGCCAACGCACCGTGATCTATAAGCGGCGCCACCATGCCTTGTTCGGCGAGCGGTTGAAGTTGGACATCCTCAACATGTTCTACGAAGTGGCACAGGGCATGGTGAACGAATACCATGCGGTGGGCGACTTCGACGGCTTCCAGCTGGAGATGTTCCGTCGCTTCTCGGCGGAATCACCGGTGGATGAGGAAGGCTTCCGCAAGGTGAAGGCCGAAGAGCTCACGGAACAGGTGTACGAGGCGGCCATCGCCACCTATGCGCGCCACAACCAGACACTGGCCGCACAGGCCATGCCGGTGATCACCGATGTGTTCCTCAACCAAGGACAGCAGTACGAGAACATCGTTGTGCCGATCACCGATGGTTTGAAGACCATGCAAGTGGTGGCCAATCTGCAGCGCTGCTACAAGAGCCAGGGCCTGGAGCTGTCGGCGAGCATCGAGAAGTACATCACCCTTGCCATCATCGACAACGAGTGGAAGGAGCACCTGCGCGAAATGGACGAACTGCGCCGGAGCGTACAGAACGCCAGCATCGAGCAGAAGGACCCGCTGCTGATCTACAAGCTGGAGAGCTTCAACCTGTTCAAGGCCATGATCGAGCGGATGAACGGCGATATCGTCGGCTTCCTGAGCAAGGCGGGGCTGCCCTCGGCACAGCCCCAGGTGCAGGAGGCACCTGCCCCCCGCGCGCCCCAGCAACGTGTGGAGACCAGCCGTACGGAGGTACCGCAATACAGCTCCTCCAGTGCCAGCGCCCCTCGCCCCACAACGGGAGCTCCCGCTCCCGGTCGCGGACCGATGCCACCGCAACCAGCAGGCCCTCCCCGCCCCCCCGCCACCCCTGTGCGGGTCGACAAGGCTCCGGGCCGCAATGACCCTTGCCCTTGTGGTAGCGGCAAGAAGTACAAGCAGTGCCACGGGCAGGGCGCCTGAGCACGACCCACTGAACAGCCGAAGGCCCCCGATCGCTCGGGGGCCTTCTTGCTTATGGTGTATGGATGTTGGGAACGCCTGAACGAAGGACAGTCCCACTCAGTGCGGCCGGGAGGTGGACAGCGGCAACTACTCCACCACCACCCGCCCCCGCCTTACCCCTTGCGCCTCCTGCACACGCAAAAGGTACACCCCGGCGGGCAGGGCGCTCTGCACCGTGTGGCTGTGTGTGCCTGGGCGCAGCAGCTGCGTATGCACCACGCGGCCGATGGCATCCAACAGCTCCAGCGGGGCCGGAGCTTTTAGCGGTAGCTCCAAGGTGAAGGTGCCGCCGGCGGGGTTGGGGTAAGGCTGCAGAGGGGGTAGTGCCCTGCGCTCGGCGATGCCCACATCCAGGCCGTACAAGCGGCTGATGAAGCGCTGTTGCGGGTAATAGGTGGCGCCGTCATGGTAGCCGTGGTAGGCGCCGTAGATGTAGTAACTGCCATCGGGGGCGGGAGTGATACCTTTGAGGTAGCGGTTGTTGACAATGGGTGAATTTTCATAATCACCGCAGAAAGCTCCCTCGAACTGATCCGTCAGCAAGGTCCCATTTGACTCCAGCATCGCTATACAACCGTGTTCGTGTTCGTTGACAAATTCAAAGTTGCCCACCACTATCATTCTGCCATCATTTAAAACATGTACGTCATTAACGGAAGTTAATGAGGCAAAGAACGTATTAATACGATAATCAAGCAATTGAAATTCCAGATCTAACGACCCATCCGGCAGTAACTTCAGTAGTGACAAGGTATCCGTGCCGCCCACCAGCTTCATCGCCCCGCCCAGCAGTGCACTGCCATCGGGAAAAGGATGAATGACCTGTACCCAACCGAAGTTGCTCAACGGGCTTTGGTAGGTGGTATCCAAGGCACCATCCGCATGGATGCGGAACACCTTGCCTACCGGCTGCCCCTCATACTGCGTGCCCTGCGTGCTGCACAAGAACTTGCCTTCCACTTCGGGGATGGAACCCTCTGGGTACGCCTCGAACTCGAACATGCGTCCATTGCTTTGGCGGTGGATACGAGTGGTGTCCAAGTAGCCTTCATTGCTGAACCATACAAGCGTGTAAATACCTTCAAAATCCCGAACGGTATCGTCCAGAAGGTGCTGTCCGCTGAACAGTATACGGCCATCTGTAAATACATGATAATCCCCGCCTTGAAGTGACAAGAAGTATGGACCGAGATTCATTGAAATGAATGTAGGATCTTGAATTCCATTAGGTAAAAACCTTCTAACAGTTCCTCCACCCGCATAATACCTGTCACTCCATGGCGTGATGGGACCATTGATCGGTGGATACTCATTAAACCCACTACTAACGGAAACATTCGAGTTCATCAATGCCCCCCCCCGTGGAATGAATGGGTTTCCACCTGTAAAAACGAGCATTCCGCTTACGAGTATCCTGCCATCGGCCAAGGCCACAACCGAACTCACATAATCCTGATCTATCGTGGTTTGAAACGATGGGTCCAAATCGAAGCTCTGCTGCGCAGCACTGTTGGTGGCGGCCAAAAAGGCCGCCACCAACAACA
>ERZ795056.7812-NODE-7812-length-10187-cov-5.129589_pt1 | contig 10187 bp, 9 predicted proteins | sample MGYA00375140_ERZ795056 | MGnify/ENA primary metagenome ERZ795056 (study PRJEB30185, sample SAMN05720227) | activated sludge metagenome | isolation source: Anaerobic digester | place: USA | collected 2015-03-09 ...
GTTTTCGTCGACGAATCGGAACAAGCTGGGAACAACAAAGCTGCCAAAACAAGCGCGCGCATACGCCATGGTACGGCGAAGGCACTGCTTCGACAAGGACTCAACGGCATTGAGCTTTAGCGAGTAGTCGCTGCGCTTGGTGCGATGTGCAATGCCACCGCTTGGTTTGAGTGAGGCTGAATTTCGAACTGCACACCCTGCTTGGTGGCGCGCAGGATTGGAATACCGTCGGCGTTGCGCGCAAGTTGCGTTGCTCCAGAGGCGCGCTCAAACTCCTTCAAGATCTGATCGAGTTCGCTGGCGTAGGTGAAATCAACAACGACGTCAGCGTAGTCGGCGTTCGGGTCCTGCGCCTTGGTGGTGTCGACCGAACCAAACTTGATAATGAGACTTGTGTCCGGTACATCTGCAACATTGCTGCGGCTTTCAAGATCCCCGATGAGCGAGTAGCGTTTTCCGACTGCCGCGCGAACTTCGGCAACAACATCCGATAGCCGCTCGACTCGATCGATATGCAGAACTAAACCCCTGAGGTGATAGCGTTCGTTGCCAACGAGCCAATAGGCTTGCTCATCGCGAACGAGCGCTGGAGCTTGCCAACAGGCGGTGATCTCCGCTGCGCGTTGCTCGGAGAGTAGGTACGAGATTGTGTGCAACTTCTGCTGTTGCACCGTGACGGTGATGTCGACATCGGGCAGCCCACTTGCGAGCGCTAACGCGTCGTCGAATTCCGGCGTCATGTCAGGCTCGATGCGCTTGGCGGTCGCTGCGACGACGTGGGCAGGTTGGCCAAGCACAAATCGTTTACCTACGCCTAGGTGTGAAGGCTTTTTACCGACGAGAGCGCAATCCGCATAAGACTTCTCGCTGTCAAACAGTGACCCCGTCACCACACCATCGGCGGGCTGTTTAGCGGTTAGCACCCACTTATTGTCGTACATATGATGTTGGGCGAAAACGTTGGTATCGTTGCGTTGAAAGGCCAGCCCGATGCCAGCTTTGCGTGTGAGCTTGCCGTTGCCCCACGCGTGCTCAAGCGTAGCCATGAACGCTTTGGCAGTGGCTTCGTTCCCTCCGGAGGTCGCGATGACTACGCGGGTGACGACACTGTTGTCATCCAAAAAAAATTCAATGTCCGCGCTGTAGTTGTAAGCGTCAGAAAGCATCACCTTAGTGATCAGCTTTGTGGTGGATGGCGGGCCGGCCTCGACGTCGTCGAAGTAGTCGTGGGCCTGCAATTTGTCGTCGATAAATGCCGAGCGTACCGATTCTTCTGATTTACCAAGCAAACCCAAAGCACGTTCCACATGTGAGTCGACGAAGGTGCCCGCCGTTACCACGCGGTCTTGCTCAGCAGCGTCGGGCACTGATGGCATCGCTTCGGAGTCGGGAATCGGAATCGTCGACTCGTCGGTTGGGCGCGTTGCTTTGGGATCACGCTTAAAGTGCTTGTACGCCGCCAAACCGCCAACCACAACGGCGAATGCGCCAAGCCCTGCTAACAATGATCCGTTTCCCGAAGGCGCTGCCATGGCGCGACGCTACCACGTGGCAGCGAGTGCAGCTATGGCGAAGTCAGCGGCGCGCAGCAGGGCGAACGTGCAACACCACGTCGGTGGCACTATACATTTCGGTTTCGAACACCGCTCCGCCGAGCTGGGCACGCAACATCGGGACGTTATTGTCATTGCGAACGAGCTTGGCAAGGCCGGTGCCGCGTTCGATGTCTTGCAACAGGTGTTCACGCTGGTCCGGTTGACCATAGAAGAACAGATAGACGTCAAAACTTGATACCACGTCGTCGTCGGCAACGTCATCAACGGCCTGCTGATTGACATCCATGGCGAGGGCCCAGTCGGGCACGCCCACAACGCGATAGCGCGCAGCTTCGTTGGCGATTTTGCTAAAGGGCTGATTCAACGCCGCTTTCAGTTTTGCAACCAAGTCTTGCACTCGCTCAACCCGTGCAATTTCGAGGGTGTTGCCAAGCAAGCGGTAGCGTTCGTTGCCTACCTTCCAGTACGTTTCAGACTCAAGCGATAACGCCGGACGGTTCCAGCAGGCCTTGATTTCCTCCGCTCGTTGGTCGGTTAGCTCATACGTCATGGTCTGCAGCTTTTTGTCACGTGTGCTCAGCACGAGGTCGACATCGCGAAGGCCCGAGAACAGCGCCAATGAATCTTCGTAAAATTCGTGGCTGTCATCGGGTTCGGCTCGACTCGCAATGGCAAGCACGGTGGTTTCCGATTGGCCGAGGGAATAGGCTTTGCTTGCTCCCAAGTGATGCGGGGTTCGCCCGACGACATCACAGTTGCCAGTGAAGGAGTGGCCTAAGCCGAGGCCGCCTTCGTGCGTATCCTTGCTAGGCGTTGCGGTGAAGATCCACTCGTTGTCTTGCGATTGGTGTTTGGCAAAAATGCTTGTGTCGTTGCTGTGATAGCGCAACCCCAAGCCCGCCGAGCTGCGTTCGAGCGCGCCCGGTTGCCAACGGCTGTCCGCTTGTTGCACCAAGCTCGCGGAGTTGCGATCAGCGGCGCGGTTAACGGAGCAGACAATTTTGCTGACGCTGCCGTTGCTCAGGTAGAACCCGATGGCTGCATCCACATAGTCATCGTCGGAAAACGACGACCAAGCTACCATTGTTGCGCCAGCAAACGCAGCGTTAGGATCAGCGTCGTCGCGCAGTGTTTGATTTGGAAACGCAGCTCGCACCTCCGCTTCCGACTTGCCCAACAAGTCAAACGCAGGCGCTAACTGGTCAGCGATGAAGGTGTTGATTGATGCGCTGGGGCGGCTTGGAGCAGCATCGACTTGCACAACATCTGGCTCGTCGATTGCTGTTGCAACCTGAGGTTGCTCCGCGGGCGCGCCTTTAAAATGTTTGTATGCGGCCAACCCGCCCACCACCACGGCAAACGCGCCGAGCCCTGCCAACAACGAACTGTTTCCCGACGGTGCAGCCATGGCGCCACGCTACCACGACGAAGCGATACCGGCCATCGCCGAATCGCCTCCAGCATCGGCGCGTAGCAGTGCTAATGTGTTGTCATGCAACGCAATCGCGCAGCGAAAGCTGCCATCCAGCAAACCGTGCGGATTGCCCTCGTCGCAGGTGCAACCGCATGCGGCAGTGCGCCGCGAGCGACGATGGTGCCGAGCGACGTGCTGGGCCCGGCAGTCGCTGCAACAGGTCCGCAAGGCCGGCAGCAAATCGCGAACCGTATCACTGCGCCACCGGAGATGAACGAAGCGATTACCGATGCTGACATGGCAGTGCCCAAAGTGAACCCGATGGGCACCGCTGCAGTGCCTTCGCTATTCAAATATGAAGTTGGGCAACAACGCCGCGTCAAAATTCGCACCGGTGGTAGCGCCAATGCAGAACGCGATAGCTACGAGGCTATCGAGAGCATCAAGCAGCTTCAAGGCAACATCATCGTCGAAGCAGACTACGAAGTGCTGGCTGGTTCGATGTCCGCGTTTGCCGGGCATTCCAGCCTAAAGGGAGGTTTCGTTGCTCGCCATGATGGCGAACAGCTAACGGTGTCCGAACGCAACGGCAAGCAGCTTGAAGGCCTAGCCAGCGAAGAAGCCATGATGCTCGCAGGGGCCCAGGTTGGGATGAAACAAGCGGAACTGAGCTGGTTGGCAACGTTGCCGCTGCGGATTGGGGACGTGCATCAGCTTACGCCAGCCGACTGGAAAGCATTGGAAGCCGAAGGTGCAAACGCCGAAGGCTACGTGACGAGGTTGCCGGATCACGCGGGTCGTTTGGTGTGGAAAATCTTGATGCTGCCGTCGCCTGCGGCGCAGGAAACCATGCGGCGCTATGAGCAACTGGAAGTCGACGCCAAAACCGGCTTTGTATATCGTGTTGATACCGTCACCGTACGCACTATGCGCAGCGACGACAAGCTGCTGCTTACCACGTCGACCGCAGTGATTGAATATGCTCAGGAGTAGCCACCAAAACTACAGGCCGAGGCGGGTGCGCGTCATGCCAACGTAAGCTGGCGATTCGTCACCGACGATAAAGCGGCGCCCAAGCCGCGCCGCGACGGCTGCGGTGGTGCCGGAGCCACTGAAGGGATCGACCACAAGCTGGCCTGCGCTGCTCGACGCCAAGATCAACTTTTCAATCAATGCTTCGGGCTTTTGCGTCGGGTGCATCAACTTTTCGCTGGTGCCATTGCACAACACTGGCACTTCGATCACATCGCGTGGTTTAGCGCCCAGCGGGTGCGGTTGCCAGGTGTCGCGTCGTCCACTCGCTGCGAACTGCGACGACACCGCTTGCACGCGATCGGGATATTTGGTGGTGTGGCCGTTGTACGGAATCCGGACAGCATCGACGTCGATGCGTGTCGATTTGCTGACTCGCAAATGCAAGATCGATTCATGCGAGCGCCCCCAATCACGCCCGAGATTGGCTTTGTTTTTGTAGTACCAGATCAGCCATTTGCAGCCGACAAATCGCCGCGCGCTTTTTGCTTTCACGTCAGCGAGAATCTCGGAAAAACCGCACACGTACGCCGAGCCGTGTGGCGCCAGCACGCGCGCAACTTCGGCGAGCCAGGTATCGCACCACGCGGTATAGGCTTCGATTGATTCAAAGGTGTCCCATTCGGCTTTGTCGATGGCGTAAGGCGGATCGGTCACCACCACGTCGACGCTGCGATCGGGCAATGCGCGTAGCAACTCCAGTGCATCGGCCAGCCAGATTTCGCCGCGCTCGTCGCGATGTGCAAGATGCGCGGCGCCACGCTGTTTTGCCGCCGCTGCCAAATCAGGCGGCACCGTTGGTTCGCGGTCTATGCGAGGCGGACGTTTAGGCAAAGCTCGCGCATGCTACGGCGATGGCCGATAAAAATCTTTGAGCGACGCCCACAATTCGATCGGATCAAAGCCAAGCAACCCAAACGGGTGCGCCCCGGACTCTTTCATGACGGTTTGTGCGCGCGCTGCAAATGCGTTGGCTCGTTCGCGTGCTGCCGTCGGCAGGAAGCTTGCAAGTGCACGAGCGCCGCGGCCGGCCACCGCTGCCATCGAGGCACCACCAAGCAAGCCCATTAACCACGTCGGCGCTGGATCGATGATGATGGCTTTGCTGCTCAGCTCGCGGCCAAGTTGGTCGGGCGGCCCAAGCAACACACGCATCCATGCCTCGCGCGTCAAAAACAAGCCGATGCTTGGTTTGGCGATGCGTTCTTCGACGGCGGTAAGCACGCGTTTGTAGCTGGTTTGCCAATCGCGCGAAAGCGCCGACTCGGGCACCAAGTCGTGAATCGCTCGATGGGTGGTAGCCCGCGTAATGTCGCCGGCTTCTTTGGTAGCAATCATCGACGCATGCACGCGTGAGCGATCGTTTTCGATGACATACGTCAGCACGGCGCTGTTGTTGGGGACCAGTAGATCAAACGTGCGTTGCATCGGGTCGAAGGTTGGCGTGGGCAACAGTTCGAGTAATTGCGGAAACGTCCACAACCCGTGGCCGAGATGTGGCTTGAGCGTGCGCAGTGCCAGCAGCCCTTGCTCGGCGAAATCTTGTTGCAACGAAAGTTGCCCCTCGATCTCGCGGCTCAGTGTTGCAATGAGTTGCTGATCGATGACGACGACTGCATGCACGCCAAGTTCACGCGCCCACGCTTGCAAAGCTGCTGGCGTCAATGGCGGCAAGCTTGGCGCCGCAATCACTTCACTATCGCGGCCGCCGCGAATTACCAATTGCTGCAAAACTGGTGGCGTGCCGGCGACGACCGCGAGCGCCCATTGCGGATTTTTCACCACCCGCGGTGGCACCATCAAGTGCCACCAATTCTTCCAGTGGCGCTCGTCGATGTCGGTGAGCGTGAGGTCAGCGGAGATCACCTTGCCAAGCTACCGCGCCGCATGGCATCCGACAAGCCGAACACTGAACGGTTTGACTGCCGCCGCACGCGCGTTGCATTTCAAACGTTTTGGACCCCTTGCAACTGCAGCGATCAAAGCGCAGCATGCCGGCATGAAGAAACTCCATTTCGCAGCGATCGCAGTAGTTTTGGCCGCTAGCAACACCGCCTTTGCCGGTGGTGGTGAAGGCCTCGGCGTTGGTGGTGAAGCGCAGATCAACGGTTTAGTCGGCCCGTCGGTGAACTACGACACCGGCAAATTCCATGCGGGTGGGCTGTTGGCGTTTCGTGATTTGCCAGGCGACAACAACACCACGCTTGGCATCGGCGGCCGGTTCTTCTGGCATTTGCACAGCACTGCGTCGGCCGACTTTTCGATCGGTGGCCAACTTGGTTTGATTCACGGGCCAGACAACGTGCCCGTTACCAACGACAACATCAACGAGTTGTACTTGGAGCCAGCATTCCAAATCCGCGCTTTCATTACGCCCAACGTGGCGCTGAGCTTTACGGGTGGTTTGTCGATTGGCCTGGCCGATGCTGACGGTATTGGCTTGACGTCGCAGGTAACCGGCGCAGCCGGCGTGCACTACTACTTTTTTTAGCTACGCGGCGTTGTGAAAAGTTCGCGCAGTCGCATGGTGCCGCGGGCGAGGCTTGAGAAAAACGCCTGTAGCGGGTTCCACGGCACGTCGCTTGCGGCTTCGCTGACTACTTGATCAGCAGGTTCAGCTGGCGTCGCAGCACCGGTGGCACGCGTGGTTTGCTCGTCGAGCGGGAACACGATGGTCATGACACCGCCGCCGATATCGATCGAATGTTTGGGCGCGATTGCGCTGATCAAATCTTTCATAGCAGCGTTGTACGCAAGCACTTCGCAGCGCACGTGGGTGATACCGCGCTCGCGTCCCGCGGCGACTAAGCGTTGAAACAAAATCGAACCGAGGCCTTGGCCTTGGATATCGTCGCGGACGGCAATCGCTGCTTCTGCGTGGCCCGGCTCATCATCCAACGCGATCAAGCGCGCAATGCCAAGCCCCTGTGGCTCGTCGTTTTCATCGGCTGGCACGGTGGCGGCTGCGATCGCAACGTGGATGCGATAGTCCACTTCGGTCAAATAGCGCAATTCACGATCCGACAACGATGTTTTTGGCACGAGAAAGCGTAAATAGCGCGACGTCGACGACAATTCGTGAAAGCCGCGCAACAATTGCTGTTTGTCATCGGGCCGAATCAGGCGCAACCCCACCGCCATGCCGTTGCGCAGTTGCACCCGCTCAGAATAGGTCGGCGAAAAATGCAAATCCACGGCGTTAGCATAGCGCGAAAGCGGTGCTGACACTGCCACGCATCCACTATGGTTCCGTCACGTTTTTTCAATGTTGGCACAGTTTGTTTCGGTTGCGTCACAGAGGCGTTGCTTCGCTACGAGCGCATGCTTCGTATGAAGATGAGCGTGGTTGGCCTATGCATTGTAGCAGCTGCTTGTGGCGGTGCTGCGAAACCGGAGCCAACCACGGTCGCGACGCAAACCGGTGGGCCCGCTACTGCGGTGAAGCCAGGGCTGGTCAAAGGCGAAGAGCTGCAGCTGATCGAGAGCTGGGCCAAGGCCTACCGCTTGAACCACCTGGATCGCGAAGCGCCGTAGCCAGCGAAACTTCGCGGCAACTGCCAGCCTGGCCCGGTTGGTTTTCACATTCTAATCGCCTACGCTTTCGTGATGAATCTTCTACGTTTCGCCCGGGCCCATGTTGCGGCCACGGCACTGCTGAGCGCGGCCGCCGCGTGCACATCGTCGACGCTAAGCAAGCCGCCAGCGCAGCCGGTTGCCGCAGCGTTTGATCCAGCGGCCTTTAGCGCAAAGTTGCATCAAGGTGCCGTGCCGCCGCCGGTACTGGCCAGCTTGACCTGGCTACCAAAAGCCGAAGGTACCGTCGACAACGCGACGTTGCGCAAGCAAGCAGACCGAATCATGCAGCTATTTGCGCTGCTGCCGAGCCAAATTAGCGCTGGGCAGATCGAAGGCGCCACGATGCGTGAACTCGCTGCGATCTTGCCTGCGTTCGTTGCTGCGGAAAATAGTATCGATGCCGCGAGTTGCGACGAAGATTGTCTCGACGTGCTCAACACCTTCTACACTGCGGTCGATCAACAGGGACTGCGCCAAGGCGGGTTTGTTCGCTTGGTGCAATCGATCTTGGGGCTCACTAGCAGCGGCAATGATGATGGTCAAATTGGCATTTTGTTCCGCGAGGTGATTGCAGCGATGGAACGGGCAGCGCCGCGGCATCGCTACACTGCGGCTCGGTTGATTGCGATGACACACGATCGCGCGCGGTTGGTGCGCGTTCTCAAAGGCATCAACTATCCCTTGCGCGACGCCGAGGAATTTGAGCTTGCGGCAATTGCAGCAAATGAAGCGATTCGCGACGTTGAACCAAGCAAGCTTGAGCGCAGCGACATCGTGACACTGGGTGGCAGTTGTTATGATGCGTTGCAGCTGGTTTGCGGTGACTGGGCCTTGGCGCAAACCAACTTCAAGTTACACCCATCGTGGGACGAGCTTGACACCAATGCTGCACGCATGGCGCTCGAAGAAAAGCGTGACGCAGCTAAGCGCGTGCTCGAAGCGCAAGCCGCGACCGATGTTGAAAGCGTATTAGCAACTGCGAAAGCTGAGCTCGTCTTGAGCCGGATCACCGCAGCGCGCACACGGCTGCAACAGGTCAGCGAAGCCCATCCGAATGAAGCGCGGGCGTGGAGCCGCTTGGCCGAGTGGGAATCAAACTACGGCGACGGTGATTCAGCGAAGATCGCAGCGTTGCTCGACAAAGCCCAGCGAGGTGTTGGGCAAGACGCGAATCACTACGGCTTTATGTTCATGCAGTATTACCAACGCAATATCAACACGGTGTTGCGGCCCTATATGCAAGACCCGGCGCATTCGATCGACCTCGTCAAAGGCGCCATTCGCGACTTGCGCGCAATTCTCGAAGGGTGGGCCAAACTTGAACCACGCGGCACCATGTTTCTCCGAACGATCAATGCACTTGAACCGCACCTCGCAACGTTAGGTGCCCAAGGCGATACGTTGGTGCCGGAGCTGTTCGCGTTGGTCAAAGAACTCTACGCCAAATATCCAAACGATATCGATGTCACCATCGGCGCGGGGTTTGCAGCACGGTTTGAGCTTGGCACACCTTGGGCAAGCAAGTTTTTAGCTGAGCAAGCAGCGTTGCACGCAGGCGAGGCCGGGTTGCGATTGGATCTGCAAACGTCGACGACGTTGATCACGGCAGCGCTGCTCGAACGCAACCCAGCTGCGGTTACCGCGGTGTTGCAACGGCTCGCAACGTTGCGGCGCTCGGCAACCACGCTGGCAATGCGCAAAGAACGCGCAATCATCGATGATCTAACGCTGTTGGTGCAACTTGCGCAAGCGCGCATGGCAAACCCGAAAACAGGTATTTCACCGGCGCTGTGGACGGCGGCGCGCGATAGCTACCAAAAGGCGGCCAGCGACGAAACCGATGGCGACGTCGCAGCGCATTTGTGGAACAACGCTGCGGTTGCACTGTGGGCCGCAGGTGATCACAAAGCGGCGCTCGAAGCATGGGCGCAAATCAAACTCAAAGGTGATGAAACCGATGCGAAGTTGGCGGTGCGCTACAACATCGCGGTTGCAACGAATGATCAAGCTGCATTGGCGAACGTGGCTGGAAGCGAAATTTCGTCGGACTTCAACTGGGCAGTGGCACGTGCAGCAGCCCGGCGCTTGAATCGTGGGCCAAGCAAAACGCCAGTGCCAGCCGCACTCGCAGGTGCACGCCGGGTCGGTGCAACTACGCGCAACCTGGATGGCGACCTTGGGTTGCTGAGTGAAAATGCGTTTCAGATCGGCTTGGGCTACAGCACGCGGCAAGGGCTCAACGCGCCGTTGACGTTGTCGATGACCGGCTGGTTACTTATTGATGCGACGGAAACTGCAACGAACTGAACGGTTATCGAACCTGCGGCTGCGCCCGATGGATGGCGCTGCATTCGGAGGTGCAACGCGCTTGCATCGCGTGCATAGTCGGCTTAAGGATCGGTTTAGATACTCACCTGTTGGGTAGTTGCGGCACGCAGCCCCAATGCTTCTATTGCAAGCTATGGAAATTACCATTTCTACTGAAATCGACGACAACGGCCGCCCAGCGAGTGCTGGCGACGCCCCAAGCGAAGTCACCAACGCTGCGTTGACGGCTTTGCAAAACGCGGTTGCCTTGCTGGCAGCCGAAGGCCGCAATGCAGATTTCA
>ERZ795056.7813-NODE-7813-length-10186-cov-4.197118_pt1 | contig 10186 bp, 10 predicted proteins | sample MGYA00375140_ERZ795056 | MGnify/ENA primary metagenome ERZ795056 (study PRJEB30185, sample SAMN05720227) | activated sludge metagenome | isolation source: Anaerobic digester | place: USA | collected 2015-03-09 ...
AAAATTTTTATGCCGCCAGCGTAGCTTTTTTGCTTGAAACCGATTGCACTCCGGTTATATGGCGCGGGCCCATGAAAAGTAATTTTATAACTCAGATGCTCGATTCTTTCGCATGGCCCGAACTCGATTATCTCATTATAGACTGCCCTCCGGGAACCGGAGACGAACATATGACCATAATTCAAGCCATCGAAAAAGTTACGGGCGCCGTAATAGTTACGACTCCTCAACATCTGGCTTGCCTGGACGTAAAAAAAGCCGTTAATTTTTTAAAACAGATGTCGGTAAATATAATCGGGCTAATCGAAAACATGGCTTATTTCGAATGTCCGGATTGCGGCAAAAGAATAGAGATATTTCAAAAAGGCGGAGCCGGAGAACTTATGAACGAATTTAAAATACCTTTACTCGGCACTCTGCCCATAGAAACAGCGGTTGGAGAATCCGGCGAAACGGGAACGTCTTTGTTCGAAAAAACTCCGCCTTCGGCCGTAGCTAAAACTTTTTTAGAAATAGCTCAAAAATTATCTTCTAATAAAAACAATCAAAAAGAAAGCGAGGTAAATTATGTCTAATTTTAACGGAATGGGGCCTTCAAATAATCCAGAATGGGTCTGCAGGCGCAAAAATTCGCAGCCGGCGAATTTCGGCGGAAGAGGAATGGGCAATTTTTGCAGATTCGGAGGCGCGGGCCGCGGAAATCGGTTCAACGCAAATTTTAACGACGCCGGAACTTTCGAAGCAAAAACAGATACCGCAGCGGAAATTAATGCGTTAAAAGAAAAGATTTCATCTCTCGAAGAAACTTTAAATAAACTAAAAAGCGAAACCGGCGAATACTAAAATTCTCCAGGCGGCCTCGAAACGGTTTTATCATTCGCGGCCGCCTGGAAAAACTCGTTTCTTTAAAATTATGTGCAGGTGTGACAATGATTTATTTTAACCCCATAGGATATATTTACACTCCTTTTCAAACCGTAGAAAATATGCCGATACAATCGGCGGCCGCAAAAGGCGTCCGCGGCGCTATAATGCTCAAAGAAGAATTCGCCGCAGGCTTAAAAGACATCGAAGAGTTTTCGCATCTTTACCTTATCTATCAATTTCACAAATGCGAAAGTCATTCTCTTGTCGTTAAACCTTTTCTAGACGACAAAACGCACGGCATATTCGCCACGCGTTCTCCTAAAAGGCCATGCGGCATAGGTATTTCGATAGTCAAACTCACAGGCGTTAACGGACGCGAGTTAAGCGTAGAAAACGTCGATATGATGAACGAAACGCCGCTGCTCGATATAAAGCCGTATATCCCCGAATTCGACGTAATCGAAGGCGAAATAAAAATAGGCTGGTATGCCGCTAAACCAAAGAAACTTAATGAAACTAAATCAGATGAAAGATTTAAGTAATTTAACGATGTTTTTAAATCGATATCTTTAATTAACAAGTTCAAAGGCGCAAAAATTTATATGAAGCACTGCCGAAAAAAATACAAGGCTCCATTGATTTTGCTGATATCATTATTTTTATTTTTTCTGATATCGGCTCATTCGCATTCTCACGATTGCGACTCCGAATTCGAAGTTCTTTCCGGCTGCGCAATATGCAACTTTTTATATGCTTCGTCTTCTGCTGCGCTGTTTTTTTCATCCGCTTTCACGGTAATTATCGAATCATGTAAACTGCCGATACTCATGCGTTCAACGGCAAAAGCCCTTTTGCTGCAGCGCTATATAAAAAATAAAGCCCCTCCGATTCAGAACGCCATCTGAATTATTCAAAAGTTAATAAATTATTAATAAATCGGAGGAAATAAAAATGCTTAATAAATTTAAAAATTTATTAAAATACATTCTGCTTATTTGCGTATTGCTTAACTCCAGCGTGTCTTACGCTTCCCAAAAATCTGATGCGGCTAAAATAGAAAAGCTGGAAAAACAGGTGTTAGAATTGACTGAATCTTTAAAAGCGCTTTCAGGCGAAATGCAAAAATTAAAAAAAGAAAATAATTCGAACGTCGAAACCTTTAAAACGCCTCCCGGAGAAGAAGACGAAATCTCAGCTATAAGGAGCAGGGCCAGAGCGGCCGCCGCGACAAAAAAAACCGCAACGTCAAGCGCCTCTTCGTCCGTGTCTTCAAAAATTTTCAAAGGCGGCGAGCGTGCGCAGCAGGCGATAAACCCTGAAATTTCAGTCACGTTCGACCATCTTTCTTCTTATAAGCTTAACAGCCCTCATAATTACGCGGGAATGCAGAGCGGCGAAAATTTTAGAATGGCGGGCATACACATGCAATCCGAAATGGACCCGTATTCATTCGGCAAGCTCACCTTCGCCGCCAGGGAAGGCGCCTTTGAAATGGGTGAAGCGTACGCGATTTTCAGTAATTTAATACCAGGCGCCACGGTTACTGCAGGCAAATTTCGCTCGCAGTTCGGCGTTATAAACCGCTGGCACCTTCCCGCGCTCGATTCATGCCTTCATCCTATTTCGCTTGCGACCATACTCGGGCCAGGCGGCCTTGCCGGAAAGGGGTTTTCAATAGATTACAACCTGAAAAAGCCATGGTCCGACGCCAATCAAATTACTCTTCAACTGCAGCGAGCAGACAACGCTTATTTATTTTCCGGCGCAAATTCCGGTCACATTCCCTCCGTTCTTCTTCATGTAAAAAATTACTACGATCTTTCCCGGGACAAGTATTTCGAGCTGGGCTTGAGCGGTATGATAGGCCCTAACAGCCGTTTTGGAATTACAAATCCCGCGGGCGAATCTTTTGACGAAGCCAAGCGCTTTACAAGGCTCGCCGGAATCGACCTGACATATTTTTATGAACCGTTAAATCAGGCTAAATACAGAAATTTCCTGTGGCGGGCCGAACTATACCACGCCAACAAAGAAATCTTGAACCCCGCAAGCGGAATGCTTGAAAATATAAACACCTTCGGGGGATATACATACTTTCAACGTAAAACCTCTGAAAGGTGGGAGCAGGGAATCAAGTTCGACTACACCCATCCGTTTCAAGTCGATAACAAACGCTTCAGGACTTATGCGGTTTCGCCTTACCTCAATTTCTGGCAAAGCCCCTGGGTAAGAACCCGCCTCCAGTACGATTACATAAACAGCAATTTCGCGCCGCACAGGGTAGAACACAGAGCGAATCTTCAGCTCACGTGGTCTTTCGGACCTCACAAGCACGAAAAATATTAAAAAATTCTACGGCGGCCCGAAAAATCTAATTTATCCGGGCCGCTTAAAAACCTTTTTAAAATAAGGAGAAATATATATGAAAAAAATTATATTCCTGGCCGTGCTGGCCGTTTCAATGCTTATACCGTTCAAAATAACTATCGCGGCTGAAATCAACGTCGTAACCACTCTCACCGATTATGCATACTTCGCTCGCGAAATCGGTAAGGATAAAGTCAAAACGGCAAGCATCTGTCAGGGCGACGAAAACGTACACTTTGTAAGGCCGAAACCCAGCTTCGTAAAATTATGCCAGACGGCCGACCTTTTTATCGGCACCGGCCTCGACCTCGAGCTATGGGTGCCGGACCTTCTTGAAAAGTCTGCGAACAAAAACATTCAGAGCGGCCAGAGCGGATATGTGGCCGCCGCCGACGGCGTAAAAATGCTCGAAATTCCGACGGTTTTAAGCCGAAGCGAAGGCGGGCTTCACGTTTACGGCAATCCACACATAACGGTCGGCCCTCTTAACGCTTTTCAGATAATAGACAACATATTGATCGGGTTAAGAAAAGTGTCGCCTGAAAATTCAGAATTTTTCGAAAAAAATCATGCCGAATTAAAAAAACGTCTGCTGGAAGCTATATTCGGGCCAAATCTGCCGGAGATCGTCGGAGCGGAAGAGCTGGTCGAAATGGCCCAAAACGGTTCGCTGATAAACTTCTTAAAGGAAAATAAGTTCAAGGGCGAACCTCTGCTTGAAAAACTCGGCGGCTGGCTCAAAAAAGCTATGCCTTTAAGGGGGGCGAAAATCGCCGCTTATCACCGCAGCTGGATTTATTTCACTTCGCTTTTCGGAATCGAAACCGCGGCTGAAATAGAGCCCAAACCTGGAATACCTCCCACGCCGAAACATATTCTTGAAGTTATAGATATAATAAAAAAAGAAAATATCAAAATAATTCTTTCCGAAAATTTTTACGACACAAAAAAAGTATTGCATGTAGCCGAAAAAACCGGCGCCAAAGCGGTTATCGTTCCCACCTATGTCGGCGGCGAAACGGGCGCGGACACATATTTTAAACTGGTGGATCTCTGGCTGGGCAGAATGCTCGATGCGGCCGAATCTAAATAGCTTACGGAGGCTTTTTTATGAATGAAATAATGAATTTGATGCTCGCGCCGTTCTGTGAATGCCTTGTGCTGGTAGGAATACACTCTTATCTCGGGCTCCACGTTATAAGGCGCGGAATAATATTCGTGGATCTCGCTTTCGCGCAAATCGCCGCGCTCGGTCTGACGGTCGGTTTTCTCTTCGGCGTAATGCCCGATTCTATAACAGCATACTGGATTTCGCTAGCTTTTACGCTGTGCGGCGCTCTTATATTTTCACTGTTCCGGTCTATAGAGTCTAAAATTCCGCAGGAAGCCATAATAGGCCTTGTTTACGCCATAGCGGCAAGCCTCATGATAATAGTCATCGACAGGGCCCCGCACGGCGCAGAGCATATTAAAGAAATTTTGACGGGCGATCTGCTCTTTGTAAAATGGGAGTTCGTAATAAGCGCGGCCGTAGTATATTCGATAATCGGAATTTTCCACTATATTTACAGAGATAAATTTCTCGCTATTACGGAAAATCACGACGGAAAAAGCTTTTCAAAAATAAAAAAGCAAGAGCATTTTGACGGATTATCCAGCGTAAAATTCTGGGATTTTCTTTTCTATGCGTCATTCGGAGTTATAATAACTCATTCCGTACGAACGGCCGGCGTGTTACTCGTATTCGTTTTTCTCGTGGCGCCGGCTATCTTCACATCGCTTTTCTGGGACGGATGGCGCAGTCAGCTTATGGCGGGATGGATTCTCGGAACGCTGGTTTCGGCAGGCGGGCTTTTCACTTCTTATTATCTGGACATGCCGTGCGGCCCGTCCGTAATAATGTTTTACGCGGCGGTGCTATTCGCCGCTATTCCGGTTTATCAATTTTTAAAAAAAGGCGGTTATTACCCGGCCGAAACGGCCGGACTCCAAACGGCAAACACTGGCAAGAACTGATTTTTATGTTTAACGGTTAAAAATAATTTTAAGGAGAGTAATATCAATGAGCAAAACACACGCATGCGGAAAGTACACAAAAGCGATTCACGCGGGTCAGACAATAGATCCTCTTTACGGGGCCGTTTCGGTGCCTATATACCAGAGCTCTACCTTCGCGTTTTTATCGGCCGAAGACGGCGCGGCAAAATTCGCGGGCGAAGTGAAAGGCTATAAATACACGAGGCTCGGAAACCCCACGGTAAACGCTCTGGAACAGTGCGTATCGGAACTCGAAAACGGCTACGGCGGTCTGGCCACGGCATCGGGTATGGCGGCCATATCTACGGTATATATGACTTTTCTTTCCGCCGGATCGCATATAGTTTCTACCGGATCGGTTTACGGACCTTCGCGCATCGTCATAGAAAAGCAATTTTCGAGGTTCGGCGTGGAATACAGCTATATCGACACTTCCGACATAAAAAATATAGAAAAAAGCATCCGCCCCAATACCAAACTTCTTTATGTCGAAACGCCGGCCAACCCGACTCTGGCTTTGACCGATATCGCCGCCTGCGCCGCTATAGCAAAAAAACACGGAATAGTCCTGGCCGTAGATAACACGTTCATGGGCCCGTGCTTTCAAAGGCCTATAGAACTCGGCGCCGACGTCGTCGTGCACTCCCTCACTAAATCTTTGAACGGACATTCTGACGTAGTGGCCGGCATGATCGTAACAAAAAACGCCGAACTTTATAAAAAAATACAGGCCGTGCATTACCAGATGGGCGGAACGATCGATCCGAACCAGGCGTGGCTGGTTTTAAGAGGCGTCAAGACGCTGCCGCTGCGAGTAGAAAAAAGCGCGGCGAACGCGATGGAAGTCGCCACTTATTTGAAAAACCATCCGGCCGTCGAAAGCGTCGCATATCCGGGCCTCGAAAGCCATCCTCAGCATGAACTGGCTAAAAAGCAAATGAGCGGATTCGGCTCGATGATAACATTCGAAGTAAAAGGCGGCATTAAAGCTGGGAAAACCGTCATGAACGGCGTAAAACTCGCGGCCCTGGCAGTTTCTCTCGGCGGAATAGAAAGCCTTATACAGCATCCCGCCTCGATGACCCACGCCGGAGTATCTAAAAAAGACCGTGAAGAAGCCGGCATAACGGACGGATTGATAAGATATTCCGTCGGCTGCGAAGACGCGCAAGATATTATAGCGGATCTTGCGGGGGCTCTCGATAAAATAAAATAAATCCAAAAAGGATAATAAAAATGAGCGGACATGAATTTTTAGACAGTCTGATAGTATTCGGACCGGTTCCGTCACGGCGCCTTGGAAGAAGTCTTGGCGTAAACAATATTCCGCCCAAAATATGTTCATAGTCCTGCGTTTACTGTCAGCTCGGCCGAACGCACCATTTTTCGTCATCCAGGAAGACGTATTATCAGCCCGAAGATATCTTCGAGCGCATTAAAGCCAGGACCGATGTAATCATAAAAAAGGGAGAAAAAATCGATTACATTACTTTTGTCCCGGACGGCGAACCGACGCTTGACGCAAAACTCGGGCTCGAAATAGATATGGCTAAAACTCTCGGTTTTAAAACCGCGGTTATAACCAATTCATCGCTTATAGGACTTGATTGCGTAAAAAACGACCTTATGAAGGTAGACCTTGTTTGCTTTAAGGTCGACGCAGTTCAAGAGGATGTATGGAAAAAAATCGACAGGCCGTCAAAAAACATATCTTTGAAGACTGTTCTGGAAGGCATAAAAAGCTTTTCTAAAACTTACAAGGGCAGGCTAATAACCGATACGATGTTATGCGGCGGCTTAAACGACGATGCGCGGCACATTATCGAATTGGCCAGCTATCTTGGCAGTATAGGCGCCTGCTCGAACTATATTTCGACCATCACCCGGCCGCCGGCGGAAAACACGGCTAAAAAGCCTTCCGAAGAAAAACTTAACGGCGCTTTTCAGGCCATCAATATGGCCGGCGGGCGGGCAGAGTTAAATATAGGGTTCGAAGGAGTCGATTTTTCATCCTCGGGTAAAGCGGAAGAAGGCTTTTTAAGCATAATATCCGTGCACCCAATGAGGGAAGACGCGGTTATGGCTTTTATAAAAAACACCGGAGCGGACCCCGGGCTGATAGAAGATTTGAAACTCAGGGGCGAGATCGTCGAAACCATTTATGCCGGCGAGAAATTCTTCATTAGAAAAATAAACGGGCCGCGCGCATGAACCAGAAAAGCGTATTTCGGCCGGGCTGTCTTAAACTCATTAACTGCCGATTTTGAAATTTAAGGAGGTTCAATGCGCACATACCTTGAATGCATGCCATGCTTCATTCGTCAGGCGCTCGAAGCGATGCGCGAAAATATATCCGACGAGGCAAAAACGCTCGAAGCACTAAAAAAAGTTCTGCTGTCTGCCGCAAAATTCGACACCCGCAAATCGCCGCCGGAGATGGGACGAATTATACATCGCATAGTACGCCGCGAATCGGGCTGCGACGACCCATACGCGAACATAAAAAAGCACTCTATAGCAGAAGCTCTCAAAGTGGCCGACAGAGTCCGTGATGCGGTAAAAAAATCAAAAGATCCCTTTCGCGAGGCCATAAAGTATTCGATCGCCGGAAATATACTCGATTATGCGATAATTTCCAAACGCGACGAATATAGACTCTGGGATTCGTTGCGCGCCGTCGAATCCGCTACGCTTCTTCACGACTCGGCAGTGGAAAAATTAAGAGAGCGCCTGAACAAGGCCGAATCGGTTCTTTTTATTGCCGATAACGCCGGTGAAACAGTTTTTGACAGAATATTGATCGAAAATTTACCGGGAACCTATAAAATTTTCTACGCGGTCAAGGGTGCGCCTGTAATAAACGACGCCACGGCATCGGACGCGGAAGCTTCAGGAATAGGCGGAGAAATAATGGTAGTAGCAAACGGTTCGGATGCGCCGGGAACTATATTAAAGCTTTGCTCGCGTGAATTCAAGAAATTATTCCGCGAATGCGATGTAATAATAGCAAAAGGCCAGGCTAACTTTGAAACGCTCAACGAGGCAGGACGCGAAACGTTCTTTCTTTTGCAGATAAAATGTCCGGTAATAGGAAAAAATTACGGTTACCGCGTCGGAGACTGGATTGTAACGACCGCTCAAAGCGGAAAAAAGGAGAAAAAAAATAGTGGTATTAAATAAAATGTTTGAGAAACTCAAAAAATTTAAAAACGTTAAAATAAAAAAACTTGTCATAGGCCTTGGATACACGGCGGCGCTTACAGAATCGGGCCTGGGGTTATCTTATACTCTAATATCGCGAAAGGAATCCTGCACGGTCAATCCGTCCGCGGGTTCTTTCGCTGGCCGTACCATCGAAGACGCGCTCGAAATTATTCATCGGGACATACACGGCATAATCAACAAAACATTACTGATAGCGCTTTTTAATTCCACTATCGATTTCGGCTCGCTGAAAAGCGCCGGATGCGACGCAGTAGAACTTATGGACCTTAAGCGACAGGACGAAGTCTATATGATCGGTTATTTCGAGCCTCTGGTAGATTCCATCAAAACCCGGTGCGCCTCACTAAAAATTATCGAGGAACGGCATGGCACGACGACTGGACGCATCGAAGCGGAAGAATGGAAATCGGACGCAAATATTATAACTTCCACCTCGCTTATCAACGGTACGTTCGAAGACATCGCAAAAAAATGTGAAAAATCCAGGGTTAATTGCCTTATGGGACCTTCTACGCCTCTGGATACTGATTTATTCAAAGAACATAATATAACCTTTCTTGCGGGACTGAAACCTTTAAATTATGACAGGATCTTTGAAATCGTTTCGGAGGGCGGCGGTACGAAACTATTCAATAAGCATTGCGAAAAAATAGTAGTAAAATGCGGCGTAACCGATTAATAAAATTATTTCAGCAAAATACGCTCTTACGGAGGTAAACGTGAGTAAAGTAAAAGAAAGCGGCTCAAAGTTTTCGAAGATCGATTTTTTTCTAAAAGAACTTCAAACCGAGGCGAAAAATTCGGCAAAAGGATCGTTTTTAGTTAACGCATGTGTCGGGGTTTATATGACGTGCGTAGAAAACTCTCTCGGCGAAATGGGAGTAAGTTATACATGGCGCGACGAAAATCTCGTTCCGCACTTATGCCGGGGGATCAGGGACGCCGGAAGCCTCCACGGGAAACCGATGGAAGAAATAATTGATTTAATAAATTCCCCCTCTTCGCTGGAACGCTCACTGGCCATGGCAGGCATTAATTCTTTATTGAACTCGAACCTGTCAATGAAGGCGCAGTCAGGCGATATGCTTATGTACCTTCGCGAAAATTTTAAAGGCAAGAAAATAGCCATGGTAGGTCATTTTCCATTTGCCGAAGAAATAAGGAAATGGGCCGGCGAATTTCACGTTATCGAAAGAAATCCAGTCGGCGACGACGTTTTATTTAAAGGCGCCGGCCAAAAATATTTGAACGAAGCGGACGCAACTATAATTACAGGCACGACCATACTCAATAAAAGTTTTATCGAGGTAATAAGCGAATGTAAAAATTCATTCAACGTAATGCTCGGGCCGACCGTTCCTCCATCGGCGGTTCTTTTTAATTACGGCGTAAGCGCTATAGTGGCCATCAAAACAATCGATAACGCCCGGCTTTATTCTTCGATTGCAGAAGGAGCCATAGTGCCTCGTTTCAAAGGAAGCGAAATGGTCACTTACTGCCGCGAAAAGCTCGAGCTGCCGAAAGGCGATTTTAGAACAAGAATTTGAATATGTCGCTGAAAGTTTTAATTTAAAAATAGAATCTTGGAAAAGTGATCGTCGGCCAGACGCTTGAATTATAAAATAAAAAATTAACCTCAAAAAATATTATGCCGCATTAATATCCAAAATGCAGCTATTAAAAGAAAGGT
>ERZ795056.7815-NODE-7815-length-10183-cov-6.246939_pt1 | contig 10183 bp, 8 predicted proteins | sample MGYA00375140_ERZ795056 | MGnify/ENA primary metagenome ERZ795056 (study PRJEB30185, sample SAMN05720227) | activated sludge metagenome | isolation source: Anaerobic digester | place: USA | collected 2015-03-09 ...
ACCTCGCGTCGAAGAACTGGAACTGGTCGACCAGCAACCTGTTCGCCCTGATGCCCTACCAGCTCACCGGCGCCCGCTTCAACTTCGACCTCGGCCACGGCATCGTCACCCGCATCGGCATCTATAACGGCTGGGACCGGATCGTCAAAGACAACAACAAGCAAAAGGCGATGTTCTTCGCGTTCGAGTGGACCGACCCGAAGGACGAGGAGAACTACTTCATCGCCAACTACATGCTGGGCAACGAACGCGACGCCGACGACCCCCGCGGCCGCGCCTCGCGCCACACCTTCGACGTCTATGGCCAGTGGCACGTCAAACGCCCGCTGTTCCTGCGCCTGTGGACCTTCTCCGGCTTCGAGCGCAACCAGGGCGGCACCGACGGCTGGCTCGGCCTCGCCGCCTTCGCCCGCGTCGACCCGCTGTGGTGGCTTAGCATCATCGGCCGCGGCGACTATGTCTATACCGGGGCCGCCACCGAGAACCTGTTTCATAGCGATGTGCTCGCCAACGCCGCGTCCTCCACGGCCCTCGGCTCGGGCACGCTGACCTTCGACTTCCACCCGCACTCGAACGTCTCGCTGCGGCTCGAGGGCCGCTACGACAACGCGACCTTCCCGCTGTTCTACAAGGGCAACGTCCCGCTGGCCGACCCGATGGATTCGCGTAGCTTCGTGCCCAACGCCAAGAGCCAGGCGACGGTGCTCGCGGGTATGACGACCTGGTTCTGAATAGGCGTGACCGGAGAGCGCGGGGCCGGGATGGATGGGCCGGGGGACGGGGGCCGACGGATAGGTGGTCCCTCGCGACGCGGGGCCCACCAGGGCACGTGCTCGCCGCCCCATCTTTCGCTGAAGGCCCGCGACCCTGTCACCAAGCCTGTGCATTGCTGACGGAGGGACGAGGGGGCGGCTGCGCGCGTACCCTGGTCCCCCCGCTGCGTCCCCCACCGCCGGCCCCTGTCCCCCGGGCGAACGCTTTCTGCGCCCCGCTCTTCTCGTGGCGCGCGTGCGGTCGCGTGAACGACCACAGGCACTATTGCGGCCGGACTAACTATTCTTAAAATCGGGGTTCTCCCACACGATCAGCGCCGCCCAGGAATCGATCGCCTCGTCCTTGAGATAGTTCTCCAGCGCGGTGATGGCTCGAAAGCCGTTGTTCAGCTGGAAGCTGAGGGTCGAGTCGTACAGCTCGCCGCGCACGACGCGGTCGATGTACTCGGCCGCGCTCATCGCATGCTTGTGTAACGCGAAGCCCGGCAGGCTCGCGCCAGCGAGGATGCCGCGCTTGCCATGGCGCCGCACGAGGTCCTTGCGCAGCCCGTAGAGCATGCGACCGATGCCGCGGCGGCGGTGGTCGGGATGCACCGCCATGTCCGTGCCGTAGTACCAGGCGCCGTCCGGGCGATGATTCCCGCACTGATGCTCCCCGGTGATGCCGATGATGCTGTGCTGCGGCTTGCTGAAGTCGAAGTCGAGGAAGATGCCGGCGCCCTGCCCGACCACCTGCTCGCCGTCGAGAATGACGAAGAATCCTTCAGGAAAGATCCGCGACGAGGCGATCATGTCCGCCTCGCCGATCAGCTCCGCGGGGTCGGCGTGCGGGAAGCACAGCCGCTCCAGCGCCGCGCAGGCCGGCGCCAGCGCCTCTGTCATATGCACGACCCGCAACCCGGACTCTCGCTCTTCAGTCATGTCGATCCACCACAAAGCGCTCGAACGCGTGATCGGCCGGGATGCCCCAGACCGCCCACAATTCGCGCGTGTCGGGACGAGCCACGACCGCGCCGGAAGACTCCACATGCCACGGCGGCGTCGAGCGCCGGCAGATCGCCGACGGCTCGCGCAGCATGGCGAACAGCAGCTCGCGGTCGACCGGCCCGGCGAGCATCCGCCGCGCCACCTCGAGCCGCGCCGCCGAGGATAACTGTAACTCCGTGGATTTGACCGCCTCGCGGGCCTGACAGGCCGCATCGAGGCAATGGTTGGTGTGCACCAGCGGGGCCTCGCCCAGCGGCGTCACGGCCGTGTGCGTCGGCATCGCCTCGATGTTGTATCCGCGGCCCATCGCATCGAGCAGCAGGAAGTCGTGGCCGCCCGCGAGCGGCGCCCGCAGCACGCACTCGAGCGCCGCCTCGAGCGTTTGCTGCGCGAGCACGGCGCGCACCACGAAGGGCCAGGTCACCCCGACCCTGCCGTCCGCGGCGTTGAGATTGTTGATACCCACACAGATGCCGTGCTCGTTCATCCCGATCTGCCCGAGGCAGCCCGCCGTGCTGAAGATCAGCGCGGCCGGGCCGGACGCGGGCTGGAGATCGAGCAACACGACGTGCGCGGTCGCGGTGTCGTGCATGTCCCAGGTCTGCGCGAACCACGGCACACCGGCGGAGGCCGGCGTCGCCGGCACGATCACGGCGGTGCAGTCGTCCTCCTCGGGGACCGGCTGCCCGAGCGCGCGCACGGCGTCGACAAAATCGGTGAAGCCGCCGACGATCACCGCCTCCGCGGGGCTGATGCCGGCCGCCTCCGCCATCGCCAGCATCTCTATATATAATTCGGGCGCATATTCCTGGTGGGCCGGCAGCATGCGCTCGGCGAGCGCGAGGATCTGCGCGTGCGTCGCCCGCTGCCCGGCCCATTTCCCGTCACAGGCCAGATGCACGCGCTCGTCGGTGTATTCGCGGATCGACCCCGCGAGCGCGGCGCCGTGGATCCGGCCGAGCTCGGCCGGGTCGCCGCGCAGGACCAGGGGTCGCAAGGGTCCGCCGCTCATGCGAGCCCCCCGAAGTAGCGGGTCTTGACCTCGACATACTCGTGCACGCCCTCGAGGCCCGACTCCCGGCCGAGGCCCGACTGCTTGAACCCGCCGAACGGCGCCTCCGCGGTCACGGGATACCAGTCGTTGACGCCGACCAAACCAAACTCGAGCTGCTCCGAGACCCGCATCGCCGTCCCCAGGTCGGCTGTCCACAGATACGCGGCCAGACCGTACTCGGTCGCGTTGGCGAGCGCCAGCGCCTCCTCCGTGGTCTCGAACGACTGCACCGGCGTGACCGGCCCAAACACCTCCTCGTGCAGGATCGGCGCGTCCGCGGGCACGTCGCGCAGAAGCGTCGGCGCATAAAAATAGCCCGGGCCGGGCAGCGGATGGCCACCGACCACCGGCACCGCGCCCGCGGCCAGCGAGCGCTGCACGATGTCATCGACCCGCGCGCGCTGGGCCTCGTGGATCAGCGGCCCAACGGTCGAGGCCGGGTCGAGGCCGGGCCCGACCACCTCCGCGCGGATCGCCGCGGCCATCGCCGCGACGAAGCGCTCGTGGATCGAGGCATGCACATAAAACCGCTGCGGCGAGATGCACACCTGCCCACAATTGCGATGCCGCGCCATCACGGCCGTGCGCGCGAGCGCCTCGATATCACCGGCATCCGGGAATATCAACACCGGCGCGTTGCCCCCGAGCTCGAGCGCGAGACGGGTGACCGTGCGCGCCGCGCCCTCCATCAACAGGCGCCCGACCCGGGTCGAGCCGGTGAACGCGATCTTGCGGCAACGCGGGTCGTCCAGCATTGCCTGGCCCATCGCGTGCGCCTCGCCGGTCACGATATTGAGCACACCCGGCGGCAGGCCGGCGTCATGCAGCGCGCGCGCATAATCGAGCGCCGTACGCGGCGTATACTCGGAGGGCCGGACCACCGCGCAACAGCCGGCGGCCAGCGCCGAGGCGACCGCACGATTGACGTTGTAGATCGGGAAGTTCCAGGCCGTGATCACGCCGACGACCCCGAGCGGCTGATATGTGACGTCGATCCTTCGCCCCGGCGCGCGCGCGGGGATCCATCGCCCGCCGAGGCGACGGGCCTCCTCGGCCGCGTAGCGGAGATAATTTGGCGCGCCGGCCCACTCCGCGCGCGCCTGGGCCAGCGGCTTGCCGGACTCCTCGGCGGTGCGGCGCGCATAAACCTCGACCCGTTCGCGGATCAGCTCGGCCGCCCGCTCGAGCATCGCCCCGCGCTCGAACACATTGCGCCGCGCCCACCCCGGCCAGGCCGCGGCCGCGGCGTCGATCGCCGCATTCGCATCACCCGCGTCGCCCCACGGCACCTCGCCGACCGCCTCGCCGGTCGCGGGGTCGACCACCGACCACCAGCGACCGGTGTGCGAGGCCACCTCGCTGCCGTTGACGATCTGCAGTTCGCGGGTCACGCGGCACCGGCGGGCAGGAGCTTCACCGCGACCGCGTCCATTGCCGCGTCGAGCGCGTCCATCGCCTCGTCGAGCTGCTCGTCGGACAGGTCGAGCGGCGGCAAGAAGCGCACGCAATTCGAGAACAGGCCGCAGCGGATCGTGATGAGCCCGCGCTGCAGCGTCTCGGCGTTGACGGCCTGGGTCGCCTCGACCCACGGCGTCTTGCTGATCGGGTCGCGCACGAGTTCGATCGCCAGCATCGAGCCGAGCCCGCGCACGTCACCGACCCAGCCGGGATGCCGGGCCTGGATCGCCCGCAGTCGGGCGTGCATACGCTCCCCGACCTCGGTCGAGCGGCGCAGGAACGCCGGTGATGTGATGATATCCATCGCCGCGAGCGCCGCGACGCAGGACAGCGGATTGCCCGAATAAGTCCCGCCGAGGCCGCCCGGATGGGGCGCCTGCATCACATCGGCGCGACCGACCACCGCGGACAGCGGCAGGCCGGCCGCCAGCGACTTCGCGGTCAGCAGCAGGTCCGGCACCACCCCCGCGTGCTCGACCGCCCACAGCTTGCCGGTGCGACCCATGCCGCACTGGATCTCGTCGGCCACCAGCAACATCCCGTGCTGGTCGCACAGCGCCCGCAACGCCTGCAACCAGCGCGCGGGCGCCGGATGAAAGCCGCCCTCGCCGAGCACCGGCTCGATGAACACCGCCGCGACGTGCGAAGGATCCACGATCGCCGTGAACGAGTGCTCGAGCTGCGCGATGTGCCATTCCACCCACGCCTCCTCCGTCATCTCGACCGGACGACGATAGGTGTTGGGGAACGGCAGGCGATACACCTCCGGCGCGAACGGACCGAAGCCTTTTTTAAACAGCGCGAACTTAGAAGTCATCGCCATCGTCAGGTTGGTGCGCCCGTGATAGGCGCCGTCGAACACCACGATCGCCTGACGCCGGGTGAAGTTGCGGCAGATGTGCACCGCCGTCTCCGCCGCCTCGGCGCCGCTGTTCATCAGCGCGGTGCGGCGCGGCATGTCGCCGGGCGCGAGCGCGTTGAGCCGCTCGGCGACCGCGATCGCCGGCTCGTAGCTCGCCACGATCGCGCACATGTGCAGCAGGTCGGCGGCCTGGGCCTGCACGCTGCGCACCACCGATTCGGGGGTGTGACCGACCGCGAGCGTGCCGATGCCGCCGGCGAAGTCGAGGAAGTTGTTGCCGTCGACATCGGTGACGACCACGCCGTGCGCCGAGGCGACGGCGATCGGCGTCAGCACGGCGGCGCCGGACGGCATCGCCGCCGCCCGACGGGCGACGATCTCACGGCTGCGGGGACCAGGGATCTCGGTGCGAAGATTGATGCTGCGCGTCATATCGGTGGCCTCGGAAGAACTCGGGAGCGGTCAGGGCGTCACTGGCCCGGGGTTGCGGGAGCTGTATACATAACGCGGGGTCTTCGCCAGCTCGACGGCCAGCGCCGCGACCTCGTCGTCGAACCAGCGCGGGTTCGCGGCCAGCTTCTGGCGGATGCGCTCGAGGTACTCGTCCTGGCCGGCGACATCGGGGTAGTAGCGGCGGAAGTTATCGTAGCGAAACAGCCGCTTCAAGCGCTGAAGATTGCCCGGTCCGGTCGGCAGGGGCAGCAACGCGACGTCGGGTCGGCCCTGCGCGCGCCGCTCGGCGAGCCGGGCCTGGACGATGTCGAGGCTGTTCTGCAGGAAGTCGGGCGTGCAGAAGTACGCGAATTCATCGTAGAGGAGGCGCATGGTGGTGCTCGCCTCCGCGATCGGCAGCCGGGCCTCGCGCTCGCGGCCCATGCGGCGCAGCAGCAGCATGAACGGCACCGGGCGATTCCCGACCGCGGCGATGGTCTCCGGCTCGTGGAAGTCCGGCTGCTGGTACGGGAAGTGCCGCGGGTCGATGACATCGAAGCCGCCGCGGCCATAAAACAGGATCCGCTGCAGCGATAACCGGTCCTCGGGCGAGAAGAACTCGATCTCCGCCGCCAGGTTCATCTGCACGCCGAAGTACTTGCCGGGCTGATCGGGCAGCGGCAGCTCGATCAGCCCGCGCTGCTGCAGCTGCGCGAGATATTCGACGGCCAGCTCGACCGGCGCGATACGCAGCCAATATGTCAACACCGTGCCGCGCGCGTCCGGCAGCAGATAGATGTGCCCGAGGTAGATCGTGCACAGGTCGGGCGCCCAGGCCGGGTTATAGATCACCGAGCCGTCACGCACCCCGCGCAGGTTGCCGTGGCGGTCCTTGGCGACCAGCAGGAAGTAACGAATGAAGGTGCCCGAGGGCAGCGGCTCGTAGGAGTCGTCGAGCAGGAACTTGCGGATCGCGTGCTCGGGCTCCATCTCGCCCTGGGGCCCGAACGCGTCCCACAAGATCTTGTAGGCGCGCTCGAAGTCAGGATGATCGGGGTGCTCGATCGACTCGATCTCGTAGCGCCGGGTCTCGCGCTCGACCATCTCGACGATGTCCTGCTGGTACAAGTCCTTCAAGCACAGGCGTACGCGGCTTCCGAGGGGCATGCGGGGCTTTCGACTCCCAAGATGCCCAGTATCCGGTGCTGGTGTAAAGTGCCGTGGTCACGCTTCACCGATCCACTTCACCGACCCAGGAGGGGCAAATGCGACCCGAAATGTTCGACGACAACCACTCCGCCTGGCTGTCCGGGCTCCCCACCTACGAAGCGCTACCCCCCCTGCGCGGCGCCGCCACGGCCGATATCGCCGTTATCGGCGGTGGGATCACCGGGGTCTCCACCGCCTGGCACCTCAGCGAGCGCTACCCCGACCGCCGCGTGGTCCTGCTCGAGGCCAAAACGCTCGCCAACGGCGCCAGCGGCCGCAGCGGCGGCCAGGTGCTCAACGGTATCAACGGTATCGAGCCCCGCGACGCCGCCCTCGCCCAGCGCGTCTTTGCAGCCACTTGCGCCGGCATCGACATCGTCGCGGCCCTCGCCGCCCGCTCGACCCTCGACTGCGGCTTCTCCCGGCGCGGCTGCCTGGAGATCTACACAACCGCCGACTCCGCCGCTTCCGCGCAGGCCCGCGTCGAGACCTGGCGCAGCTGGGGCCTGCCCATGCGCTGGCTGCCCGCCAGCGCCGTCGCCATGCATGGCGTGTTCGGCGCGGTCCTCGATCCGAGCGCGGGGCGGGTCAACTGTGCGGCCCTGCTGCGCGGCCTGCGCCCAGTCTTGCTCGCGCAGGGCGTGGCCATCCACGAGCAGACCCCGGTGCTGCGCATCGAGGACGGAAAGACCCTGACCTTGAGCACCCCGGAGGGCACGCTGAAGGCCGGCGCGATCGTGCTTGCGACCAACGGCTACACGCCGAACCTGGGGTTTTTTCGCAACGGGATCCTTCCTCTCCATTCCCACGTCCTCGCCACCGCACCGATCACCGACGCGCGCTGGGCAGGGCTCGGCCTCGGCGAATTCGAGGGCTTCGCCGACGACCTCGATCGCATCGCCTACGGCGCGCGCACCCACGATCGCCGCATGTTGTTCGGCGGGGGCAGCAACGCCGCATACACGTACAAGTTCGGCGGCTCGCCCGTGTACACCGGCGCCAAGACGCGCGCCGCGGTCCATCACGACGCCATCGAACGCTGCATGCGCGGCTACTTCCCCGGCCTCGCCGACACGCCCGTCACCCACCGCTGGACCGGCACGCTCGGCATCACCTTCGATCGCGTCTGCTCGATGGGCGTGATGGGTCCGCACCGCAACGTGTATTACGCGCTCGGCTACAGCGGCCACGGCCTGGCCCTCGGCGCGCTCGCGGGCCAGGTCCTGCGCGACCTCTACAGCGACGACCACGAGCCGTGGAAGGCCCTGCCCTTCTATCAGAAGCGCCTGCTGCCGATCCCCCCGGAGCCGCTGCGCTGGCTCGGATATCAGATCTACACCCGCCTCACCGGCCGGTCGCCGCGCAAACGCTGAGCGCGGACGAGCGCAGATTCGCGGGCATGAAGCCTCGCGCGCATGTGCGCCGCGCGAACCAACGCCGCGCCGCTGCGCGCAATGAAGCATGAGGCCCGGCACAGGGCCCCGGTTGCACGCCGCGCCGCGATCTGGCTTCATCTGGGCTGACCGAACCGACATGCTCGTGGAGCGTCGGCCCCTTGATATAGAGCCCGAGGATGATCGTCACTGTCGATACATTCCGCTTTGCGAGTCCGCCGGCCTTCACCGACGTGACCGGCTATTCCTTCAAGGCCCACGGCGCGAAGGAGCTGATCGACGTCAGCGCCGACATCCTGCCCGCCGGCATCGACACACTGGACGCGCTGCTCGCCGCGCGCCGCGAGTCGCTCGCGGCTGGCCTGCCCGGCGCGGTCCAGATCGACGGCGAGGGCACGACGCAGCTCGCGGGCCTGCCGGCGCGGACCCTGGAATTCAGCTTCAGCGATCACGGCACGAGGTTTCGCGAGCAATGGGTGCTCGTGCTCGACACCGCGGAGTCGTATGTCCAGGTCTCGAGCTCGGCGCCCGCGGCTGACGAGGCCGCGCGCACCCGCTTCGCCCAGGTGCTGCAGAGCGCGTCCTGGACGGAGCCGCAGTCCCCTCCGCCGGCCGGCTGGGTGCGGCGCTGGGCGGGCAAGCTGTGGCTCGATGTGCCCGTTCACCTCGAGCCGCCGCGAACTTATGCATTCGTCTCGGCCGACGAGTCGATCCGCATCGAGGTCGCCCACTTCGCGCACGGCGCCCCGCCCTCGATCGACAGCGAGCTCGCCATGGACACGAGCCACGGCGAGGTGGTGACCGCCCGATCGAGCCGGCAGCTACGCGTCGGGCCGCTGCGCGGGATCCTTCACACATTCACGCTCGCGGGCGCCGAGGACGGCGTGATCATCGACGACGCGCTGCGCCGGGCCCACTTCGACATCAACCACCGTGATGTGCACATTTACGGACGCACGCGCCGGGCCGCCGAGGGGGCGCTCGACGCCGCCTTCCAGGCGCTCGTGGCGAGCCTCGAGCAGGTCAGGCCCTGATGCTGAGGATCCGTAAGCAGCAGCAGGACGCCTTCAGCGAGGCCCAGGTCGCGGACTTCGAGCGCCGGACGGCCGTGCATCTGCGCAGCTTCTTCCCCGAGGATTGCCAGGCGCTCGACGATCCGGCGCTGCACGAGCTGATCCGCCACGGCATCGACCGCGCGGCCACTTTCGGCGTCGTGAGCGAGCGCGACGTCACCCTCTATCTCGACGTGATGATGACGCTCGGGCCCGACTTCGATCGCGATCCGACGCTGCCCTGGGCCTACGAGATCCTGATCGAGCCCGAGCTGCCCGAGCCGGGACGCAGGATGCGGCGGCTGTTTCGCACGACGCTGGCGCACGTGGAGGGTACGAGATGACAGGCACCAACCTCGCAAACGCCGGAAAGGCCGCCCAGGCCGGTAGCCGCGAGCCGGTCGGCGGTGTGTGCAAGACCTGCGAGGCCAAGGAGAAGAAGATCCCGATCGTCTTCGTACCCGGCGTCATGGGCAGTCGCTTGACCTTCACCGCGATCGACGAATCGTGGGATCCCGACAGCAGCTGGGCGATGATCCACTGGCTGCGGATCAGCGCCGACCGCTCGCGCGCCGAGCTGCGCCACAGCACCCCGGCCGTGGTCATGACGACCGGCAACGACCTCTCGCCGGACGAGCTGAAGCACGGCTACGCCGGGGTAGCCAAGGACTTTTATGTGCCCTTCCTGCGCTACCTGCGATCTCGCTCGTTCAAGCTCGGCGTGGCCACGCCGGTCTACGCGGTCGGCTACGACTGGCGCCAGAGCAACAAGGCCTCCGGCGCCTACCTGATCAAGCAGATCGATCGCATCCTCGCGGCCGAGGGCGCCAGCCACATCATCCTGCTCAGCCACAGCATGGGCGGCATGGTCACCCGGTCGGCGATGAAGGACGGACTCGCCAGCAAGGTCCTCGGCGTGGTCCACATCTTCCAGCCGGTCGACGGCGCGCCCGTGCTCTACC
>ERZ795056.7820-NODE-7820-length-10182-cov-6.695171_pt1 | contig 10182 bp, 7 predicted proteins | sample MGYA00375140_ERZ795056 | MGnify/ENA primary metagenome ERZ795056 (study PRJEB30185, sample SAMN05720227) | activated sludge metagenome | isolation source: Anaerobic digester | place: USA | collected 2015-03-09 ...
TTAATTAAGCCCTTCGAAGAGCTGGCTGTTTTTAAAAGAAGAATTTCTGCAGCATCGGACCAAGAGGAGGAGAATGAAGGGGAGAATCCGAATTTAAAAACTGAAAAATGGACAATTAAGGAGCGTGTAAGAAGCAAGGGTTCCATAAAGAAAGACTTTCTGCTAACAAACGGTGCCGAATTATCTCAACGTTATTACCTTGCCATATATCCCAAGAATGGATGGTATAAAACACGAAAAAAATTAGAGAAGTACAAGGAAAAAGTTCGTTACAGTTTAATTGTAAGTATTGAAACAGACACACAGGAAGTTGATATCTATACTCCGGTGGAGGTAATGATAAAAACCGCAATTCCAATCATTGTTTAATTATGGCCTTTAACGAACTCAATAGCGTAGAACATTATATCATCCACCAATTGAGTGGCGCTAACCTGAATACACAGTCCTTTGCAGACCCGGGCATTCCCTATGGTGCAGGTTGGGAATACTGTTCTCCACAAACGTTGAACCGCAGCGTAAACGAAGTGCTGATAGAAACAGACCTGAAAGCCGCCCTTGTTCGCCTGAACCCCGAAATAAACGCCAAACCCGAACTTGCCGATGAAGTGATTTATAAACTAAGAGCCATTTTGATATCGGTGAATCAAACAGGGCTGGTAAAAGCCAATGAGGAATTTTTTAAATGGATGACAGGCGATAAAACCATGCCCTTTGGCGAAAATAACCGGCATGTACCGGTAAAGCTTATTGATTTTACGGACCATAGCAATAACCGGTACATGGTTACCAACCAATACCGCATTCATCACCGCGAAACCAAGATACCCGATATTGTTTTATTTATCAACGGCATACCGGTGGTTATGGGTGAAGCAAAAACGCCCATCCGTCCTTCCATCAGTTGGCTCGATGGAGCCCACGAAATACATCAGGTGTACGAAAACGCGGTGCCGCAGTTGTTTGTACCCAATATACTTTCCTTTGCCACTGAAGGTAAGGAGCTTTTTTTCGGCGCCATCCGTACCCCGCTTGAATACTGGGCGCCCTGGCGGCTCGAAAATGATGAAGATGCCCTGGCGAAGCGGCTTGGGTTGGGGGAAATTGGCAAGGAGTTGAGTGACCTGCTGCATCCCGCCCGGTTGCTCGATATCCTGCAGAACTTTTCAATTTTCACCACCAATAAAAGGAAACAGCGTACCAAAATCATCTGCCGTTTTCAGCAGTACGAAGGCGCCAATAAAATTGTGGCCCGTGTAAAAGAAGGCCGCATAAAAAAAGGACTGGTCTGGCATTTTCAGGGTTCGGGCAAATCGCTGCTCATGGTATTTGCCGCGCAAAAAATGCGCCGCGATCCGGCACTTAAAAGTCCAACCGTAATTGTGCTGGTAGATCGTACCGACCTTGATACACAGATCACCGGAACCTTTAATGCCGCCGATATCCCCAATGTGGAAACCACCGACAGCATTACCGTACTGCAAAACCTGCTGGAGCGCGATACACGCAAGATTATCATCTCCATGATCCATAAGTTTCGCGATGCCAAACCCAACATGAATACCCGCGACAACATTATTGTGCTGGTAGATGAGGCGCACCGAACTCAGGAAGGAGATCTTGGCCGTCAGATGCGGGCAGCATTACCCAATGCCTTTTTGTTCGGACTTACGGGCACCCCGGTTAATAAAGCGGATAAAAACACCTTTTGGGCCTTTGGCAGCGAAGAAGATTCCGGAGGCTATATTTCACGGTACACCTTCCAGGATTCCATTCGTGATAATGCCACGCTGCCCCTGCATTTTGAGCCAAGGTTGGTGGATGTCCATGTGGATAAGGAAACCATTGATAAGGCGTTTGCCGAATTCAGCGAAGAAGCCGCGCTTACCGATGAAGAAGCAGATGCACTGAATAAAAAATCGGCAAAAATGTCGGCCTTCCTGCGCTCGCCCGAGCGGGTGGCCAAAATAGTGACCGACATTGCGCAACACTTTCGCGAAAAAGTGGAACCACATGGTTTTAAAGCCATGATTGTTACCCCCGACCGCTATGCCTGTGTACAGTACAAAGAAGAGCTTTATAAACATTATCCTGCCGAAGCAAGCCGTGTGGTTATTTCCACCTCTGCCAACGATCCGTTTGAATTTAAGCAGCGATGGGCCATTGATAAATCGCAGCAGGAAAAAATAACCGATGAATTCAACGATGCCCAATCTGAGTTGAAATTCCTGATTGTAACCGCCAAACTGCTTACGGGTTTTGATGCACCGATTCTGCAAACCATGTATCTCGATAAATCGCTGAAAGACCATACTTTGCTGCAGGCTATTTGTCGTACCAACCGGCTGCTGCCCAATAAACATTTTGGCCGGATTGTAGATTATTTCGGGGTATTTGATGATACCGCCAAGGCGCTGGAGTTTGACGAAAAAAGTGTGCAGCAAATCATCACCAACCTTTCCAACCTGCGCGAGGCGTTGCCCAAAGCCATGGAAGAGGCCCTTGCTCATTTTGCCGGTGTAGACCGCACCATCGAAGGGTTTGAAGGACTGGAAAAAGCGCAGGATGCCATTAAAACGGCAGAAAAGAAAGATGCCTTTGCCGCTGATTTTAAACATTTATCCAAAATATGGGAAGCGCTGTCGCCTGATAATATCCTGAACCTGTATCAGCAGGATTACAAATGGCTTTCGCAGGTATTTGAATCGGTGCGTCCTGCCGTAGATAATATTGGTAAGCTGCTCTGGTTTTCGCTTGGCGCCCAAACCACCAAACTCATTCACGAAAATATTCATGTAGGCGAAATCCATCAGTTGCAGGAGTTTGTGCTCGATGCGGATGTGATTGAAAATATTTTCAACAACCCCGATCCGAAGAATGCGAAGAAGCTGGAGAAAATATTGATCAAACGTTTTCAGAAGCATGCCGGCAATCCCAAATTCAAGGCCCTGAGCGAGCGGCTTGAAGAGCTGCGCGACCGGGCCGAAAAAGGATTGATTAGCTCCATTGAATTTGTAAAGGAACTTTGCAAAATTGCCAAGGAAACCCTGCAGGCGGAGAAGGAATTGGAAGAAGTATTGCAGGACAAGTCACCCAAGGCTGCCCTCACCGATTTGTTTCTTGAACTAAAAACCGACCAAACACCTGCCGTGGTAGAGCGGATTGTAAATGATATTGATGCCATTGTGCGTATTGTGCGCTTTCCCGGATGGCAAAAAACCACTACCGGTGAGCGGGAAGTTCAGCAATCCCTGCGCAAGGCATTGCTGAAGTATAAGCTTCATAAAGATCAGCTGCTCTTCGACAGGGCGTATGGGTATATTAAGGAGTATTATTGAGAGAATGTCTCTACCATTCGCAACAATCAATTCTTTTGGATCCCATCCTTAAAGTTTATTGTTTTGATAATTCTTCCTGTAATTAAATCCATGTAAACTGTTTTTCCATTTCGGACACCATTCTTTATTTTTCGTTCCTCCTTGATTTTATTCTCCTCATCTGTAAAATTGAACTCCCCGGTATAAAAAGTCCCTGCCAAAGTAAAGTATTCCTCATTTAATGGCTGGTTATTCTCATACTCTACCACTAATTTTGAGGCGTGTTCATAGTTATAAAAGGTCCATGCACCTGATTTTTTATCCATTGAATAGTTCCCGGAAATTAGTGGTTGATTATTGGCAAGATTTTTTTGGTAAGGCCCTTCAAGGAAAGCTATCTTTTTCTCTTTAGGTCTCATTAATGACACTTCAAATTGCAAAGCCAACATGTAGGGGTTTAAATCCTCTTCCAATTGAATTAAATAGTCTGTAGAAATTGTGAGGTTTGTTTTGTAATCAATTTTCCTGCATAATAGCTTTTGATCTGAATAATCTTTTATGATATAAGTGGCAACAGGCGACGATCCCAAAGAGTCATATATAGTTACGGATTCAAGGTCGCCTCCATTAAATATTCTTTTCTCATTTGGTTTACCAGTATTAAACCAATCAATTGACTCGCCAAATAATGTACCATCTTTATATTCTTCGGATGTAAAGACATGGTTTTTTTCATTATACTTGATCCATTTTCCTTCGTATTTATCATTTTTGTAGAATCCTTTTAAATAATAGGTAAATGTTGTACCATTTGGGAATGTATCTACATTTCTATATGTCCACTCCCCATCCCTCAGGCCCTTTTTAAAAAATCCTTTGCTTATAATTGTGTTGGTTGAGTCTTTAAACTCATAGGGCCCATCCAATTCCCCATTTACATAAAAGGATGTTTCAAGAAATTTTTCAAATATGATTTTTGTACAGGTATCAAAACTACTTTTTGTAGGGTCATCTTCTGTACAGGGATAATCTTTCCTATATACCGTTGAAAATTGCGATTTCTTTCCATTCAGATATCCACCGTTATAATTTTCAATCATGTATAGTTTTTTTATAAATTGGTCTTTTTGTTTTTCATTATAAAAAAGACTTGAGTGATAATACTTCCATTCACCAGATTTTTCGCCATTTTCAAAAAAGCCCTCTTCAATTAAGGTCTCGTTCATGTCAAAATATTTCCAATAACCGTTTTCAACACCATCCTTGTAATTACCATCAAGAATTAACTTCAATTCTCTAAAATCTGTTTTCATGGGCGTGCCAATAAGTGTATGCATTAAGTCAATATGTACCTTATAGTTTCCATCAAGTACATCCTCCTTGTAATTCCCAACAATAATACTATCACCTCTTACTTCCTGAAATTTTCCATTTTTTATTCCATTCTTATAGGTTTCATAGTTTATAACTCTTTCCCCGTTCTTTGCTTTATAGCTAAGCTTCCATAAACCATGCTTGTTGCCATTTAGAAATTCTCCCTTATTGATAATTACAATGCTGTCATTTTCTTCAGGGTAATAGTACTCTGCATAAGGTCCATTGTTTACATCTGATGTGTAGTTTTCTTGAATCTTCAGTTTCCCGTTTTCAAAGGTTTTATGAATACCATCCTTCATGCCTTCCAGCATGTTATATTCTGCATTTTTTTCTCCAAATTCATTATAATCAATTATCAATCCATGTTTTTTGTCATTTTTAAATGTTCCGGTTTCGCTTAACTTTCCCGTTTCATAGTATATTTTATAGGGTCCGCTTAGTACATCATTAGACATTAAATACTCCATGCTTATTTTTCCTGATTCATCATATTCCTTAAATAGCCCTTCTTTTTTATTGTTTTTAAAGTATCCGCTTTTAGATTTTTCTCCATTTTCATGATAGGTAGTAATTGCTCCATTTAGAATACCATTTTGTAAGGTGTATTCTGCCTTTAAGGTTCCATCGTCATAATATTCATATTTCTTTCCATTCTCATCATCATATATCCCCGCCTTTTTTATCATACTGAGATTATAGCCAGTCAAACTAACGTCACCCCATTCATCCGTTTCCTTTCTTTCAAAAGAAATACTTAGTTTGTATTTTGAGTTTTCATAATCCGAGGTTACTTCATCATCTTCAATCTCACTATCAGTAAGTTTAAATCCGGAAGTTGTTAGGGAAGAACTGATTTTGTTGTAGGAAGGTTTATTGAAAACGCTGTAAGTAATTTTATTTGGCAACCCATCATATGTGAATAAATAAAACCACCCTGCTGCCTTGTCTGAATAAAGATCCTTATTAAAGGACCAGGTAATCGTATTGTAATGGTCGTCATCTCCTTTACTGGAGTTGAAATATGTCCATCCTTTCGCTAACAGGTATTGATTTACGTCCTGCCATCTGCTTTTGTTGCTGATGGCTATAAGGTCACTCATGTAAAGGGATTGTGAACCTGCAATATGGGAATTGAAAATTATAATCAGGAGGAAGATTATTCTAGTCATGGTTTTGAGAATTGATAATCAAATCGTAAATTTCGAAAAAAGTTTTTAAATATCAAAAACTCTTTCCCGTTAGGTGGGTATAATATATTGATTTTTATCACTTCGGCTGATGCTGAAAGCAATACCCATTCCCAATACTCGTCTTATGTTTACACCTTGTTCCCGCCTTGGTCATTCCCTGGCATTGTACAGTTTGCCCTTCGCCGGCAGGTTGCTTGTTCCCTGATCCATAAACCGGACCACTACCTACCGGAGGTTTGCAAATTTTGCAAGGCTCCAAACCCTTTTTAAGTGCATCGGTCAGGCTTAATCTTTCAGAAGCATTCTTTACCATATGGCACTTTTCTGTATGATACTTTGCACCTGCGGGTGTTTTATATACCCACTGCGCAGCACTATCATGGTGTAACAGAAAAGCAATGCCTAAAAATATTAGCCGAATAAATAAGGTGGATTTTTTTGCCATGGAAAGAGATAAAGTTAAATCATAGGAAGCAATTATTTTTTTCGATATTTTCGAAAAATGTTTCGATTCATATCTCAAGGCCTGATTTTCTTTTTCGCCTTTTTATCTCTCATCACCTTTGGAAATCCCGCCAACCATGAAATAGAAATCCTTTCCTGGAACCTCCTCGATTTTGGCAAAACAAAATCGGAAGCCGAAATTGAATTCATTGCTCAAACGGTTAATAACTATGATATTGTATTGATACAGGAAGTAGTTGCCAAAGATCCCGGCGGCGCACAAGCAGTTGGCCGGTTGGGCGAAGCGCTCAGTAGAAAAGGATCCAAATGGGAGTACAGGATCAGCGATGCCACAAGCGGGGAAAGTTCATACAAAAAAGAGCGCTATGCCTTTTTATGGAAGCCATCCAGCGTAACCCTTGTAGGTAGGCCCTGGTTGGAGCAGAAATACACCCTTGAAATTGATCGGGAGCCCTTTTATGCAACCTTTCAGGCTGGTGATAAAACCTTTACTTTGGTTAATTTCCATGCCATTACCAAATCCATGCAGCCCGAAACGGAAGTAAAGTACTTTAAGTTTCTGCCGGCAGCATACCCTGATCTGAATCTTATTTTTTGCGGCGATTTCAATCTTCCGGAGCGCCACACGGTTTTTAATCCGCTAAAGGCCATGGGCTACAAACCCGCCCTGCAAAACCAAAAAACCAGCCTCAGGCAAAGCTGTATTGGTGAGGATTGCCTGGCATCTGAATTCGATAACATTTTTTATCCTGCAGGTAAGATTTTGATGGTTTCATCCGGCGTTGTTCATTTTTACAGATCTTTTCCAACCCTTCAGCAAGCACGGAATATTTCGGATCATGTGCCTGTTTTCTTTGTTTTCAAACTTAATTGAAGGTCATTGACCTGAAAATTGAATTAATTTCCTTTTCAAAAGGAAAGAAAATTGAATCATATCCTTTTGAGAAGGAAAAATATGCGGTTGTTGTCCTTTTGAATCTTTTGTAATAAATGGCTTCGGATAGCACAATGTCTTGCTTTAGAGCTGCCAGGCATTGCAAGAGTCTTCGCCTGAAGATGCCCCGAAACCGTGCTTTCTGTGGTTGCCGTGTCAGAAACAAGAGAAATGCTGGAGCCCAGCACCTCTATGAGAAATTTACTAAGCGTCAGCCAATGTTCAATTTGCAATATTCAATTTGCCATATTCAATTTGCCATGAGTCCTTTTTTTTGTTTATGATTTTGGTCATAAAATCACTAAAAAACTTAAACTATTTTTCGAACCTAAATTTTATGCCATGACTACCGTAGCCTCTGTACTTGCGCTCAAGCCCCGGCCGTTTAATTTTATTGAACCCGATGCAAAAGTGGAAGATGCCCTTCACCTGCTCGGGGCAGTTAACCTGAGTTACCTGGTGGTGATGCACGAGAACCAGTTCAGGGGTATATTTTGCGAGCACGATTATTGTGCCAATGTAGCCCTCCGTGGTTGGGATCCTGCCATATGCACGGTTGAAGATACCATGACGCACAACCTGCCTACGGTAAGCCCCGGCGATTCAATGGAAACCTGCATCAGGCTGTTCAATGCGCATAAGGTTCGTTACCTGCCTGTTTTTGATCAGTACAGATTCGCAGGGGTTATTACACAGGCCGATCTTATCCGTGCGCTTATCCGCGAAGGCGACCGCGTGTTCGATGGCCCCATTGCCAACGAATTGAAGAGCGAATGGTATGGAACAGTATTGTAGGACCACTCCAATTTCCTCTTTGTTTATTATTATATTTAAAAGGGAATAAAAACTAAGAAATTTCAAATTTAATAAACAGCATCAGGGCTCAAATGCCAGGGACAACAGTAGTGCAAAAGCTTAATCAGGGTATTACCCGCCGCTTGGGGGTATTAAGCGGCGGGGGCCCTTTTTGGGTACCTTTTTGGGCAAGCAAAAAGGTACAATAAGCCTCACTTAATCACCACATCCTGTATCGTTCCCGCCCCAAGCAGTTCGTTTACCCTTTCAACAATAATTTTTTTCTGGTAACCCAGCTCCTGCTTCAGCGGGCCAATGTTGGTATGTACAAACAGGGTTTTGTTGATTACCTGCAATTTATCGGTGTATTTGGCAACGGTTTTGCCCATTATCTGCTCCCAGGCATCCTGTATCTGCAGGGCCTGTACGCCACTTTTTATGCGGCTTTTTTCCAGAAATGCTTTCATGGCTTCGCCAAGGTTTGCTTCGCCCATTATGCTTTTTTTTCGTTGTGAAGATACCCCTTTTTTACAGGCTGATCAGCCCGAAGGGTATCCTTATTTTTTCGAGGCTTTCCCTCAGCCGGTCTTCATGCGTATCGGTAATAAATACCTGCCCCTGTTTCTCCAGGCAAACCTCCGTAAGCAGGTTCTGCATACGGTTGTCGTCCAGTTTTTCAAATACATCATCCAGCAGCAGAATGGGGGGAAAGCCCTTGCTTTTTTCCAGCCATTCAAATTCGGTAAGTTTCAGGGCAAACAGCAGGCTTTTGCGCTGACCCTGGCTTGCGGTTTGCTTGAATGGCTGTCCCATCATATAAAACTGCAGGTCATCGCGGTGAATACCCGAAGTGGTTCGTTGCAGCGCTTTATCCCTGCCGGTATTTTGGCGAAGCAGCAGCAAAAACCGGTCTTTTATGGGTATTGCCTGATCGCCGGAAGCCAGCTGACTTTCATAAACGAGGCTTATACCATCCGGTTTTCCGGCTATCCGGCTGTAATGCCCGGTGGCTTTTTCAAGAAAGGGTTGCAGAACCTCCTTTCGTTTCTCATAAATAAAAGCACCTCTTGCTGCAAGTTGTTCATCCAGTATTTCCAGCACACCGGGGGGCATGGAGGGGTTTTCGGCCATTTGTTTCAGCAGGCTGTTGCGCTGTTGCAATATTTTATTATAAGCCATTAATTGGTTCAGGTAGGCTTCATCAAGCTGGCACAGCATGGCATCAGCCAGTTTACGCCGCCCTTCGCTGCCGCCGGTAATAATTTCAACATCATCGGGAGCAATTACCACTGCCGGAAGTTTACCAATATGGGCCGATACGCGCGGGTACACATCTCCATCCCAGCTCACTTCTTTTTTGCCGTTTTCCCGCAAAATGGCGGATACTTCATGGTTGGCCATGCCTGCACCGTTAAAATTCCCCGAAATCCTGAAACCGGCATAATCCTTTTTTACCAGTTGCGCGTCGCTGCCGGAGAAGTAACTTTTGGTAAAACAGAGATAATAAATGGCATCCAGCAGGTTGGTTTTTCCGCTGCCGTTCAGTCCGCAGATACCGGTAATGCGTTCGGGAAAATCAAACCCGGCCTTCCCGTAATTTTTAAATTGAACCAGTGAAATATTCCTGAGATGCGGCATTTCGGGCAAAATTGCAGATTTTGGACCTATTTGTTTCTTAATGCAATAATTAATTAAGGTATTAGGCTGAATCAAACTCAAAATTTATAAACGAAATCAGGGTACTTATGTCCGGCACTAAGTAGTACGAAAGTTTAATCAGGGAAACAACCCGCCGCTTGGGGGTTTTAAGCGGCGGGGGCCCTTTTTTGGTACTTTTTTGGGCAAGCAAAAAGGTACAAAAAGCTCACATCAGTGCTCAAATGCCCATCACTAATTAGCTCAAAAGCCTAATCAGGCCTGCCCCGACCACCTCTTCGGGGCTCTGCCCGTAACATGGGAGGATTAACTGCCTGTCAGCAGAAAAGGAGCAGCGGGGGCCCTTTTTTGGTACTTTTTTGGGCAAGCAAAAAAGTACGGCACCCGTATCGGCTTAGGTTATTCCCAATCCTCCTATATTTGCAACTCATTTTTAAAGGGTATGGCC
>ERZ795056.7824-NODE-7824-length-10179-cov-8.664164_pt1 | contig 10179 bp, 8 predicted proteins | sample MGYA00375140_ERZ795056 | MGnify/ENA primary metagenome ERZ795056 (study PRJEB30185, sample SAMN05720227) | activated sludge metagenome | isolation source: Anaerobic digester | place: USA | collected 2015-03-09 ...
TACAGGCCTTGCCTAAAGGGATGTACATGGTGCGAATTGTCTCAGCCGGAAAAACTGAAACCCGAACGCTAATGGTGGATTAAGGGATTTTTGCGTTCCTTGTACATTTATCTTTTCATGGACAACCAGAGAAAGAAAATGTACAATAACGAAACGTTGCTGCGATTGTCTTGATACTTGCAAAAACTATAAAACCTAACTCAGTTTTGGCATGATCTCATTGTTTTCGCATCGCTCAGCATTCTATTCTTACCTCCCATTCTGGGTAATGGTTCTGATGCTGTCGGTGCCCCTCGGCGGCTGTTTCCGGAAATACCGGATGACGGAGAAAGACATCGATGCCTATTACCAAACACATGGGCCCCGTCCGCAATCACATTTTCTCAAAATCGGGAAACATCGGCTGCATTGGGTACAAACGGGACCCGATTCTTTGCCACTTCTCCTGATGATTCATGGAGCGCCCGGTGCCTGGTATGGGTACAAAAATCTGATGTCTGACCCGGCGCTACATTCGCAATATACACTGGCTTCGGTCGACAGGCCAGGTTACAATTTATCACAAAAAGGAGGCAAGGTCCTTTCAATTGAAGCCCAGGGAGAATTGATTGCCGCTATTTTCCGGAGCGATACCGTCCGTCCTGTTTTTTTACTGGGACGATCGTACGGTGCCCCGATTGCTGCTTATCTGGCTGCCCGTTTTCCGAAACAGGTAAAAGGACTCATGCTGGTGGCTCCGGCTGCCGATCCCGACCTGGAACGTTTCTGGTGGTTTTCACCTTTGGTGCAGTATCCGCCCGTCCGTTGGCTTTTACCCTTGCCAGTACGGACGGCCTCGTCGGAAAAATATGCGCACCGTCGCCAGTTGCGTAATCTCCAGCCATGTTGGGGAGCCATCACCTGTCCTACTCATATTTTACAAGGAGGAAAAGATTTCATCGTGCACCCGGCCAACAGTTGCTATGTCGATTCACTGATGGTATCGGCGCCCCGCCTGCATCGCTTCCTTCCATCGAATGGTCACCTGATAACAGTAGAAAATCCGGGACTGGTGAAGGAATTGCTGTTGGGGCTTCGAAAAGGTGAGTTGAATTGAAGAAAGCCGCCGATATTTTGATCAGGTTTTCCAGCTTACCGGAAACTGTCCGATAATCATCCTCAATCTCATTCTGTTTCTCCACAAATCGGACTAGCTTTGCCACCCGGAATCGGGAAGGATTCCATACGTTCCAACAGGGAATACAGCATACGTGCAGGAAAAAGAACACTTACAGGATTGTCTTGACTATGTGGCTGCCAGAGCAAGCCGGCATTCGGTTGCCGACTGGACCGATGGCAATTTCATTGATCTGAGTGAAGACATTCAGAAAGAAACGGGTGTTCTGATTCACCGAAATACCTTAAAACGATTGTTTGGGAAAGTTCAGGCCGGAGCTGAAACCCGACCTCAGAAAGAAACCCGGAATGCCCTGGCACGGTATGCAGGTTTTGGCGATTGGGGACAGTTTGTGGCTCAGAATGAACTACGTAAACTGGAAATTGTACGCATTGAAACAGAGCGTGAAAAGAATAAACCCGAGATCAATCCGGAAGAGACAGAGGACGAAGGAAATCCCAATCCCAATTTTCGTGGCGACAGCACAAGCAACTGGATGGTTGGCATTGTGATGCTCCTGATTATGGTCGGTGCTTTTTATTACTGGAAAACAAAATCAGCGAATAAGCCGAAATCGTCTTATCCTTCATCGCAAACAATTCAAAGAGAAATTCCGGCCGGTAAATCCTGAGAGATTACCAGGAGGCAATCACGGTTTCACCACCAACCGTTGTCTGGTCTAATTCGACCAGAACTTTGGCATCCAGAGGAATAAACAGATCAACCCTTGATCCGAATTTAATAAAACCGTATTCTTCTCCCTGGCCCACTTCTTCGCCCGGTTTTACATACCAGCAGATTCTTCTTGCCAATGCGCCGGCAATCTGCCGTTGCAAAATCTCGCGGCCACTTTTATGAAGGATACTATATGAAGTGCGTTCATTTTCTGTGCTCGATTTCGGATGCCACGCCACCAGATATTTTCCGGGGTGGTATTTGAAATAACTCACTTTACCGCCAATGCAGTTCAGGTTGTTGTGCACATTTAGAGGTGACATGAAAATACTGATCTGCCGGCGGTTTTCTTTCAGATGCTCGGGTTCGAATACTTCTTCAATCACCACCACTTTGCCGTCACATGGCGCCACGATTTTTGATTCATCTTTCACAAGATTCTTATCAGGTATCCGGAAAAAGTTGAGAAGAAGACAATAGGTGGTCAGACACAGTCCTCCCAAGATGTAAAAAAACAGTCCTTCACCAAAATAGTGATGAACCGTGAGAGGAAGTCCGGTGAGGACAACAGCACCCAGGAGCAGGGTTTGGGTTCCTTCTTTATGGAGACGCATGAGCTAAATCAGGCTTCAATATTAGGATAGATTTTCGAACCTTCCTTTTTTTTGGATGGAATTCGTTTATAGTCAGCCGGAATGATCGATTTATGGGTAAAAAAAAGCTGCAGGACAAGGCCCCGCAGCTTTCTACAAATTGAAACTATGGACTAAAAAATCGTATGGACAATCAACCTAGTCTACGTTTCCATGCAGAAACCGGTTGTTGTCAAGAATTTCATTGTTTTCGTTGATCGTGTACCGTGACATGGCTTCCGCAGAAGGTGCATTTCCGGCAAGGTTTGGATTTTTCCGCAGGTAAGCCGGAAGCTCATTCTGCTTTAAGAAATCCGGATCATCGTAGTTCGGACGAGGGCCTGCATTGGCACTCATGTTCCTCAAGGCTTCAGCCCTTGAAATCTGCCGTGCAAATCCCGGACGGTTCGTCACCAGTTCTTCCACTTTATCCAACGGACGGTCTACATTTTCAGGTGATTGATACATCAACTGAAAATTCCCGTTGATGTCCACATACTGATAGGATTCGCGGGGAGGTTCCTGACGTGGGGTTTCCATTGGTCTCTCCGGCTCCTGAGCTGGCTGGTTTCCGGAATAGTATGGATTCTGGTTTGGATTCGGCTGGTTCTGGGGCGTCTGTGGTGTCTGGGCAGTTACATATGAAGGCTGGTTGTACACAGGCTGATTCACCGGTGGCTGTTGAACTGGCTGATTGACCGGTTGTACAGGTTGAGGATTGTAAGGCTGCTGAACGGGCTCCGGCTGACGAACTTCCGGACTGTTTCCGAAATGGGTATCGGCCACGCCAGATCGGGTGGTAAGCACTTCCACTTTTGAGCCTTTGCCGTGAACCAGTTCGGTATCATTTTCAAAGCCGGTTGCAATTACGGTTACCTGGATAAATTCGCCCAGTTCCGGATCCATAGAGGTTCCGAAAATAACATCGGCTTTGCCGCGTGTGCGCTCGTCGATGAAGTTGGTGATGTCGTAAAACTCATCCATGGTGAGTTCCGGTGCATGGCCATAACTTACAGCCAGGAGAACTTTGGTGGCACCATCGATTTCGTTGCTATTAAGAAGAGGAGAAGAGATGGCTTCCTGAACGGCTTTCAATGCCCGGTTTTCACCTTTGGCAAGAGCAGAACCCATCACTGCCGTTCCGGAATCTTTCATGGTTGTTTCAATATCCTTGAAATCCACGTTGATGATACCTGGAACGGTAATAATTTCAGAGAGGCTTTTCGCTGAAGTCGACAAAATCTGATCGGCTTGAGAAAACGCCTGATTCATTGGCATGTTTCCGAACAGCTCGCGGATTTTATCGTTCAGAATTTCGATCACGGTGTCGCAGTACTGACGCATTTCGCCAATGCCTTTGTCGGCAGCGGCATTTTTACGCGGTCCTTCAAAACGGAAAGGTTTGGTTACAATACCAATAGTAAGGATACCAAGTTCTTTCGCCACTTTGGCAATCACAGGGGCGGCACCGGTTCCGGTTCCACCACCCATACCGGCTGTAATGAACACCATTTTAGTGCCATCGTTCAGCATTTCACGGATGGCTTCTTCGCTCAGGTGAGCGGCTTCACGTCCATTTTCAGGAACCGCACCTGCTCCCAAACCTCCCAGTAGGGATCCTCCCAACTGAATTTTGCTTGGGACAGGACTGGTTTTCAGTGCCTGCGAATCAGTGTTACAGACCACAAATTCCACATCCCGGAATCCCTGGTTGAACATGAAGTTAACGGCATTGCTGCCACCTCCGCCAACTCCAACCACCTTGATGATGGATTTTGGCTGAATGGTTAAATCGAATTGATATGCTCTCTCTTCCATAGTATTGATTGATTATGACCGGAACTCACTGTCCGAATCTTGTTGATTGAAAATTATTGGTAATCGGATGATTTAATGTCGTCGTACAAAAACTCTTTTGTCTTTTTGAACAGATTGGAAATGAGGTCGGCCGCATGGGTTTTGACCTCTTTTGCCTGTGGCTCCTGCCGTCCGAAGGTTGGCGGTGGCTTGATCACATTCTGCTGACGGACCACGTTGTAGTGGTTTTCGCGATCATCCACGCTTTTGAATCCGGCCATCACCAGGCCAATGGCCGTGGAGAACATCGGATTTTTCATCGCTTCCAGCTTGCTTTTGCCCAGGTGTTCGGTCGGATAACCCAGACGGCACTCAAGTCCGGTGCGCATTTCAAACAAATCCTTTAGTGCGTTCAGCTGGGCACCTCCACCCGTCAGAACCACACCCTGACTCATCTTATCGATGAACCGTGAAGACACGATTTCCGCAAACACGATGTCGATGATTTCTTCCATCCTTGCCTCGATGATGAAAGCCAGATTTTTTACCGAAATCTCTTTTGGAGGGCGGTTCTTCAAACCAGGAATGGACACAATCTGGTTGTTCTGCGCCTGAGCTGCCATTGCAAAGCCAAATTTGATTTTCAATTTTTCAGCATCCTGTGGAAGCAACATGCAACCTGACTTGATGTCGTTGGTCACAATCGATCCTCCAAATGGAATAACTGCGGTATGCCGGATGATTCCCTCATAGAACATGGCGATATCCGTTGTGCCTCCCCCGATGTCGACCAGAACGACACCCGCCTCTTTCTCTTCCGGCATCAGCACGGCCATCGAACTGGCAATGGGTTCAAGGACAATATTCTCAATTTCCAGATTTGCCTTATGGACCGAACGGATGATGTTGCTCACCGCGTCTGTTCTGGCGGCAATCACATGGAAATCCGCTTCGAGCCTGGAGCCAACCATTCCGACCGGATCCTTTACTTCCGTTTCGTTGTCGACAGTATAATCCTGCGGCATCACATGGATGATCTGTACGCCCGGCGGCATCACCAGTTTGTACATATCGTTGGTCAGCCGCTCCACATCTTCCACCGAAATCATATCCTGCGGATTGTCCCGCATGATGCTTCCCTTGTGAGTAGAACTTTTGATGTACTGTCCGGCGATACCCACGTTCACCACTTTGATATCTACACCCGACTGAATGGAAGCATCTTCGATGGCTTTCACAATGCCTTGTGTGGTTTTTTCAATGTTGGTGATGAGTCCACGGGTGACTCCTTCTGACTGGCATCTGCCCATGCCCAGAATTTCCAGCCGACCATGCTGGTTCATCCGGCCTACGATGGCGCAGATTTTGGTGGTGCCGATGTCGAGGGCGGCTACGATTTTGTCTTTGTCCATATGCTTATCTGTCTATGAGGTTTTTTGGCAAACGATCTGGTTTTTGAATTTCACACTGACTTTCCGATAGGTATTCCATCCTTTGGCCGGCACGATTTTCTGGTAGAAGGCGTTCAATTTTTCAAATTTCTGTTCGATGTCTTCGGCAGGACCGAATTCAATTTCCTGTCCACCTACCTGAGGATAGAAGGTGACCTCTGATTTCTCGTTGAGGTAGATATGTGCGAGCTGAGCCTTCCAGAAAGGATCATCGTTTACATAATTGATCAGGGCAAGCACCTTTTTGCAGGTACTGTCGGTCTGGAATCCGGCATACGCCATTTTCCGGGAACCGGGGCCATCCATTGTAATCACTTTGGATGCATATTTTTCAGAAGTTGGAAGAATCTCTCCTTCCGAACCGATGTACCGGTCAAAATCGGATCCACCGGAAATGAGGCGGGCGATGGGTTTTACCAGATATACTTTCACTTTGAGATTTCCGGCCAGGTCGTGTGACACCTGAGCTTTCTTCACAAAGTCAATTTTCTCAATCTTCCTCTCCAGCTTGTAAAGCGAAACGCTGTCGAACCAGCGCATATACACCATGTTGTTCTTGCCTTTTGAAATGGCATTTTCAATTTCTTCGGCATCCACGAAATGGTTTTCTGCTTCGTTTTCAATCCGGATATCAATGTGGTTCACCACTTTGGAGCGCTGCCTTTTGCCGGCAAAACTCCAGAGCGCCAGTACCGCAAGCAAAAGTGCCAGTCCTTTTAAAAGACTGCCGCCTCTGCTCAGGCCAAACCGGGTAATATGTTCCACAATGTTTTTCAAGACGCTACAGACATTTTGGATTGTGAAACAAATGCTTCTGCCATTGGCTGAACCAAACGGTCGATGTCTCCGGCTCCCAGCATGGCAATCACCTGGCAACCGGAATTACGGACGGAATCAATTAATGCCTCCTTTGAGATCAACGCCTTCTCCGGAATATCTACCCGATCGATAATCAGCTTAGAAGTAACACCCGAAATCGGAAGCTCCCTTGCCGGATAAATATCAAGCAACCAGAGACGGTCTGCCTGGTTGAGGGCATGGCTGAACTCAAGTGCAAAATCACGGGTTCGACTGTAGAGATGCGGTTGAAAAACAACACCCAGTTTTTTATCCGGATACAAAGCCCGGAGCGAAGTAAGTGCTGCACTGATTTCAGAAGGATGATGGGCATAGTCGTCGATCAGCACTACTTTCTCATCTTCATAGATCTTTTCGAATCGTCTCTTTACACCTTTAAATCCTGGCAATAGCTGGCGCAAAATATCCCATGAAATCCCCAGACTCTGGCACACCAGCAATGCAGCTAATGCATTTTCTACATTGTGAAAACCGGGCATGGCAAGATGAAACACACCATAGCTTCCCAGATTTTCCCGGACTTCAAAATCAAATCCAAATCCGTTTGGCTTCACATTGGTGGCGTACACCTGGCCATCTTCCAGACCATATCGTTTTGTAACCACACTGCTGCGGGTTTCAAAATTCTGCTTAATCCGGCTTTGGAGATAGAGTCTGCCATCTTTCCGGATCTGACGGATGAAATCACCATAGGCGGTTTTCATCGTTTCATCATCTCCGTAAATATCGAGGTGATCGGCATCGGTGCTGGTGACAACTGCCACAGCCGGATGCAGAGTGAGGAATGAACGGTCAAATTCATCGGCTTCCACCACCATGATGGTTTCTTCCAGAGGCTTCTCGCTGAGAAGGAAATTGGTTCCATAATTGGCGGTGATTCCACCCAGGAATGCTGTTGTTCCTTTGCCTGCTTCTTTGAGAAGATAGGCGATCATGGAAGAAGTGGTGGTTTTTCCATGTGTACCTGCCACACCCACAGTAAAGCAGGTTTGAGAAATCAGACCCAGTACCTGACTGCGTTTATGAATCAGATAACCTCCATCTTTCAGGAATTTCCATTCTGTATGATTGGCAGGGATGGCAGGAGTCAGTACCACAAGGGCTTGATCCTTCTGTTCTTTTACATAATCCGGAATGTGGGCGATGTCGTCTTCAAAATGAATGGCGATGCCTTCTTTGATCAGCCCATCAGTGACGAATCCAGGTGTTTTGTCATAACCGGCTACATTGAAACCATGCTGCTGAAACCAACGGGCAAGGGCGCTCATACCAATCCCACCAATGCCCAGGAAATAGACATTTTTAAATTGGGATAGTTCGTTTACCATATCGTTGCTCATCTTCTGGCTATTTCAATTACCTGGTTTACAATTGATTTTGTGGCATCAGGACGAGCGAGGGCATGGGCGGCCATACCAATCAGTTCGATCTGATCTGTATTTTGAAGAAGACGGTTTGCGGCTTCTGTCAGTTGCTTGCGTGCATCTCTGTCTGCAATGGTGATGGCAGCATTCTGTCGAACCAGCGTCATTGCATTTTTAGTCTGATGATCCTCTGCCACATTCGGACTTGGAATGAGAATACTTGCCTTACCAGTGATGCAGATTTCCGCAAGACTCAAGGCACCAGCCCGGCTTACTACTATATCAGCAGCCGCATAAGCATAATTCATTTCCTTAATGAAAGGCATGGTGATGAATCCAGTATTGCGTTGCTCGGCCAACAAGCTTTTGGCTTTGTCGGCAAAAGCATTTCCAGTTTGCCAGATCAACTGATATCCTTTGGACGACCAGTCTTCCAGCGATTTCGCCACAGCTTCGTTGATCGTTCTGGCACCAAGACTTCCTCCGATCACAAGTATGGTTTGGGCACCCGGCTGCAATCCAAAATGCGCCAGCGCTTCATACTGACTGAGGTTCATATCGAGCAGATCTTTCCGAACCGGGTTTCCGGTCATCCTGATTTTCTTCTCAGGAAAATACTGACCCATTTCCGGAAAGGCGACACAAACGGATTTGGCTTTTTTACCGAGCATTTTGTTTGTAAGTCCGGCAAACGAATTCTGTTCCTGAATCAGATACGGAACACCGAGGACACGGGCTGCCAGTAACAACGGAGCCGAGGCATAGCCACCCACGCCTACAATCACATTCGGACGGAATTCACGAACAAGCGAAATAGCTTTCTGAAGGCTCATAAACACTTTGAACGGAAGGGTGAAATTGTCCAAAGTGAACCGGCGCTGCAATCCGGCGATGGGCAGACCGACAATCTGGTAACCTGCTTCCGGCACACGGGTCATTTCCATGCGGCCTTTGGCACCCACAAACAGGATTTCCGCCTCAGGATACCGACCTTTAATTTCATTGGCAATGGCAAGAGCCGGGAAGATATGTCCACCCGTTCCACCTCCTCCGATCATGACTTTAAGCGACTTGTTCACGGAGTACATTGCCTTTAGGTGGAACACGATTTTTTACTTTGGCCGTCGAGAGCGAACCTGAAATTTCGCCCCGGCTGACGCTGAGAATGATACCGAAAGAGATTCCGGTAAAGAGAAGTGAAGTACCTCCCATGGAAACGAGAGGAAGTGGCTGACCAGTAACCGGCACCAATCCAACGGCTACCGCCATATTAAGCATGGCCTGAATGGCAAGAAGGAAACTGAGTCCGGCCGAAAGCAATCCTCCGAATGCATTGCTGCTGCTTGCAACGGCCATCATGCCACGGTAGAGTAAAACCAGGTAAAGAAACAGGACCAGGATTCCTCCGATCATGCCATATTCTTCCAGGATGACAGCATAGATAAAATCGGAATATGGGTGAGGAAGGAAATTCTTCTGATGGCTTTTACCCATTCCTCTTCCAAACAAACCTCCGTTGGCAATGGCGATGAAGGATTGCTCCGTCTGGTAATCCAGATTGGTCCGATCCATGAAACGTTCGATACGGGCCAGAGCTGTTTTTCCTCGTGAACCCACCGCCAGAGCGACGGAACCAGCCATGACACCAACCACCAGCAGTGCAGCCAGAAACTTCATCGGCACCCGTCCGAAAAACATGAGCAACATGCAGGTCGCCAAAAGAATTACAGCAGTAGAAACGTTGGAAAGTGCGATCAGGCCACAGACAAGTCCGCACCAGATCATCACAGGCAGCAGCGTCTCTTTCCAGTTGGCAGAGGTAATTTTCGCCTGACGTTTGGCGAGCATCGCGGCCACATTGGCAATAAGAGCGAGCTTGGCCAGATCGGATGGCTGGAACTGCTGATTGATCAGCGGAATCACAATCCATCGTTTGGAATCGTTGATGTTCGGTCCAAAGAAATAGGCGAACAAAAGCAACGGAATAGCGACAAAAAGTCCCAATCGCGAAAGCCTTGAATAATATCGATAGTCCAGTTTGTGTGCATAATACATGCCCACCATTCCCAGGACAACAAGGGCAGCATGCTTCAACAGGTAATGCTCGGTACTTTCGGAATATCGAAAAGCCAATGAACCAGAAGCAGAATAGACAGCCAGAATACTGAGCAGGGAAAGTCCCACCACAACAGCCCAGATCACCGGATCGCCATGGAGATTTTCCTTCATCCAACGTTTGAAATCTT
>ERZ795056.7825-NODE-7825-length-10177-cov-22.686129_pt1 | contig 10177 bp, 9 predicted proteins | sample MGYA00375140_ERZ795056 | MGnify/ENA primary metagenome ERZ795056 (study PRJEB30185, sample SAMN05720227) | activated sludge metagenome | isolation source: Anaerobic digester | place: USA | collected 2015-03-09 ...
CTTTTTTCCAAGCTTACCCATCCACTTCGAACCTATGCATGCTAACAGACACCTTTTCCCCGCAAAAAGGGGACAGACACCTTTTTCGGTCTGTTTCTGAAGAACAAGGCCTCCCCACCCTTCCTCCCCGCAGGCGGGGAGGCGGCAGCGGAAGGCGGGAGCCCTCTTCTCAATTGCATGCATCTCCAATCATCTGCCGCGTTGGTGTGTCTCTATCCTTGGCGCTTGGCCCATGCCTCTTTCGCGGCCAGCATCTCGTCATTGGGTTTAGTCGTGTGCGACGTGGTCTGGTGCTTCTTGAAGTTGGCCCAGTGTCCGTATACGTCTCGCATCACCGGCAGTCGCTTCCCGACAGGCGGCACTTTGGCAGCCGCCGCCGGCTTGACCGCGTACCAATAGGCGACGCTGCTCATCTCGTTGCAGAGATGGTTGCCGTGACCGTGTTCGATGGTGACCTTGATCGACTTCGTGTACCGCACCGGATTCTCGATGTGGTGCACGTAGCTGGTCTGATAGCCGCCGGTATCGCGCTCGTGAATGGACGAACCGTTGCGCATGAACGCGTTGGGCTGCATACCCCAGGCCTGGTTGAGGTAGTCCTCGCTACCGGTTCCGTGGAGGTCCGGCGGCCATTTGTAGCCGTCTACCCAGATCATGTCGTCGCCCTCGCCCCACCACGAGCCCTGGAAATTCGTCACGCTCAGGGCGCAGCCGATGTAGTGGCCGCAGCCTTCTGTTTCGAGAATGACGTAGTTGTTCTTCCAGGCCGTCTTCTCTTTGTTCACGATGTTGGCCTCGGGAACGTTGACGGGAATTTCCATACCCCAACCGCCGAAAGGATTCTCGCGGCGGAACTCGGCGTGGAAATACAGGTCGCCTTGGTCCAGCGGCTCGTCGTAGACCTCGTGATCGATGTAGAAATACTGGCCATGGCGCTCGGCGCTCTCATTGACGAGTTCGATGACAGCCCGCTCGCGAAACGGCATTGGCGCGTAGCAGTTCAGCGCGCAGCCGTTGTTGAAGGTGTTGTTGTTCCACGTCGACGCCGAGAACAGAAATGACTGGTACGAGTTGACGATGTTGTGCCCGAGGCCGAAGAAATCGCCGAGCGGCACGAGCACGCTGGGCGACTTGGCGTTGTCCCACGTTATCCGCAACAGGCACTCGCGGTAGTGGTGCCGCTGCGTCATCCAGATGTGCGTGATGCGCCCGGGCCCCTTGATGTCCGCCAACACTCGCGTCTCACCGGGCTCGATCATCCATGCGTCGGCGTTGCGTCCCGACGTGTCGTACGAAGAGAACCGTTTCGTGCAGCCTTTGCCGATCGTGCTCAGTTGCCCAAACATGTGCGTTCTCCTTGTTGGTACTTCCAGTAAACGTGTGTGCAAGCCTGGATCCAGTGTACGCACTCACGCGACCGGAGGCAACCGCACACATCCCGAGCGGGCGGACACGTTGGCCCGAGTCGAGTTGGGTGTCAGTCCCGGGCGGCGCGGAAGGCCAGTCCCATCGCGTTGATGCCGATATCATCTTCGAGCCACGCCCAGTCCTCGTCGCTCATGGGCGCGTGCCAACGCTCAAACATGGCCGCGAACGCCGAGCGCACTTCGCGTTCGCAGAACTGCTGCAACGCGTCGCCTTCGAGGCCGGACGCGGCGGCCTGCGCCATAATCCGCTCAAAGTCGGCGATACTCTCGAGTAGCTGTGCCTCGCCCTTGTCCAAGTCCGTGTATTCGCCATAGTGCGTCAAGTATACGCGCTCGATGCCGGACGCCCGGATTCGCCGGATGCTCTGCCGCGCTTGATCCGGATCGAAATCTGTGGGCGCAGACGAGAAGATGAGCACCGGATCGGGGCTGCGAAGCGGCGTAACGTGCATGATACCGAAGACGTCGCCGGTGAACATGCCGTTCGTTTCGAGATCATGGATCGTCATGTGATGCTTCGCGTGGCCGGGCGTGTGGAGAAACCGAAGCGTCCTCGATCCGAACACGAGCGTCTCGCTATCTTCGACGGCGCGAATCCGTTGGGCGGCAATGGGCTCGATCTCACCGTACAGCTCGGCAAATCGCGCCTCGCCGTATACCTTCTTGGCGCTCGCGACGAGCCGCGATGGATCGACCAGATGCCTCACCGCTACCGGATGGCACAGCACCTGCGCGTTCGGGCACGCGCGAACCAGCGCCGACGTGCCGCCGGCATGGTCGAAGTGCAAGTGCGTGATGATGATGTAGCGGACTTGTTCGGGCGCCATGCCGGCATTCGAGAGGCCATTGAGAATCAGCGGCACGGCCCGGGAGGTGTTATTCTCCACAAGAGCGACCTGATCGTCGGCCGGCAGGATGTACGCGGCGGCGTGTGCCGGCTGCATGTACTGACAATCAACGGTGATGACTCGATCAGTGGCTTTCTCCGCCATTGGACTTCGTCCTCCCTGCGCCTTGGCCATTGAATCAGAACGGGGCGCGCCAACGCAAAACAAGAAAAACGCCGCGCTCGCGTGCTACCATTCGCGCCGCGAGAGGTCATTCGGTCAGAAACCGAACGCGGCCTTTTCCGCGAAAGGTGGCCCAAGGGAGATTTCGTGTGGTTCTGCGCTTTCTTAGACGGATCGAGCGCATTCTGTTGGCGGGGATCTGGACGCTAGTGCTATTTGCGCTTCGGTTGCTGACCATGCCGGTGGGCCTGGTATCGCCACGCCTGGACGCAATATCGCGCCGGTTCCTGATCCGCGTGTGGGGCCACGGCATCGCGCAGATCATCGGCATGCGGGTGATCGTCAAGGGCAAGCCGCCGAAACCGCCCTATTTCGTCGTTTCGAACCATCTCAGCCACGCCGACGGCTACCTCTTCGCCCGTACGCTCGGCTGCGTCTTCGTCGTCAAAGGCGACGTCGCCCGATGGCCCGTCGTCGGGTTCCTTATGCGGAGCGGCAACGTTGTGTTCATCAACCGCGAGAAACGGAGCGACACCGTCCGCGTGAACGAGATCATCCGAGAGTTGCTGGCCGATGGCGAAGGCGTTCTCATGTTTGCCGAGAGCACCACATCCCCAGGCAAGGATATGCTGCCCTTCAAGACGTCTCTATTCGCGCCCGCCGCCGAGGGCAATATCCCGGTCCACTACGCCACGGTCCACTACCAAGCGCCCAAAGGCCAGCCGCCTGCCTCGGAATGGATCGGCTGGTGGCGGATGGAACCCTTCTTCGGCCACATGTGGCGGATGATCGGCTATCCGGGATTCACGGCCACGTTGACCTTCGGATCGGAGCCCATTGCCTGCCCCGATCGCAAGGAACTCGCCCGCAAGCTGTGGGAGGCCTGCAAAGCCCAGTTCACGCCGGTCGAGTAGGGCGAACCGTCGCCCCGCCTACTGCCATTGGGCAAAGAATCGGATCAGTTCGTCGGTAGCTCCCTGAGCGCGCGGATCCGGATGTCCGGGCAACGCGTCGTAGATGCGATACACGCGGTCCCAGTAGGCGCGTCGGAGCGCGTCGTAATCGGGCGAGGGTCCCGAAAGGTCGGCGCACAGCCGGGCGAAGAAGAGAATCTCCTGGCGATACTCGTCCACGGACGGATGAAACGGCGTGTCAACCACGCACGGCTTGAGATCCTCGAGAATCGTCGCGAGCGTGGCCATCTTGCCGTGATACTCGTCACGCGACAGCGCGCACTTCTGGTAGCTCCCCCATCCCGGCATCGCCTCGAACAGCGGGAAGTACTGGACGACCTCGCGTCCGGCATCGCCGAACAGCCGCGTGAAGAACTCCTCGGCCACCGCTTTCGGATCCGAGTCGGGAATGCGAAACGACCGCGCCGCCTCGAAGGCCGTGAGTTGGTTCAGCATCGGCGTCATCGAATAGCAGATGCCGCCCGAGTACGGCGCGGCATCGCGCTCCTGCCGGCGGCGCTCGAAGAGTCGATCAAAACGGTAGTGCGGCAGTACCGTACCCTCGCCTTCGGTAAGGCTGTAGTCCCAGGTGCGGATCGGATTGGTTTCGGCAATGGCCGCGGCCCAAGCGCGCGCATCGGACTCACCGCCGGGATTGCCATCCGAGTTGAAGCCGAGGTTGATCGCGACGACGGTGCCTTCGGGGAAATCCTTGAGGCGCGCGAGCACGTGCGCCATGGACTTGTCGGCGCGCTCCTTCGAGAAGGTCCACGCGGATGCCTGGTCCTTGCCGATGAACTCGCCGCGACTCTCGGGGCCCATGTGGATGATGCCCCAGCCGAAGAACGGCGGGCCCCAGGTGTGGAACTCGACCTCCGCCCTCGGCAGGTTCCTGCGGATCAAGCCGGCAATCTCGACGGATTTGTCGATGTAGGTCTCCGCCGTGCAGCCATGGCGCGAGCATGCGCCCGGATCGCCGGGAAAGATGCCCACGCTGTCGAGGCCCGTGAACCGCTTGGTCCAGGCGTCCCAGAGAAACCGGATCGTGCGCCATTCGTCGTCCAGGTTCGGACAAAGCGTCCGCCAATCGGCGCCCGACGTGGCCAGTCCGGTGATCAACTCCGTCTTCATGCCGAAGTCATGGGTGAATCCGATGACGGCGTTCATCTGACGCGTGTACTCGATGCCGAGGTCCGAGTCGAGCGCCTCGCGGCAGAACATTCGAGGTTCAAGCCAGAACTCGAAGGTCGTGAATCCGAATCCGGCTAGCATGCGGACACACGTCTTCCAGTCCTCGTCGCTCCAGCGATGCGGCAATCCCGGGTAGTACATGTTCGGGTTGTACGCGCACAGCAAGTGCGACGCGAAATTGTTGTAGAAGATGATCGATGTCGGCCGCATAGCGAGGTCACTCATGGTACCATCTCCTGCCGCTGTACCCACCCTCATGCTGCAAGTCGTGGGCGCAGGTTCATCCTGCGCTGTGGCTAGGTGGAAGCCGATTCGCTCGTCGTGTGCCGTCTCACCCAATCGGTGAACGCTTGCCGCGAGACGTTCCCGGCGGCAAGGTTCAGGATCATGCGCTCCTGTTCGTCAACGCCGCACTCGATCGCGCGCCCGTTGAGGAGGAGAGACGTCTCCAAAGCGGCGTGCCCAACCCGCTTGTTTCCATCGAGGAAGGGGTGGTTCATCACGAGCAGGTAACAGAGCGCAGCGCCTTCGCATCGTCAACCTGCAACATTATGGTCGTCATGCATCGTGTCCTCGCATGGATCGGCGCGGCACCTTCCGGCATGGCTTGCGTCCAGAGAGGCCTTGTGAGCCCAAACCCTAGCTCACCCAGACTCCCTGAGGCCGTTGGGGAAGCCATGCGCCCATCTCCGGCCCAACTATACCGCACTTGTCGCCGGCACGCAACGGCTCAGGATCTCGCCATAGCCCGTCGGCCAGCGCGCGGGATCTGTGTCCGTGTGCACACGTTGCCCCCACCATCCGCCCGCTTCTATACTGACTCGGATTCGGCAAGGGGCGACGGAACGCGTGATCGGCACGACGGAGGAGCGTACGTCATGAACGGCTGGTGCATTGGCACGATTGGAATGATGGTAGCTGCGGTGCTCGTCCTCTGGGTGCCTCGGGCGATGGCGGTACCCCCCGAGGCCGGCGAGATGGCCGACCTGCGGCAGTGGGTCGCGGCGAAGTTCGAGGGCGTTGTCATCGAAAGGCCGCGCGAGCCCGGACTGGCAGTCCTCGCCAACCACGGCGTCGTGCAATTGAACGCGCGCGGTGGCGAGCCGCTCCGCATCGGCACGGCGCAATACGAGCGCGGCCTCTATTGCCACACCGAGAGCGAAGTTGTCGTCAACCTACCCGGACCCGGCAAAGCCTTCTCGGCCGTGGTCGGCGTGGATAGCCGAGCCGGCGGCGGCACGATCGTGTTTTCCGTCGTAGTCGGCGGCGAAGAGCGCTTCCGCTCGGACGTGATGCGCGGCGGCGAGCCAGGCGTCGAGGTGGTCGTGGATCTCGGCGGCGCGGACACGTTCACGCTCAAGATCGACAGCACCGGCGACGGCATCTCGTGCGACCAGGGCGACTGGGCCAACGCCAAGGCCACGCTCGAAGACGGCGACGACCTCTGGCTAGGCGACATGCCCATCCTGCCTCGCCCCATGGCCGAGCCATACTCGCTCAATCCGCCCTTCTCGTTTATGTACGGTGAGCGGCCCTCAGCCGAGTTCCTGCCGACCTGGCACGTCGAGCGCGCCGCGCGCGTCCTCGACGCGCAGCGTACCGAACGTACGCTGACCTACACCGACGCGGAAACCGGCCTCGAGGTACGATGCGTCGCCATCGAGTACGCCGACGCGCCCAACATCGAGTGGACGCTCTTCTTCCGGAACGGCGGTGCCGCCGACACCCCGATCATCGAAAGCATCCAGGCCATCGACACCGTGTTTCACCGCGCCCCGGACGCCGAATTCACGCTCCATCGAATCAAAGGCGACAACTGCACGCCGGATAGCTATGAGCCGCTCGTGGAAACGATCGGCCCAAACACCAGCATCCGAATCGCGAACACGGGCGGCCGGCCAACGCAAATCTCCCATCCCTACTTCAATCTGCACACCGGCCGCGAAGGCGTCATCGTCGTCGTGAGTTGGGCCGGGCAGTGGGCCACCCAATTCACACCCGATGCCGACTACGGCCTACGCGTTCTCGCCGGACAAGAACTGACGCACTTCACATTGCATCCCGGCGAGGAAGTGCGGACGCCGCTCATCGTCGTCCAGTTCTATCGCGGCGACTGGATCCGCGGACAGAACCTCTGGCGGCGTTGGATGGTCGAGCACAACCTGCCGCGGCCCGGCGGCACCCTCGTGCAACCGATGGCCTCGCTCTGCACCGGCAATTACTATCCGGGACTCATGAGCAACGCCGCGCAGGAACTCGAGTTTATCAACCGCTACCTCGATGAAGGCGTCTACTTCGGCTACTGGTGGCAGGACGCCGGGTGGTACCCCTGCGACGGCGTCACGTGGCCAAAGGTCGGTACCTGGGAAGTGGATCCGGTTCGCTTTCCCAAGGGCCTGCGCGAGGTCAGCGACTACGTCCACGCGCGCGGCATCGGCTCGATCGTCTGGTTCGAGCCTGAGCGTGTCCACGCCGACACGTGGCTCACTAACGAGCATCCCGAATGGGTTCACGGCGGTGCCGGCGGCGGTCTCCTCGATCTCGGCAATCCCGAGGCACGGCAATGGCTGACCGACCACATCGACGCCCTCCTCACCGAGCAAGGTATCGACGTGTACCGGCAAGACTTCAATATTGACCCCCTGCCCTACTGGTGCGCCGCCGACGCGCCGGATCGTCAAGGCATCACCGAGATCCGGCATGTCACCGGGTATCTGGCATATTGGGACGAACTCATCCGGAGGCATCCCAGCCTTCTCATCGACTCGTGCGCCTCCGGCGGACGCCGCAACGATCTCGAGACCCTCCGCCGCGCCGTGCCGTTACTCCGCAGCGATTGGTACGCCGGCGAGGCCGGACAGCAGGGCCACACCTACGGCCTCGCGCTGTGGTTGCCCTTCCAAGGCACCGGCGTCATCAGTCAGAAAGACGCGTACTGGATCCGCAGCTCGATGGTGGCCGAGTTCACCTTCGGCCCCGACGCCGCCGGCCTCGACGTGATCGATTTCAAACGCTTTGCCGGTCTCGTCGAGGACTGGCGGAAGCTCGCGCCGAGTTTCTACGGCGACTTCTATCCGCTCACGCCCTACTCCCTCGACGAAGACGTCTGGATGGCCTGGCAATACGATTGCCCCGAACGAGGGGGCGGCGCCGTCCAGGTATTCCGCCGCGCCAACTGCATCTACGACTCCGCGCGACTCCCGCTCCATGGCATCGAGCCCAAGGGCACGTACACCGTGGTCAACCTCGACACGCCGGATGCACCGATGACCATAAGCGCCCACGAACTCGCCGCCGACGGCCTCCCCGTTACCATGCCCAATAAACCCGGCGCCGCGATCATCCTGTACGAGAAGCGGGCCCCGTGAAGGGAAGAGCGGAGCTAACCCGAAGCGGGCTCTTTTTCGGGGCTTTTCAACGCCGAGGCAGGGACAAAGTGCCGCGCGCAGCCAGCGATGATCTTCGTCACGGGCTGCTAGGGAATGGATCTGGATCCCTCTGGGCTGCGTCCTTGGCCGCAGGACCAGCGCAGAGCCAATCTGCGCCAACGTTGGCGCACGATGGCTATACTCTCGCGTGAGTCACCCCAACGCCCGCTATCATTCCTCCTCTGGCGACTTCTCCGCCTCATCAGGCTGTAGTGTGCCCGGCCCGCCGAGATATTCATCTCTAATCGCGTCCACGTTCACGCTGAAAGCGTCCTCGCTTCCCCAGTGTCCACCTGAAAATAGATAGAATGGCCTAACTAACCAGTCATCTACATAGTCGGCTACATACATCAATCTCACCTCCGCCACATCCCCCGCCGCCCCCCCGGAATGCGGATCGAACCCGAACCTCTTCCCGGCCGCGAATGCTGATAGCGCCTCCTCAGGTGAAAGGACAGGATAGCATCCATAACGATCTATTCGTGGCATCCATCGCCGACAATAGTTCACCTGGCCGTCACGCGTCACTCCCACAATGAGGTTCCCAGTGCGCGTAGACGCATAACCATCGACCATCCGCGTCAAAAACACCGTAATTTCTCCGCCAGAGTTGATATTGTCAGCAAAACCCTCAAGACAGTAGCTCTCTGCCGGGGGCAAGATGCCGTGATCCCTCAGAAAGTCGACTGCAATGTTCAAGCACGAGTCATAGTCGGGAAAATCCTCCCTCGTCAGTGTCTGCGTTTCCTCGAACGGCAGCCTCAACGCATGGTCTCTGTATATGACATAGGAAGCATCATCCTGCGCTACGGCCACCCACTTCCGCTCGTCTGAGACCTCGAAGTACCCGCTGCCATGCTCGACAGGCCCATGAACGCCGAAGCGGGCCGCACTGCGGCGCACGTCACCTTCGGTCGCCGGCTTTCGCACGATCTTGTACACGTACAGTTTTTCACTGTTGAGCGCAGGGAGTTTGAGGTCACTTGGAATTCGGGCATCGCCGCTCCAGCGTCCATATCTTGCGATTAGGCAAGGAAGTTTCGGCGGCGCCGCGCCGTGGACACAACCGCTAAGGAAAATGAGCAACACGGACAAAACACTCATGCGCAATGGCAAATCCTTACCCACGCTCATTTGAAGATCTCCTGTATGGTGCCCTGCCTCACACCATCCGCAGTCCCATGATACGTTCCTCATGGCGCCGGGGCAACATACCGCGCGCCGACATGCACCCACACACTAATACGTACAGGATCAACATGTTTATGATCACTACTCTCAATATAGATAGGCGTCTCCTTTCCCAGGCTGTCGGCAGGAGAAGAACCATGAGCAAGACCACACCCAACACGGCGGAAGAAACCTCCCGGCAACGCAGTCAGGCCCTGGACACCCTGCCGGGCGAAGTCCGCCTGCATTGAACCCAGCGAATCTCTTGACATTTGTGGCGATCGCGCGTAGATTCACAACGGTTCGGATATCGTCACCTTACTATCTCTTCTGGCAAGAAGACACACGGAAAGTAGCGGAACAATATGAGTAATCAACTACTTGTCCCACTTCTGATTTCCACCTTGGTTGCCATCCTGGGGTGGATCGTTGGACACAAGCTTAATGCGCGACGAGATCGAATCAACAAACATCGTGAGATGCGGCTTCAGTACCTTGTTTCGGCTTATCAGAAACTCACGAACAGCGCAGGCAAAGAGATCAAGTCGGGTTCTGATGAGGCACGCTGGCAAGCAGAGGCCGTGTCGGACATCCAGCTTCTGGGTACGCAGCAGCAGATAGATTGCCTCCTCGCGGCCATGGTACCGGGCGGCGACATTAATCCCGTCATCAATCTACTTGGCAACGAGTTGCGTGATGAACTCGGCTTGCCTCCTATTCCGCACAACGTGCGCTGGGTACGGTACTGAGGCCTTCAGGCGAACCTTCATATTCGGAGTTGATGCGGTGTGCTCCGCCGCACGCGTGCAAAGCCTGAGCGGGGTCAGGCCCCATTCATCGATGACGAGCAGGTCAATCCGGGCGTAATAACTAGGAATAACGAGGAATAACGAGGGACAGTAACTATTTTTAGCGCCCCGCTTCCGGCCGTGCACACACACCCCGCGGTCTTCTCTTCTTCTTGTCTCTGCTGCCTTTCGGGCGGCCTACGGGGATTG
>ERZ795056.7827-NODE-7827-length-10176-cov-4.039225_pt1 | contig 10176 bp, 7 predicted proteins | sample MGYA00375140_ERZ795056 | MGnify/ENA primary metagenome ERZ795056 (study PRJEB30185, sample SAMN05720227) | activated sludge metagenome | isolation source: Anaerobic digester | place: USA | collected 2015-03-09 ...
TGATGCCCTAACAATGGCACCCTTGCATGTACTAAAATTGGTTTTCTTTCATTGCGTACATATTCAAAAGCAGCTTGCATGGTTTCGTAACTTCTTACAAAATCGCTACCATCGCATTGCATTCTTTTTAATCCTTTAAAGCCCGCAGCATATTCAAAAGCATTCATCGCTCTTGCTTCTTCTGCACTTACACTAATGCCCCATTGATTGTCTTGAACCAAATAAATTATGGGCAATTGTTTTAATACTGCAAATTGAAATGCTTCGCTAACCTCACCTTCTGTAACACTATTATCGCCAAAAGAACAAACAACAACCGGCAGTTCTCCATTTGCTCCTTTTTTTATGATGCTGGTATGATACCCTTCAATAAACTGAATTCCTTGTGCTAAACCAGTTGTAGGAATTGCCTGCATACCAGTTGCACTACTTTGATGAATGATGGATGGACGAATTCCGTCCTTATTGGAAGGATGACAATAATAAGAACGACCACCACTAAATGGATCCTCTTTTTTTGCCAACAATTGTAACATTAATTCGTAAGGTGTAAAACCACTTGATAGCATTAAACTATCATCTCTGTAATATGGGCTTACCCAATCTTGTTTTTGTAATTGTAAACCTGTAGCAATTTGAATGGCTTCGTGACCTCTTGATGACGAGTGTACATATTTGCAAATGCTTCTATTGGCATCATAAGTTTCACACATGGCTTTTGCTGTAACCATTAACTTATAAGCCTTAAGAAGTAATTCTGGATTTTGCATTCTGGTAAATATCTTACAACTTCTTTACTAAAAAAGTTATGGTAAGAAGTTTTCAAACATTGTTAAGTTTTCCACCCAACTGTTTTAAGCTGAATAAACAATAACTAGATGAGCAATGTTTATGGTTTATTTAATTTCCAACTCAAACATTTTTTCCTTTTCTAAAAACCCTTCTAAAACATCGCCAACAACACATTCTCCAACTCCTGCTGGTGTGCCAGTAAAAACAAGATCGCCAATATTTAAAGAAAAATAATTAGATATATGAGCAATTATTTGATCAAAAGAAAACATCATATCGTCACTTAATCCTTCTTGTACAATGGTTTCATTATTTTTTAAAGAAAAATTGATCGGTTCTTTTAACAATGCAGGAGTTGTATCTATCCATTTACCAATAACTGCACTATTGTCCCAGGCTTTTGCTTTTTCCCATGGCAATCCTTTTGCTTTCAATTCATTCTGAATGTCTCTAGCCGTAAAGTCTATGCCTACCGTTAATGCATTGTAATATTTGCTTGCTTGGCGTTCGGGAATATAACGACCATTTTTACAAATTCGTAAAACTAACTCTACTTCATAATGAAGTTCATTGCTAAATTCTGGATAATAAAAAGGAGTATGAGATTGCAATAAAGCACTTTTGGGCTTCATAAAAATTACAGGTTCGTCGGGTATATCGTTACCCAATTCCTTAGCATGGTCTACATAGTTCCGTCCTACACAAATTATTTTCATGGTTCGCTTTTTAAAATAATAATTAAGCAACAAACAATGGAAGTATAACCATAGAAATGGTTTTTTCTGAGTTTATATTGCTTAGATTCTATTTTCGGCTAAGCTATAACAGATTTTTACCCTATTTTATTATGCAAAGCTTAAATTATTTACAGTATTCATGGTTCTTTCTAATCCAATAGCAGCAAATGATTCAATCACTTCTATACACTTATCTATCTTTTTATTTACAATTAATTGTTCTGCAGGTAGCCATTTGCTCAGCACAAATTCGGCTTGCATTCCTTTTGAAAAATTGTTTCCAATACCAAATCTTAATTTAGGATATTGATCCGTAGCAAGCATTAACTGTATATCTTTCAATCCGTTATGACCTGCATCGCTTCCACTTGCCCTTAGTCTAAGTTTACTAATTGGTAAAGCCAAATCGTCTACAATGGTGAGTGTATTTTCAATACTAATTTTTTCTTTGTCGAACCAATATTTAAAAGCTTTTCCACTTAAATTCATATAAGTAGTGGGTTTAACACAAATAAAAATCTTTCCTTTCCATTTTACTTCTGCAACTTCTGCTAACGATCTAACTTAAAAAAGCCTCCATGTTTTAGCACAAAAGCCTCCACAATATCAAAACCAATGTTGTGGCGAGTGTGTTTATACTCAGTTCCAATATTTCCTAAGCCTACAATTAAAAACTTGCTCATAAAACAAAAATAACATACCAATTTATACTTTAATGAAATACATTAAAAAAGTGTATTTTTCATCTCAGAATTTAATACATGAAAAAGCCCTTTTATAGAAACCTTTTTTTGCTAGATGTGGCAGGTAATTTTGAGGATCTTAAAAAAGTAAGACTCGTAAATTATTGTTGTTTAATTACTATACTAATAAGCTCTATTTTTATTTTCATTAACCTTTTTTCAAATAAACCAATATTGGTTTTAATTAATGTTAGCACTTTACTAATTGGGTTGATAGGATATTATTTTAACAGAAAAAACAAGACTGAGATTTCCCTTTATTTAATTGGTATTTTCTTCTCTGCATTGGCAAGTTATTCAGCTATTTATTATAGAAATGGTTTAGAGGTTTACTTAATATTAAATTTAGGTGTATTGATCTTAATATTAAGAAAGCCTTTGGCGTTATTTTTTTTAAGTGTGTATCATATTGGATTGTATTTATTAACCTTTCATTTTATTAATACAAGTACAAGCGAACATGCACTACCATTGTATAGAAGGGAATTGAATTATGCCATTTGCTTAATAGTAATAATTGCCATTTTACAATACTTCAAACAAATACACATAAATTATTCAGTAGAAATTGATGCCCAAAATAATAAAATTATTGAGCAACAAAAATTACTTATCATTAGTAAAAACGATTTGCAGCAAAAGAATGAAGCTCTAGAGAAAATAAGTTTAACAAGAGAAAAACTGTTATCCATTATTGCACATGATATAAAATCGCCAATGGTTGGTTTAAAAAGTTCTTTAGATTTATTAAATGATGAAATAATTTCAATAGATGAATTTAAAATAAACTCTATTGAACTTTCAATAAGAATAGATCAACTGAATAACAATTTAGACAATTTATTGCAGTGGGCACAAAGCCAAATGATGGGAATTGTTGCAAACCCTGTAAACTTTTCTGTAAAGGAAACAATACTTGATACAGTTAATTTTTTAAATCAATTTTTAGAAGCAAAAAAATTAAGCATTGACATTGATGTACCAGATAATTTACAAGCCTATGCCGATGAAAATCATATAAAATTAATTTGTAGAAACATTATAACCAATGCCATAAAATTTAGTTACCCCGAAAGCTGCATTTATATTAAAGCCAATATTGAAAACAATGTTGTTCAAATTGCAATTAAAGACGAAGGCGTAGGCATGAAACCAGAAACTGTACTTCATCTTTTTAATCCACTAAAAATTAGTTCTAATTATGGTACTTTAAACGAAAAAGGTACAGGCTTGGGTTTGCAATTGTGCAAAGAGTTTTTAGAAAAGAACAATGGTAAAATTGAAGTAACATCTGAATTGAGTAAAGGAAGTACTTTTACTTTTGCAATTCCTACAGCATAAAAAAACCCTGCAATTTGCAGGGTTGTATAAAACTAAAAAGTTGATTATTTCTTCTTTTCGTCTTTTGCTTCTTCTTGTTTTAACTGACGAGTCATAACTACAGAAGCAATAGGAATACGTGGAGAGTTCATTATTTCCATGTTTTCAGCAACAATGTTTTCAATTCTTAAGTTTTCGTTCAACTTTAAGTTTGTAATATCTACTTCAATAAACTCTTTTAAAGCGTTTGGTAAAGCTTTCACTTTAACTGATTTAATTTTAATTACCAATTTACCGCCATCCTTTACACCAATTGAATTACCAGTGTATTTTAATGGTAAAGTAGCAATTAATTTTTTGTCGTTTACTAACTCTAGTAAATCAACATGAATTAATGCATCTGTAACTTTATCAAATTGTAAATCTTTCAAAATACATTTGTAAGTTGTTCCGTCAATTTTAACTTCTGCTAACTGAAATTCTGCTGTATAAACCAATGGTTTAAAAGCTTTTGCACTTGCCGAGAAATTAATTTCTTGAGCACCCCCGTAAATTACAGCTGGCACTGCTTCCTGAGAGCGTATTTGGCGGGTGGCTTTTTTGCCAAATTCGGTCCTCAGTTGTCCTTCGATTGTAACTGTTTTCATTTATTTTAAATTTTGGAGTGCAAAAGTAAGGGAAAAAGATAAAGTTTAAGATTTAAAAGTTAAGTAAGTTTAAATATTAATTAATCAATTGATTTTGAATTTATTAGCTCTTACAAAAGAAACAAAAAAAGAGTTTACATTGTAAACTCCTTTAAACTATTTAAACTATAAAACTTTAAAAACTACTTATCTCTTCCTCTTAATTGACTATGCACAAATAAACTAGTAATACTTTTATTTTCGTAAGCATTGCGTATTGCAATTGCAAACAAATCAGCTACAGAAATAGATTTAATTTTTTTGCTTTCGTGCCTTACAGGAATGGTATCGCAAACCACCAATTCTTCCAACACACTATTTTCAATATTTTCATACGCTTTACCACTTAATACAGGATGGGTACAAAACGCTCTTACACTTCTAGCACCTTTTTCTTTTAATAATCCTGCTGCTTTTGCAAGTGTTCCACCAGTATCACATATATCATCAATTAAAACAATATCTCTATCTTTTACATCACCAATTACAACCATGCTTGCAATTTCGTTGGCACGTTTTCTATGCTTATCGCAAATTACCATTTCAGCATTAAAATAACTGGCTACTTCACGTACACGATTGGTGCTACCAACATCTGGTGCTGCAAAAGTTAAGTTTTGGAGTTTTAGTTGTTCTATATAAGGAATAAAGATTGCACTGCTATCTAAATGGTCTACAGGAATATCAAAAAAAGCTTGTATTTGTGGAGCATGCAAATCCATAGTAATTACTCTGTGAGCACCTGCAGCCTCTAATAAAGTGGCAATTAATTTGCTTCCAATGGCTACACGAGGTTTGTCTTTTCTATCTTGCCTTGCAAAACCATAATATGGAATTACTGCTACAACTCTATGAGCACTAGCTCTTTTAGCTGCATCAATCATTAACAACAATTCCATTAAGTTTTCGGTAGGGGCAAAAGTACTTTGTACTAAAAAAACATAATCGCCACGTATACTTTCTAAAAAAATTGGCTGAAACTCACCGTCACTAAACTTTTGAATGTTTACTTTTCCTAGAGGAGTACCAAAACGTTGAGCAATTTTTTCAGCCAATATTTGAGAACCTGTGCCTGAAAAAATTTTTACAGTAGGATTCATCATAAGAGTAAAATGTGTTGCGAAGATAAACTTATGAACCGTAGTTTGAAATATGATTTTTTGTTATGCGTATTTTTGTGGATTTTTATGGGAAAGATTTTTTTGTTGGCTATTAAAAACAGTTAAAATAAGTACTTATGGCAGGAATAAAAGATTGGAATGAAGACGATAGACCAAGAGAAAAATTATTATTAAAAGGCACCAACGCCCTTAGCAATTCTGAACTTTTAGCCATTTTAATAAACAATGGCACAAAAGATAAAAGTGCTGTTGAACTGGCAAAAGAATTGTTGCAAAAAGCCAACAACAATTTACAACAGTTGGCCAACTTAACTATAAAGGAAATGTTGCAACTTAAAGTAAAAGGGTTAGGCCCTGCCAAAGCTGTTAGTATTGCTGCTGCTTTAGAATTGGGTATAAGAAGAGATACAACGATATACACTAAACCACAAGTTTTTTCTAGCAAAGACATTGCTGCATTTTTAAAAGCAAAATATCAATACACAAAACACGAAGTATTTATAGTTATGTACTTAAACAATGCCAACAAAATTTTGCACCATGAAATTATTAGTGAAGGTGGAATAACTGGCACAGTTGCCGATCCAAGAATTATTTTTAAACATGCTTTGGCCAACAATGCTACCTCAATTATTTTAAGCCATAACCATCCTAGTGGAAGTTTAAAACCTAGTAAACAAGATACATTGCTAACAGAAAAAATTAAACATGGTGCTTTATTGCTTGATATTAAAGTATTAGATCATATTATTGTTAGCGAAGAAGGTTATTACAGTTTTGCAGACGAAGGTTTTTTATAAAAACAGCAAACTATTGCAGCAATTTTAGTGCATTGGCTGCAATAAAACGCAATCATCTTCAAGTATTTACGTGTTTACAAAATCAACTGATATTGCTTTCATTTTATATACTTTTGCAGCTTGTAAAACGTTAGGTATCAAGTGCAATTTCTATCATTAAACGATATTGCATTTATAAAAATCAAAATATAATTTTATGTGTGGAATTGTTGGGTACATTGGAACAAGAGAAGCTTATCCAGTTATTTTAAAAGGATTAAAAAGACTAGAATATCGTGGATATGATAGCAGCGGTGTTGCACTAAAAAATGAAAACGGAATAAGTTTATACAGAAAAAAAGGCAAAGTTGCTGAGCTTGAAGAAAGTGTTTTAGGAATTGATTTGCATGCAAATATTGGTATTGGTCATACACGTTGGGCAACACACGGAGAGCCAAGTGATAGAAACGCTCACCCACATTTAAGCAACAACAAAAAGTTGGCAATGATACATAATGGTATTATTGAAAACTATGCTCCACTTAAACAAGAATTAGTTAATAAAGGTTATGTATTTAGTAGCGATACAGATACAGAAGTATTGCTCAATTTTATTGAAGACATTCAAAAAAACAACAATTGCCCTTTAGAAGAAGCTTTAAGAATTGCGTTAAAAAGAATTGTTGGTGCATACTGCATTTTATTAATTAGCGAAGATGAACCAGATACAATTATTGCTGCCAGAAAAGGAAGCCCATTGGTAATTGGTATTGGCAAAGGAGAACATTTTTTAGCAAGCGATGCTTCTCCAATTATTGAATACACCAAAGAAGTAGTGTATGTAAACGATTATGAAATTGCTATTGTTAAGCCCGATGAATTAATCTTAAAAAATTTAGGTAACGAAAAACAAACACCTTTCATTACCAAATTAGATATGGAATTGGCAGCCATTGAAAAAGGTGGTTACGAACATTTCATGTTAAAAGAAATTCATGAACAACCTAGCACAATTTATGATTGTTTAAGAGGAAGATTATTGCCAGAAACTGGGCAAATTATGATGGGTGGAGTTGAAGATAATTTAGAAGCATTAACTACTGCACAACGTATTGTTATTGTTGCTTGTGGTACAAGTTGGCATGCTGGTTTAATTGCAGAATACATGATTGAAGAATTGTGTAGAATACCAGTAGAAGTAGAATATGCCAGCGAATTTAGATATAGAAATCCTATAATAAATAAAGGCGATGTAATTATTGCTATTTCTCAAAGTGGAGAAACTGCTGATACTTTAGTTGCATTAGAAAGAGCCAAAGAGCAAGGTGCATTTATTTTTGGTGTAGTAAATGCTGTTGGCAGCAGTATTGCACGTATCAGCCATGCTGGTGCTTATACACATGCAGGGCATGAAATTGGGGTTGCAAGCACTAAAGCTTTTACAGGCCAATTGGCTGTATTAAGTATGATGGCATTAAAAATTGCTTATGCAAAAAATACGATTACTAAAGATCGTTACTTGCAATTAATGAACGATTTATATGCTGTTCCTGAAAAAGTAAAAGAAATATTAAAAGACACTAGCAACATAAAAGCCATTGCAGAAAAATATAAAGATGCTAAAGACTTTTTGTTCTTAGGCCGTGGATACAATTTTCCTGTTGCATTAGAAGGAGCTTTGAAGCTTAAAGAAATTTCATACATACATGCAGAAGGTTATCCTGCAGCAGAAATGAAACATGGCCCAATTGCATTGGTTGATGAAAATTTGCCTGTTGTATTTGTTGCAACAAAAGATTCGTACTACGAAAAAATTGTAAGCAATGTGCAAGAAATTAAAGCAAGAAGAGGGCAAGTAATTGCTGTAGCAACAGAAGGAGACACAATTATTCCAAGCATGGCAAACGATGTAATGTTTGTGCCAGATACAGACGAGATTATTGCACCATTGTTAAGCACCATTCCATTACAACTATTGAGTTATTATGTTGGCATTGCGAAAGGAATTGATGTTGATAAGCCGAGAAATTTAGCAAAAAGTGTAACTGTAGAATAGAGAATACTTTTCGTTTTTTGTTGGGTGAATTAATAATAAACGAATAACTGCCCAACTAGTAACGATAAACGAAAAAAGAACTTATGGCTCAAAACTCAATTAAAAAAAGTCCTATTTCAGCTTTGGGATATGGCTTTATTCCTGCCAATCAAATTCCAAAAGGGAAAAACGAATATTATTTAAGAAATATTCAAAACAGAAGTGGCATAACCTATAGGCAACTTACAGCTTATGAAATTGAGGTATTGGTAAGAAACAGAAATACCAGCGACAACTGGAATCATCTTTTAGTGAGCGATGCTTTTAATGCAGAACTTGTAAAAAATTGCAAATTTTATGGATTGGTACGCATTGGAAAACTAGAGCCTTTTTGTTTAGAATTTAGCGATTTAAAAGTACCTGTTGGTTTGTACAATTCAACAATTATAAGTTGCGATTTGGGTGACAATGTTTCAATAGATAATGTAAACTATTTATCGCATTACATATTAGGCAATGAAGTTATAATTAACAATGTAAACGAATTGGTAACTACCAATCATGGAAAGTTTGGAGTTGGCATTATTAAAAAAGAAGAAGCTGAAGCCGTAAGAATATGGATGGAAATTTGCAATGAAAATGGAGGCAGAAGTGTTTTACCATTTAATGGAATGTTACCTGGCGATGCATTTTTATGGAGTAAATACAGAGATGACGCAAGTCTATTGCAAAAATTTAAAGAGTTTACAGAAGCTAGGTTTAATGACTTAAGAGGTTACTATGGCAAAGTGGGCGATAGAACAGTTATTAAAAATACTGCCATTATAAAAGATGTTTGGATTGGTGAAGATGCCTATATAAAAGGAGCCAATAAGCTTAAAAATTTAACCATCAATTCTGGAAGCGAAGGCACCACACAAATTGGTGAAGGTTGTGAAATTGTAAACGGAATTATTGGCTTTGGCTGTAGAATTTTTTATGGTGTAAAAGCTGTTCGTTTTATTATGGCTTCTCACTCACAATTAAAATATGGGGCTCGATTAATCAATTCATACTTGGGTAACAATGCAACCATTTCTTGTTGCGAAGTTTTAAATACATTAATTTTTCCTGCACATGAGCAACATCACAACAACTCATTTTTGTGTGCTGCTTTGGTAATGGGGCAAAGCAATATTGCTGCTGGTGCAACAATTGGTTCTAACCACAATTCTAGAGCAGCAGATGGTGAAATTGTTGCAGGACGTGGATTTTGGCCAGGGCTTTGTGTTAGTTTAAAACACAATAGTAAATTTGCTTCTTTTACAATTTTAGCAAAAGGCGATTATCCAGCAGAATTAAATATTCCTCTTCCATTTAGCTTGGTAAGCAACGATTTTAGCAAAGACGAGTTGGTTATAATACCATGTTATTGGTTGATGTACAACATGTATGCATTGGCAAGAAACAGCTGGAAATATGTAGATAGAGATAAACGCATTGAAAGAATTCAACACATTGAATACAATTATTTAGCACCAGATACTATCAATGAAATTTTCACAGCACTCCAAATTTTAGAGGAAGCAGTTGGCAGAAATTTTTTACAAAAAAACAATCCTGCAATTAAACTATCCAAAGAACAATGTATTGAAGAAGGGAAAATTTTATTAAACTCACCCACAACAAATTGGAGCAGCTTTGAAGTTAATGTTAGTAGTTTTGAAAATTCAAAAAGAAACACCAAGCTATTAAAAACAGACAAAGCTTACCAATTGTATAAAGAACTTGTGCATTATTATTTTACTACTACAATGCTTGAATTGGTACAAGAAACTAAGTTTAACAATTGGAACGATTTAATAAAAAAATATACTTCAAAAGCCAAAAGAAATGAGTGGCTAAATATTGGTGGTCAGTTAATGCCATTGGATATAGTTAATACTTTAAAGGAAAAAATAAAAAAAGGAACTATTAAATCTTG
>ERZ795056.7829-NODE-7829-length-10174-cov-4.234806_pt1 | contig 10174 bp, 5 predicted proteins | sample MGYA00375140_ERZ795056 | MGnify/ENA primary metagenome ERZ795056 (study PRJEB30185, sample SAMN05720227) | activated sludge metagenome | isolation source: Anaerobic digester | place: USA | collected 2015-03-09 ...
AGCGGTTGCAGCAGGTGCGCGCAGCATCAGACTTGCTCCATCAGCAAAAATGGCAGTGGCGAGGTCAGAAAAACGGCTGTTTCCGGTGATACTGGCGAGCAGCACGCTGTTATCGGCAAACAATGAACGCGCAGACGGCAGCGCGCCGTCAGCTATATTGCGCGGCCGGAACAGAAGCTTTTCGCCATCAGCTGGCGTCTCGTAATACGAACCCGGCTGGCGGCCGGCGAAAAGAGCGATGGCCTGTTCATGCAGTTCAACCGCCCACTTGAGCCATTCAGGGTTATAGTCACTGCGAAACAACTCTAACAAGCCGTGAACCATAAATGCGTAATCTTCAAAAAAGCCGGTGATTTCTGCCTTGCCGCGCCGCCAGCAGCGTAAAAGCCGCCCCGTCGGGCTGACCAGATCTTTTCTGACAAACAGCACTGCACGCCGCGCCGCATCGATAAGATCGGCCCGCGCCAGATAGCGCCCGGCCTGCGCCAGAGCTCCGATCATCAGGCCGTTCCAGCCAGTTATGATCTTGTCGTCGAGCAAAGGTCTGGTGCGCTGCGAACGATATGCAAAAAGCCGCTGCCTGAAATCCGTCTGCTTCTGCACAAACTCAGCAGCACTCAGGTCGGCATTGGCAGCAGCTTCTTCGAGGCTCGAATGCAAATGCAGAATGTTCAGACCATCTTCGAAGTTACCCGAAGGCGTAACACCAAAATAATCGGCGAATACCTTTCCCTCGGCCTCGCCAGCCAACTGCATGAATTCTTCGTAAGCAAAAACATAGAAGCGACCCTCATGCCCCTCGCTGTCGGCATCTTCTGCCGCATAAAATCCGCCTTCCGGGGCTGTAAGATCACGTAGAACGTAGCTGGCTACAGACTCGGCTACTTCGCGGTAAACCGCCTTGCCGGTCGCCTTGTGAGCCGAAGCATAGCAACGCAACAGAAGAGCATTATCATAGAGCATCTTTTCAAAATGCGGAACGAGCCAGCGCGCATCGGTGCTGTATCGGCAGAAGCCACCGCCAACATGGTCGAAGATACCGCCATGATACATGGCAAGCAAACTGTGCTCGACCTTGTGCAACAATTCGGCATCGTTTCTGGTTAACGCATGATTGAGCAGCAGCTCAAGCAGGTGCCCCATCGGAAACTTGGGAGCGGCAGTAAAACCGCCATAGCGCTGATCATACCCGCCGGCAATTTTTTCGACACCTTTCATGACCAGGCTCTCGTCTGGAAAGCTGCATGCGAAGCCTGTATCTTCAACAAAGTGTTCGGCGATTCTGCCGGCGCTGTCTTTCAGTTTTTGCGGGTTAGTGCGCCACTCTGCTGCCAGTGCAGATAAAATCTCGATCAGCCCTGGCCGACCGTGTTTCTGACGTTTCGGGAAGTATGTTCCGGCAAACAACGGTTTCTGATCCGGTGTCAGAATGACGGTCAGTGGCCAGCCACCGCTGCCGGTAAGTGCCTGACAGACATCCATGTAAATATGGTCAATATCAGGCCGGTGCTCGCGGTCAACCTTGATCGCAATATAAGCAGAATTGATCAACGCTGCCACTTCTTCGTCCTCAAAAGACTCGTGTTCCATGACATGGCACCAGTGACAGGTCGAGTAGCCTATCGACAAAAATATCAGCCGATTATGCTCTGCGGCAAGCGCAAAAGCCTCGCGGCCCCATTCCTGCCAGTTGACCGGGTTGTTTGCATGCTGCAACAGATATGGACTGTTGCTCCCGGCCAGGCGGTTGGTAAGTTTATCTTGTATCATGATCTGTTTTACTCCTGTCTTATCAGAATCTATTCTTATGCTGCCGCAAGTCAATTTTCAACTGGTTACGGGCGCTCAGTTCGCGGTAATCAATTTTCTAACGATGACGGGTCGTCGTCTGTCGGGTTCAGCCTGCTTAAAACAAATTTTAAAATTCGTATTCAAGACTTGAATAGAGCCAGCAGTTTACCAAGACTCAAAACCAGCGCAGAACAAGGGTTTCACACCCTGTTGACTTTGCGAATTACATGCGGTTTAATTACTAAATAAGAATCTATTCTGATTTAGCGAGCAGGATTATAAAACAGCACGAAATTACAACGCGAACCGAGAATTTTGTTAAACTGTGCCATGAAAAGGGCATCAAGGTCACCCAACAGCGCATCGAGATTTTCAAAACGATGGTGCGGGCCGAAGACCATCCTGATGCCGAAAAGGTATTTCAGAAACTGCGCAAAAAGCTGCCAACGCTATCCCTCGACACTGTATATCGCACTCTGTCACTGCTGAACGATCTTGGCGTCATAACCACTCTAGGCAGTTCACGAGAAAGAACGCGATTCGACGGCAATCTCGACCATCATCACCATTTTGTCTGCACCAGTTGCGGACTTACCGCCGACTTTTACAGCCGGGAACTGAATTCAGTCAAGGTGCCCGACTCACTCGCAGATATCGGCAAAGTCGAGCAGACCCACGTCGAGGTTCGTGGCACCTGCAAAAAATGTTTGAAAAAAGTGTCCAGACAGATCAAATCTGATAATTCAACCAAACAGAGGAGTAGACCATGAAGAAAAAACTCACCACCAACGCCGGCGCACCAGTGCCAGACAATCAGAACGTATTGACCGCAGGAAAACGCGGCCCGATGCTGTTACAGGATGTCTGGTATCTCGAAAAACTCGCGCAGTTCGACCGCGAAGTCATTCCTGAACGCCGCATGCATGCCAAAGGTTCGGGGGCCTACGGCACTTTCACGGTAACCCACGACATCACAAAATACACAAAAGCAAAAATCTTTTCGCAGATTGGCAAACAGACCGAAATGTTCGTGCGTTTTTCAACAGTAGCCGGAGAGCGCGGCGCTGCTGATGCCGAACGCGATATTCGCGGTTTTGCCATGAAATTTTATACCGAAGAAGGCAACTGGGATCTCGTTGGCAACAACACTCCGGTCTTCTTTCTACGCGACCCGCTCAAGTTTCCCGATCTCAATCATGCCGTCAAGCGCGACCCACGCACCAACCTGCGCAGCGCCAGAAATAACTGGGATTTCTGGACCAACCTGCCGGAAGCCCTGCACCAGGTGACCATCACCATGAGCGAACGCGGTATTCCGCTGTCTTATCGTCACATGAACGGTTACGGCAGCCACACCTTCAGCCTGGTCAACGCCAATAACGAGCGCTTCTGGGTTAAGTTCCATCTCAAAACCCGCCAGGGCATCAAATGCCTGAGCGATCAGGAAGCCGAAGCCGTTATCGGAAAATGCCGCGAAAGCCATCAGCGCGATCTTTATGACAGCATCGAAAAAGGCGATTTCCCGAAATGGGATATGAAAATTCAGGTTGTTCCCGAAAAAGAAGCTGCGAATTTCAAATTCAATCCGTTCGACCTGACCAAAGTATGGCCGCACAAAGAATATCCGCTCATCGACGTTGGCTATTTCGAACTCAACAAAAACCCTGAAAACTACTTCGCCGAAGTTGAACAGGCCGCGTTCAACCCGGCCAGCATCGTGCCTGGCATCGGCTTCTCGCCCGACAAGATGCTGCAGGGACGCTTGTTCTCTTACGGCGACGCCCAGCGCTACCGCCTCGGCGTCAATCATCATCTGATTCCGGTAAACAAGCCGCGCTGCCCGTTCCACAGTTATCATCGTGACGGCGCCATGCGTGTCGACGGCAACCATGGCAGCACCCTTGGCTACGAGCCGAACAGTTACGGTGAATGGCAGCAGCAGCCAGAATTCAAAGAACCACCGCTTGAACTTCAGGGCGCCGCCGATCACTGGAACTTCAGAGAAGACGATGACGACTACTACACCCAGCCCGGCAATCTGTTCAGAATGATGAGCCCGGCGCAAAAGCAGGTTCTCTTCGACAACACCGGCCGCGCCATGGGAGATGCTCCAGAAGAAATTAAAATCCGCCATATCGGCAACTGCTACAAAGCCGACCCGGCCTACGGCGAAGGTGTCGCCAAAGCCCTCGGTATTCCCATGAGCAAAGTTAACAAGTAAACGCACTCCTTCAGGCGGTCGGTGCGAACGCGCCGGCCGCCTTTTTCATACTCAGTTGTTGGCAGCGAGAATGTCGGTGATCAGCTGCGCGAGTATCTCGGGAACTCGCTCGTAGACGTCTTTGAGATATACACGTTCGGTCATTTTGTGCAGATCCTTGCCCCAGGGGCCGATGTTGACGACTGGCATGCGCAGGCTCTGCACGCCTTCGAAAGGGATATGGTAAATGGTATCCCAGCCTGGGCTGTTGTCGCGAATGGCTTTAACGTCTTCGTCGTTGCCGATCCAGCTGGCGTAAGACAGATCAGAGATACCCATAAAATAAGCCTTTGAGGTATATTCGACACCGTAGCGCTGCAGCGAAATGTCGTTAACCCGTCGGGCAAGCTGATAACGGTCGCCATTTTCGAGCAGGACATTGGCAATATGCGGGTAATATGGGCCAGAGACGGCTACCACCACTGCCGGGCCTTCGAGATCGACATAGTCGGCAGTGAATTCTATTAACCTGATCGTTGCTTCGGGCAGTACGATCTCGTTGCGCGCGAGCAGCTCGTTGAGCAGCAGCTGGTATTCTTCATACAGCACCTGAAAATGCTCGCCACCTTTTTCCAATGCCTGCTGATAAAGGCTTTTAAAATCAAGCACACGTGGAACGAAATCCAGCTCAGCTTCTTCATCTCTATTGAGACGGCAGAATTCGGAATATGAACGCAGCATGCGTGTCATGACATCGTCGAGCGCTTTCTGTGAGATGTCGAGCATGGTTTCAAAAACCTGCACCGGCGAACGCGTAAAAGTAAGCCAGTTGAAGTAGCCGCTGGCGGCATCGGGTATCGAGGCATCATAAGCACGTTTGCGGTCTTTAAGGTTGACCCAGACCGGCGGCGGCGTTGCGTCATCACCAACCTGATCGCATAATGACACGTTCAATTCGCTCAAGCACTGAATCTGAGCCAGAATCAACGAGGGGTTGATGCCATTATAAGGGTCGCTGATATGGCTGCGCACGCCTTTAACAAAGACAACCGGCATTATCTTGCCAACCGAACCTTCGTACATTATCGCCTTATCTTTAACCTGGTTAAAATAGGGCTCAGAATTGATTGTCAGAATGTATTCGAGCTCAAAGCGACTACGCAGGTCGCACAGGAGGTCAACGGCGCTGAGCATGCCTTTTGAGATGGTTTCTTCATCTGGCACACTGATGAGAAGGATATTGCCGACAAAGTTTTCGAGCTCGCTGAATTCTTCGAGCAGGGCCAGTTGAATCGCAGCGCCCGACTTCATATCGGCGCAACCGCGGGCAAACATCCACTCGCCAGATTCGAGGTCTTTCTTTGCTGATCGGCCAAGGTTACGGGTTGCCAGCTGCTGCGCCAGCTCATCCGGGCGCAGAGCACAATATTTGAGCTTGCCATAATCTTCGATATCGACGGCATCGTGATGATGCATCAAAACGATCGTTCTGCTCCCCTGCCCTTTTACCAGCGCCCAGACGACTTCGCGATGATGCTGATCGTTCTCTACTCGCCAGGTGCCCACGTTATCAAGGTTTTTGCTGAAATAACTGCGAGATTTGAGCCAGTTGAGCATGATTTCTTCGATTACCAGCTCATAGCTGGTATTGGTATCGCTGCGCGCGGCAATCAGCCGCAAGAACAAAGGCTCAATCCGTTCCCGTCTGCTGGTCATGGTATCTCCTGTCTTGTATAAATGCTGCAATGAATGCTCGGACGGTTTTCAGCCATTATAAACAGATTAAGCTGACAACTGCAAATTTGCGAGGGCAGCAAGAGCTGTATTTTGCTGGACAAAAAGATATATTATTGGTAGCAATAAAAAAACATCAAGCGAGGTAGTTATGACTGAACAGGCAAAAAAACATCGTGTGGTAGTTCTGGGTGCGAGCACCAATCCTGAGCGCTATTCGAACAAGGCTGTAAAAATGCTGCTCGAGCATGGGCACGAAGTGGTGCCGATACACCCGGTCGCCCCCGAAATAGAAGGCCTCAAGGTAGTGCCGAAGCTCAACCAGGTGACCGGCAAGGTCGATACGCTGACCCTTTATGTTTCGCCAGACACGCTGACGCCGATGCAGGCCGACATCATCAAGCTGAACCCGGGCAGAATCATTTTCAACCCCGGCACCGAGAACCCGCCGCTGATGCAGGAACTACGCCAGCACGGTCTCAAAGTCGTCGAAGCCTGCACCCTGGTGCTGCTGCGCACCGGCCAGTTCTGAGCAACCATCAATCGAGGGTCTTGATTTCGGGCAGGTCGGGCAGGGAAATGTCGAGCGACGAACTGGCGCCTGCTGGAGATGCTTGCGCCGGTTTTGCCGGTTCTTCGGCAGCAAACTTTTCGCGCAGTTTCTGCTGATTTGCTGCGATTTCTTCGACAAAACGGTTTTCGAGTTCCTGTAGAGCCCGGGTGCGACTGTCGGTATTACCGGCAAAAAAAGCTTCGTCAAATTTTTCGCCGCCAACCTGGGTCTTTTCGAAGTATTCGAGTTCGGCCAGGCTGCTTTTGAATTCGATCAGATATTCTTCGTATGCGCGTTTGCCCAACAGCTCGATTTCCTGGCGCCTGAGATTGAGAAACTCGATAAAACGGGCGACCTTCAGGCTCTCGTCTTCTCTGATACGGGGAGCCTCCGCTTTTGCGTAAAACTGCTTAAGCAGTCGATCAACGCTGGCCAGATGTTCGTCCAGGTATTTTTTGCGGGCGGCAAAATTCTGCTGATGCTTCGCTGACACCTGCTGGTGTGCCTGGTTGATCAGGTTGCGACAATCAACAGCAGAAAGGCCCTTGAATGAAGCCAGACTCAGCCCATGTACCGCTTGATTAACCGGAAGCCTGATCCGGCTTATCAGAAGACTGCGGTCACGACGATCAAGATTGAAATGCTCGAGCATTTCATCGATACTGAGTGGCTTTTCCTGTTCGGCGGCGGCTACTGCCAGAGCTTTAACCCGGGTAGGCGTATGATATTGCCTGCTGCCGGCTGCTTCGAGCCCGGCATGTTTGAGAGTTACCTTCAGCATGCGGCTTGGCTGCTCAGACGCCGGAATTGGCGAATTATATGAAAGCCGATAGTGCTTTTTGAGTTTGAGTCTGGTGCTGAGTTTGTCACAAAGATCTGACAGCTGGTCGGAAGTCGCCGTCTGCAGATACCAGCCCCCTGTCTCAGAGGCTATACCGCCAAGAAACTCAGTATCGATGTCATTGCCGAGTCCAAGAGTGATAACTCTGATATTCTTGTCGAGCGCCGATTTGGTGACCTCATGCGGTTCATGGCGCGAAAGGCGGTGCTGGCCGCTCGGTGTGCTGTCCTGCCCGTCAGTCAGGCAGACGATGGTTTTGAGATCGTTGATTCCGGCTCTCGTATTAAGTTCTTCGCAAGCCTCGTAGAGTGCATCGAAAAGCGCTGTACCGCCCCATGGTCGAATCTTCGCAATAGCTCCGACAAGCGATTTCTTGTCGGTCGAAAAGTTGTGATCCATGTCAATGTCACTACCGAAAGACATTATTGAAATGTTTACCGGACCGGCCAGGCTTTTAACCAGAACCGCAGCGGCTTTTTTAACATCGGGCATGGCTGACTCGATACTTGAAGAGCGATCGATCACAAGAATAAGGTAATGCGTAAAATCCTGCGGTGCCAGCTTGAATTCAGCAATTCCTGCTGCGTTTTCTTCGACAGTGAGTAGATCATTGGTCAAATCAAAAGGCTTGTCGTGGTATACGCGCAACATGGCTTCGATTACCGGAAACCCGGAAGCATCGACATGAGTCAGCCGGGCAGTGAGTTCTGCCGCAGAGCTTGAAACCGCTGCCAGAACAAAAATCAACAGTAAAAAAAATCTTTTCATATAGCCTGATTTCCTTATGCAGTCTGACAGAGAACTTTGCTCGCCATTTCCTTGACGCCGCGCAGATCGACCTTGCCGGTGCCAAGAACCGGGATTTTATCTACCTTCACGAACTTGTCCTTTTTGGGAATAAAAAGGTTGGGCAAACCCATTCCGGCCATTTTTTCGAGAGTTTCGGCAATTCTTGCTTCATCGACCGTGTGCAGAACCGCGAGTGTTTCACCTTTTCGCTCGTCTGGCACCGAAGTAACCGCAAAAACTTTGATCTCTGACCCATATGCTTCATGCAGAGCGTCTTCGACCTTGCCATGCGGCACCATTTCACCGCCTATTTTCGAAAAGCGCGACAGACGATCGGTAATTTTAACAAAGCCGTTTTCATCCATTATTGCGATATCACCGGTAATATACCAGCCATCCCGCATGGCTTTTTCGGTGAGATCGGCGCGGCCTATGTATCCCTGCATCACGTTCGGTCCACGCACCAGCAGCATGCCCGGACTGCCCGGCGGCAGCAGTTCGCCGCTTTCAGGATCGACGATCCGCACCGAAACGCCAGGTACCGGATGCCCGACAAAGCCTCGCCGCGAGCCTGACTGATAGATGCCCTGCCCGCGATAATCGAGCGTGCTGACGGTAATTGCGGGGGCGCACTCGGTGGCGCCATAGCCTTCTATAGGTCTGATTCCGAACTTTTCTTCAAATGTCAGCGCGAGACGCTCGCTGAGTTTTTCGGCGCCGGTGAACACTATACGCAAACTGCCGAACTGTCCGGGAGAGCAACGCCGCATGTAGATCTGCAGAAAAGTCGGCGTGGCAATCAGAAAAGTCACGCCCTGATGCTCGACGATTTCGCCTATTTTAGCAGCGTCGAGCGGGTTCGGATGAAATGCTATGCTCATGCCAAAACGAATCGCATACCAGAGCGACATGAAGCCGAACGAATGAAACAGCGGCAAAATGCCGAGCAGACGGTCTTCGTCGTTCACCGTCATCACCTGTCCTACCGCCTCGACGTTCGAAATCACATTGTAATGCGAAAGCATGACGCCCTTGGGCTCACCGGTGCTGCCGCTCGAAAAGATGACTGTTGCGGTTGAATCGATAGTCGGGTGTGCCGACGCACCGCAATAGCTTTCGAGCCAGCTGATCGGCAGAAAGACAGCCGCAAAGAGTGCACCAAGCCGGGTCAATGCGCTTATCGAGGAAACCAGGTCTTCGAGATAAACCAGATCAACGCCTTCCGGCAGTTCGATCGACGCTTTTTCGATAAATTCCCGGCTGGTAATAATGCTGGCAATGCCGGCCTGTTTGATGGCTGAAGTCATCCCGGACTTGCCGGCGGTGAAGTTCAGGTTGACGCTGACCTTGCCGGCCATGGCGACTGCTACGTTGACAAGTGCTCCGCCAATGGTTGGCGGCATCAGAATGCCGACATACTGCTGGTTTTTCCAAACCGGTTCGAGCTGGCGTGCCATGGCGATAACTGATATCAGAGACTTGAAGCGCCTGACCACTTTGCCAGAGGAATCAGCAAAAGCAACCCGCCACATGCGCTTACGCATGCGTCTGATAAAATAGTGATGCAGAGGGCGTGTATCGCTGCGGCGGTATTCCCATGAACGTGTCGCCAGTTCCTGAACGGCGAGACGTATCTTGTGAGCAGGCGAATCAGAAGGCAGCAGGTCACCAAAGGTTACAGTTATTGGATACGGATAAGTTTCGGGAAGCTTGGTGAGAAAGCGCCCGCCCGAACGACTGTAAATACTGCCCCAGACGCGATCGAGGCAGACGGGTATGATTGGCGCACTACGGCCACGCACGATTTTTTCCAGCCCACGGCGAAATGGCAGCATCATACCGGTACGGGTGACCTGACCTTCAGCAAAGATACAGACGAGATCGCCTTCATCAAGAAAATTCCCGGCATCGCGCAGAGCGCGCAGTATAACCTTGAGCCCGCCGGTAGCCGAAACCGGAATCGCGTGCATGGCTTTCATGAAAGGGTGCAACCATGGGTTGTTGTAGTATATTTCATCGACGATGAAGCGCACCTGGCGGTCGGTGCTGGCCATGACCAGAAAACCATCGATAAACGAAACGTGGTTGGGCACGAGCAGGGCGCCGCCTTCGAGCGGTATTTTTTCACCACCGACGATGGTAAGACGATAAAAAGTGTGGGTGACGATAACGAAAATCAGCCTGATCAGGAAATCAGGCAGCAGGTAGATGGCCCACAACATACCGGCGGTCGTGATGACCGAGGCGAAAATCAAAATGCCGAGCG
>ERZ795056.7830-NODE-7830-length-10173-cov-4.983692_pt1 | contig 10173 bp, 11 predicted proteins | sample MGYA00375140_ERZ795056 | MGnify/ENA primary metagenome ERZ795056 (study PRJEB30185, sample SAMN05720227) | activated sludge metagenome | isolation source: Anaerobic digester | place: USA | collected 2015-03-09 ...
TGACTGGAGTTCAGACGTGTGCTCTTCCGATCTCAAATGTATCATATACTTTGCGATTGCGCTCGTTACGTCCAATAAAGGTATCAATCGTTCCTTCTTCGGCTTCGACATCACCCCATACAATGGCGTTGTAACGTCGATACACCGTATGTGCTTTGAACTGAGCTGATAAATGAACAATCGCTTTTTCAGTTTTACCGAAAACTAATAACCCTGATGTATCCTTATCAATTCGATGAACCAATCCGATACGAGGTAACTCACCGGCGTTTTGCTGTTGTTGTTGCAAATAAAAGTATACTGCATTGACCAATGTGCCTGTATAATTTCCCACACCGGGATGCACCACCATGTTCGGCTTTTTATTGATCACTAGAACTTCATTATCCTCATACACGATATCGATAGGAATATCCTCCGGTAAAACTTCCGTCGAAGGTGGTTCACGAAAGGTATAAGCGACCACATGATCTCCGGGTTTTATTTTATAATTCTGCTTAACCACTTTCCCGTTGATTTCAACAAGCTCATCATCAATTGCTTGTTGCACCTTATTCCGTGTGACACTGGCAATCTTAAGCATTATATATTTATCGATACGTAATGGCTCTTGCCCACCTTCTACAATAAAGTCAAGCAAGATGCGCTTAACCGGTGCAGGCACTTCTAGCAACTCATCATCTTCAAGTTCTTCGGATTGATATTCTAAATTCATGTCGGACAAAGGTAAGGCCTTCCAATCTTTTTTTACCATAAATGAAAAGAGACCTCATTCATTGAATGAAGTCCCCTTTCTTGTTGATAGTTGTTGTTTAGTTAGCTGATCGAATGCAATTATTCCAATTGGGTGCAAAATTGATAAATAACATTCCCGGTGGCATCCACATACCCAAGGCCATACCTCCGAAAGCAAGTCCCTTGTATACAAATCCGTTCGCATTGGGTCCATTCCACGAAGAGGCTCTCATATCCATACCCGGTGGAAAATTAATCAAACCACCTACTGGGATAAAAATATTATTGCCGGGTGCCATGTTGAAATTATCCCACAAGCGATAACCCCATCTACTTTCATACTTTTTAGCATAGGCAGTATACGCATCAGGAATAGTTCCGTAAGAAATCAAATGTTCTATTACGTTGTTATCAGCCACAAATTGACGCAAATCTTTGGCTTGCAATTCTTTGGAATACAAATCTTTCATTTCTTCGTGTTGTTGTAAAAACGCTTCCTCCTCTTGATGATTATCAAAGTAAAAATACTCATGATGATTGTTGAGAGCGGCTTTTAAAATCACAACCGACTCCGGACTACCATAGCTTGGAATTTCAGCCACTGAAGTGACGACTTTTCCGTGATAATAATGCGTGGCATCGCTGCTCAGTTCTTGTACGTCTTGTGAGCTTGGTATATTTTCAACGATGGCTTGTTTTTGACATGAGGTCAAGGCGAGGGTGATGCTAATCATAGCAAGAATTACTTTTTTCATAATCGTAAAATTTTATTTTTTTATAAATGATGTTTAGTTGATAGATGATGTTATATTGACAAATCCAATCGCAACAAAATTGACATGATTGAAATTAATCCATACAGAAGGCCCACCGTAAAAAGGTTGATCCCACATGGTCAGATTGATAGGCAATCCACCTACGACACCACAAGCAGACTCTGCTCGATTACTCCAGCCAATCATTCCCAAGTTGGGGCGAAAACCGTTGACTACATGAAACGGTCCTGTGTAATTAATGAAGTCATAAATCACCCCTGTAGGACGTGTTTTCTTTACAACCTGATCCATGTATTGCTGAAACTCATCGCTAATGGTATTCGTTTTGATGGAGCGCTCCACTTCACCAATTTGCACAGCGTATTCATGCAACTTTCGACATTGTTCTGCTTTAACCGCTAATTCGTGCATAGCAGGTTGCCCTTTGACAAATTCTTCTGCCATAGCCGGTGTATCGAAAAAATAAAGTGCAGGTTTGTGATCGCCATATTCTGAAACCACCACCACGCGTTCCGGTGCATTAAAATTGGTGATGTCTTCTTTTGAAAATACTTGCGTTCCATTGCAATAAATTTTTGCCTCCGGACTAAACAATTCTGTCGATGAAGTACCTGAAGTAAGATTTGAAACTTGTGCCTTTTTTTGGCAAGAAAATAAAGTGGCTGATGTGGCGATTAAAATAATAATTAGCTTTTTCATGATGTTATGTTTTTTGTGTGAAAAATGATGGTGGTAGGTTATCACGTTTTCTTTTTTGGAAGCTGTGGTTGTTTTTCGATTCCGGATTTCGTTAAACATTTCATTCGCTTTCTGATACAAATGTAGATCCTGAATTCACCGCCGTCAATCCCGTAAAGGGGTATAAATAGAAAAATACCGTAATACGGTATTAGCTATAAATCAATATTTTATGTGGATTCTATACGATTAAATGGCGTTCTTACGAAGGCGAAAACCATAGTGAAATGGAAGTTCCTATTCCTTTTTCACTTTTCACCTCAATGCGAATTCCTAATTCATCAGCCAATTTTTTAACGATACTCAAACCTAAACCTGTGCTAGGTTCTCCGGCTGTAGGTCGTGAATTTATTCGCCCATACTTAGTGAACAACAAGGGTAATTCTTCTTCGGCAATACCGACTCCAAAATCACGTATCGTCAAGACTTTGGCATCTAGCTGCTCGCGTATCTCGACTTCAATATGTTTGGTAGGATTCGAAAATTTTATCGCATTCGATAATAAATTCTCGAGTATGCGCCATAAATAAGTTTGATCAGCGAGCACTTCAATCACCGGCAATGTATAGGAAGCATCAATGGTTATATTTTTAGGGGCGCAATATTGTTCAAATGAATCAATCACTTGTTTGGTCATGGCCACCAAATCAACTTCTGCCAACACTAGCTGTTTAGCTTCTGCGGCAAAAATGCGTTCAACATCTAAAATTTTTTTAATCATTTCTTCACCATGTTGAGTAGCTTCACTTATTCGCAGAATTGCTTTTTTCTTTTCCTCATTTAACCCAGAAGACTCTGATTGCAATACACTATTCCATAGTTTAATATTAGCAAACGGCATACTCAAGTCATGACTAACAATACTCAACAATGAATTTTTTTCGTAATTCAATTCCGATAATTTTTGATACTGTTTTTGTATTTGGGCATGGCTTTGCTCGAGCAAGCGATTCTTTTTATGACGCTGCCATAGAAAGGCAATGAGCAATGAAATGACAAGTAACAAACTCACCAAACCAATGATCAAATTTCTCTTTTCAAGTTCCTTTTGTAATATTCTTGATTGAAGCAATTTATTATCTTTTTCGCGTTGTGCGGCATTAAATTTCTCTTGCATTTCCGCTGTGCTCTTTGACGCTTCTTCATTTACAAACTCATGCTCTAGTTTAAACAGTTCTTGACTGATCTCAAACGCTTTTTTAAAATTACTTAAGCCCACAGCATCTGCCATGTAAATTTTCTTCAACGTAATCTCGAGCAAAGTTGATTTTAGCTCATTTTGAATAACAGCTGCCGAATCGATGTATAACAAATAATGAGGTCTATCGTGTAGGCTCAAATAAGCGGCTGCCATATTTGAATAATCAGTAAATAAGGTTGCCCTATCTGATTGATTGCGATGAATATTTACATTCACTTTAAAATAAGGCAAGGCTTTATCGGGCCTACTGGTTTCGAGAAAAAGAGCGCCAATATTATTATTTACTGTAGCCACACCTCGCTCATCGCCAAGCGTTTGCTTGATTTTTAAACTGCGTTGATAATAACTAATGGCTTTGTCAGGTTGATTTAATTTTCGATAAATGATTCCCAAATTATTATAGCTTGATGTCACACCTTTCAAATTTTGGATTCGCTCATTGATCACCAACGCATCATTGAAAAATTTAATGGCTGACTCATGTTCTTTACTCTTGACATGTATTAACCCCATGTCAATATTTAACGACGCTTCCAACTTTTCAAAGCCACTTTCCTTAGCGGCACTCATCGCCCACAAAAAATGTTGAACCGCACTATCACGTTGATTTTGCTCATCAAAACTGATTCCTTTCAATCGATGAAAATAGGCATTTGTATTTTTCAACCCTTTAAACTCTTGTTGAATTACATGGGCCCAATACGAAATGCTATCAAATTTTTCGCCGGGCAAATTCAAAGCATAATCATACAAGGAATCTAACTTCGTTTCATCAGCAGTTTGACAGAACGCCAAACTAGCAACCTGTAAATAGACAACTATCCAAACTAACCGTTTCATACAAGCAATTGATTTTTGATAGCGTATTTCACCAACCCGACTGTATTGTGCACCCCCAATTTCTGGATAATATTCTTACGATGCGTATCAATTGTCCCTACGCTTAAAAATAGTTTCTCGGCAATTTCGGCATTACTGAATTCACGACAGATTAATTGCAATACTTCAACCTCACGTGAGGTAAGAATGTCATTCATCGCATTAACAGTAATGGTCTGTCGATAATCAGGCAAATGCGTTTGATCCTGCTCCATCTCAGGGGAAAAATACTGTCCTCCTTTAGCGACAATTTCGATGGCATTGGTCAACTCAACAATGGATGCATTTTTTAGTAAATACCCTTCAAAACCGAGTTTTTCGAGCTTATGCAAGTGCCGTCGACCTCTCATCATGGTGAGGTAAATGACCTTTTGATTCGGTTTTAATTTTCGTATCGAATCCAAAATCACTTCAGCATCGGCATCAGGCAAATGAACATCTAATAAAAATACGTCAGCATTTATTTGATCCAAATTTTTCAAAAATGCTTGCGCCGACGTTTCATGTCCGACAATGTGTAATTCCGGATTTTTTTGGAGTAATAACATTAATCCTTCCAAATAAATTTCCTGATCTTCTAATAAATAAATTCGAATCATGCGTTATTTTTTTAAAGACATCCCGTAAAAGTATCATGAATCGAGTTGATTCGGGAATCTGCTACCTAAAATACCCTTTTACTTGATACATGCCTACCGCTTTGCCACAAACCATATGCCGAATTTTGCGTGAAATATATTTCTTTGTGTAAATTCACCCCATGTTTGCCATTGTGGATATTGAAACTTGCGGACCGAAATTCGCCTACCAAAAAGGTCGAATTATTGATATCTGTATTTTAGTGCATGATGGTATTTCTGTAGTGGATAAATTTTCAACCTTAATTAATCCTGATTGCCATATTGGTAGTTTTTACACCAACCTTTCCGGTATCACCAACGAGATGGTTAAAGATGCTCCTCGCTTTCATGAAGTGGCGAAAGAAATTTTAAATTATACAGAAGGTAAAATTTTCGTGGCCCATAATTCGGCCTTTGATTACAATTTTATCAAAGATGAATTTGCATCACTAGGCTTTCGTTTTAAACGCGACACACTTTGCACTGTGCGATTAAGCCGAAAACTATTACCAGGTAAAACGTCATACAGCTTAGGCAATTTATGTGCCTCTATTGGCATTGAAATTAAAAACAGACATCGTGCCGAAGGAGATGCCGTTGCCACTGCAGAATTACTGAATCTTTTACTTCAACTTAAAACACAAAGTAAGGAGTATAAGACTAAAAGCGTCACTCAAATCATGACCACGCGAATTGACGCCATTAAAAAATATATTCTGGACAAATTACCCGAAACCTGTGGCGTGTATTACTTTCTCAACAAACAAGGTGATATAATTTATATTGGAAAAAGTGTCAATATGTATAGTAGAGCGCAAAGTCATTTCAACAACGATTTAAAGAAAAGCAAAGTCATGCTTAATGATTTATATCAAGTTGACTTTAACGAAACAGGAAGTGAGTTGATTGCGCTCTTGCATGAATCTGCTGAAATCAAAAAGCATAAACCTTTTTATAATCGTCAACGAAAAAAAGATGTATTCACACATACCATCGACTTTTATGAAGACGAGCAAGGAATTTTAAATTTAAAAATTGTACCGTTCGACGAATCTAAAAAAAGAGTACTTGCTTTTACCTCCTACTCCAGTGCTCGAGAACGCTTAGAGCAATGGATAGACCGCAAAGAACTTTGTCTTCAATATACTGGCCTTACTTCCGAATCAAGCGTTTGCTTTAATCATCAACTGAAAAAATGTCGCGGCATTTGTGCCGGCATTGAACAAGTAGAGACCTACAATGAACGGGTTCGCGAATTGCTACAAGAATTTACATTTCCCAATCCAAATTTTTTAATCGTGGAACGTGGACGGCATGCTGAAGAAAAAGCATTTGTGTTCATTCATCAATATCAGTACGCCGGATATGGCTATATCGACGAATCGGCTCAAATATTAAACGCACTCGATGTACATAGTTTTTTATCGGGCAAATCACAACATCCCGACGACCATGATATTGTGTTAAGTTGGCTAAATCAAAAACGCCGACATATTGTATTACTAAAGGATTAATTTAGGCTCGAACTCAGTTAGCAAAATGAAAACTCATTGGTAAGGCAACAAACATGTCGTTTACCGTGCGTCGAAATCTATGACCACCTTTTCGCTCGTTGGGTGCGCTTGGCAGGTCAACACAAATCCATTTTCAACTTCATCAGGCTCTAAAGCGTAATTAACTTCCATCGTAACTGTGCCTTCTATTACTTTCGCACGACAGGTACAGCAAACGCCACCTTTGCAGGCAAATGGCAAATCAGCACCATGTTTCAAGGCGGCGTCTAAAATAGATTCACCGCCAAATGCCAACGGAATTTCGATACTTCGATCATCTACTTTAATCGTTACCATACTCATTTGCTCGGCAGTCTCCATAGCAGCTTGTTGAAAGGCTTCTTTTTTCGAAGCACTCGAACTACTGTTGAATAATTCAAATCGAACGGCTGTTTCATTGACTCCTTTCGATACCAAATATTCTTTGACAGACAAGATCATTTCTTCCGGTCCACAAATAAAAAACTGAGACACTTTGGAAAGGTCTATCAGCTTATCAAACAATTGCGTACATTTTTCGCCATTAATACGCCCATAATTTACTTCACTTTCTAAACGTTCACGACTTAAGACATGAATTAATTGAAGGCGGCCTAAAAAGGTATTTTTCAACGCTTCAATTTCTTCGCGAAACATGATGGTTTGAAAACTTTGATTCCCATACACCAATGTAAACGTGCTGGTTTCATCTTGATGCAAAACGGATTTCATCAAACTTAAAATGGGTGTAATGCCACTTCCTGCGGCAATGCCGACAAAATGTTGACCGGCTGCATTTTCAGGCAAGGTAAAATTCCCCATCGGATTCATTATTTCTAATTCATCGCCTGATTTCAATTCGTCATGGGCAAACGTCGAAAATTTACCATGAGGTATTTTCTTTATGCCTACTCGAAATTCAGTTTCATAAGGACTACTGCAAAGCGAATACGATCGACGAACTTCTTCACCATCAATATTCTTTTTAATGGTAATATATTGTCCGGATTGATATGAAAATTGTTGTTTGAGTTCAGCAGGAATTTGAAAGGAAACAGAGACACTGTCATTGGTTTCAGCTTTCACTTCTTTCACACGTAAAGAGTAGAATTGTGGTTTCGACATATGGAACAAATTAAATGAATGTCATTTCATGTTTTTGATGACATTTACGAAGCGCAAATATAATCGAATAAACAGAAAATCAACCCTGCTGTACAGCCGATGATTTCATCTGTTGTGCTAACGATTTGCCTAAGTATCGTTCAATCCAAAAGTGAACAGCATATATTAACGGTGTAATGACTAATGCCACTGTAAATTTATAGACATAATTGACAATGCCGATCGCCAAAACCTTTGCCATAGACCAATCTTGGCCAATTTTAAAGGCTATAAATAACACTACAAAGCTATCAATCAATTGCGAAACAAGCGTTGAACCTGTGGAACGAAGCCAAATATACTTTTCGCCGGTTCGCAGTTTTATTTGATGAAACACGAAAACATCTAATATTTGTCCAATTAAAAAGGCTACAATCGAGCCTACGATAATCCACATCCCTTGACCAAAAATTTGGGCATAGGCCTTTTGAGTATCCGGAATTCCTTTCGCAGCATTGACACCTACCCACCAATCGGCCGGCGCCAAATGAATAGTAGCATAGGCAGCAAGAAACGCAAAACAAATTAAAGCGACCGTCAAATACGATAAAAAGCGAACCCCTCGCATTCCATAATACTCATTGATAATATCGGTCATAATAAAAACTATAGGCCAAAGCAATACGCCCGCTGTAAGATTGAACGACAAATTTTGTTCACCCAATAAACTAAATAAATGAGGCTGTAAACCCAGTGTTGCTTCCAACGAAAATATTTTACCGCCTACAAATTCAGCGATTAACGTATTGGCCACAAAAATGCCGGCTAAAATAATAAATAATTTAACCGACTTATCTTTTAGAATTTGGTGAATCATAATATGTAAATTTCAGAATCGTAAAGATACCCATTGGACTTGCACCAATTGATACTTTTTCAATATCTTGCATCAACAAAATAATAAACCATGCGTATTTTAATTAGCATTCTACTTTTTCTAACGTGTAGCATTTCATTAAAAGCACAACAAGATGGCGATCAGGTAATCGGAGTTTGGAAAAATGGAGAAGGCACCGGCAAAATTCAAATTTACAAAACCACTTCCGGGCATTATGCAGGCAAAATTGTGTGGCTGAAAGAACCTTTAGATGAGGAGACCGGGAAACCCAAATTAGACAAACGCAATCCCGATGTTTCGAAACGAACCAATCCTACACTCGGCCTAGTGAATATGAAAGGTTTCAAATATGACGCCGATGATAAGGAATGGACCGGCGGCGAAATTTATGACCCTAAGAATGGTAAAAAATATTCGTGCAAAATGGAATTAGCCAATCCCAATACATTGAAAGTGCGCGGTTATATTGGCATTTCTCTAATTGGCCGAACAGATACATGGACGCTAGAGTCAAAATAAAATAGCCCACCTTAGTGAGCTATCTTATTATGGTAGTAGGTATTATTTCTTTGTCGGACAAGTTGAAAATCCAATAAGTGTATACAGTGGACAAAAACTAATGATGCTTGTCATGGTAAATACACCGGCAAGCACCAAAAGAATGATACCTAAAGTTCCGGTGACTACATTGGTAAAATACAAAACAGCAATAACGATAGCGATAATAATTCGAACCATGCGGTCCATGTTTCCCATGTTTGTTTTCATAATAAATAAATTAAGTGTTCGTAAAATTTAAAATCAAACACAAAAGTAGACTAGTCGTAGGGGGAATGTGGTGACTAAAGTCACCGGCGCTATAAAATTTCTATACCATCTTGAAGTTGACGTAAAAGGTTACGCTGTTCTAGCTTTTTCAATAAACGACTCACAACTTCACGCGCTGTTCCAAGGTCTTGTGCAATTTCTTTGTGCGAAATCTTTACGGGATTTTTACCACTCACAGCTACCTTACCTTGCAAATATTCGAGTAAGCGTTTATCCAATTTAAAATACAATAATTGCTGAATGGTTTCAATCATTTCATTATAGCGCAAATCATATTGCTGATAAAACAAACGATTCAAAACCGGATACTTGATAATCCATGCTTCTACTTTATCTGCCGGCATTAACATTACCTCACTAGGCTCTTCAGTAATGGCGACAATTTTACTTTTTTCATGTTGTATACAAGATGAAAATGACATGATACAACTTTGATCCGGTTGGATATAGTACAATAAAAGTTCTTTGTCTTCAAATTGCGTATAGACCTTTACTAAGCCATTTAACACGATTGGGACCACCTTGATATATTGTCCTTCACGCACCAATTCCACATGTGCCGGAAACTCTTGAATCGCAGAGAATTGTTGAATTTCGTTCAATAACTCATGGCCTAAAAAGGAAAATTTCGATTCAAAGGTATTCATCTATATACGATTTAAATACACAATCCGCCGCATACGCTGATGACTTGCCCCGTGATATAATTCCCGAGATCAGACGCTAGAAACAACGCTGTATTGGCAATATCGTCGGCACTGGCAAAACGCCCTAAAGGAATACCGGCTTTATATTTTTCCGCACCTTCTCCATCTTGCAAATAGGATGTCATATCCGTTTCTACAAATCCCGGGGCAATGGC
>ERZ795056.7831-NODE-7831-length-10172-cov-5.818029_pt1 | contig 10172 bp, 10 predicted proteins | sample MGYA00375140_ERZ795056 | MGnify/ENA primary metagenome ERZ795056 (study PRJEB30185, sample SAMN05720227) | activated sludge metagenome | isolation source: Anaerobic digester | place: USA | collected 2015-03-09 ...
TCGGGGACAGCCTCGGCGGAGACAGCAGCGGCGGGGCCGGCAGCGCGGGCGCCGGGTTGCCGCCGGGTTATGGCGTGACCGACGGCTGCGGCTGTCGGGGCGCGCCGCGCCCGGCCGGGGGCCTGCTGGCGCTGGTGGGATTGCTGCTGCTGCGTCGTCGTCGGCGGCGGTGAGCGATCAGCGGGCGGTCAGGCGGGCCATTTGCTCGTCGAGCCGGCGCCGCTCCTCGTCGCGGGCCGCGGCGAGTCGGAGGTATGCATCGCTGGCGCCGAAGGCCTCGGCGCAGTCGGCGAGGCGCTCGAGGTTATCATAACAGTGCCCGAAGCCGGCGGTGAACAGCGCGTCGGCGCGTTCGAAGGCGCGGCGACCGAGGGGCCCGGCGGTTTCATCGGAGGTCGCGGCCTCGGCGAGCTCGAGCCAGCGCTCGAGCGTGCGCCGCTGCTGCCACGCGGAGCGCACCTGCTGGGCCGCACGGAGGGCGGCCTGCTGCATCGTGGCCTCGGCCTGCTCGAGGCGACCGGCGCCGATCAGCACGCCGACGAGGGTCTCGCGGATGTCGACGCCGCCGTCCGCGTCGCCGGCGAGGGCGATGCGCTGATTCGTCACCGCGATCGCGCGATCGAAGTCGCCGAGACGGACCGCATAACTGCACAGATGGGACAGGGGGCGGTCGCCGGGCTCCTGCTCGGCGAGCCAGATCTCGAGCCAGCGGGGCGCCTCGGCCGGGGCGAAGCGCAGGGCTCGCTCGAGCATCGTTAATGGGGACTCGTCGGCCTCGCGCGCCGGGAACCATTCGGCCTTCGCGGCGTGCCAGGCCTCGATGTGCGCCTCGTCGAATTGACACTCGCTGTCGGCGGCGGCGAGGTACTCGAAGACATCGGCACCGCGGGGATCGTCGCTTGCGTGCAGATATTCGAGGGTGCGGGCGACGCCGGCGGCGGCCAGGTGCTCGCCGTCGAAGCCGCAGCCGGTGTCGAAGTTGGCGAACTTGGCCCTCGACATGCGAAACACGTCGGCCGGGTCGCGCAGCCGGGCGACCAGCCAGGCGGCGAGGTGCAGCTCCTCCTCGAGGCCCTGATAGTCCGCGTGGCTGTGGGCCTCTATCTCCGCGTCGAGCAGCAGGCGCAGCAGCGGGGCGTCCTCGGGGCGATGGTCGTATTGCAGGGCGAGCAGCAGCTGGGCGCGGTCCTCGGCGTTGGCGCAGCAGGTGGTCTCCGGGTCGTCCGGGTCCGGGACCTCGTGATAGGCGAAGCGCTGCGGGTCCGCGCCCGCGCGCAGGGCCGCGAGCCAGCGCCTGGGAGTCTCGAGCATGGCGCAGCGTCGCCCGGGCGGCGGGCGATGGCAAGGGAGGCAATTGATCGGCCGCTGGCGGTCACTGGTTGGGCGTGACCTTGCGGGGGCGATCATGAGCGGAAGGATCCTCATCACGGGCGCGACCGGCAATACTGGCAGCCTCGTCGCCGAGGGGCTGATGCGGGCCGGCGTCGAGGTGGTGGCGATGGCCCGCAGCGCGGCCAATCGCGACCGGCTGACGGCGCGGGGTATCACCAGCGTGCACGGCGACTTCGACGATCCGGCGAGCCTGCGGCGCGCGCTGGACGGGGTGAGTGGGGCTTATCTGGTGTGCACGCCGGACGAGCGGCTGATCCCCCGCGAGACCGCGTTCATCGCCGCGGCGCGGGCGGTGCGGGTCCGGCATATCGTCAAGTGTTCGGCGTATATGGCGGACGTGATGGGGGAGACGCAGAACCTCCGCTCGCACGGCGTCATCGAGCGGGTGCTGCGCGAGTCGGGCCTCGAGTACACGATCTTGCGGCCGCACGGGTTCATGCAGACCTTCACGCTGTTCGCCTGGGACATGATCGAGCGGGCCGGGGTGATCAGTAATCCGACCGGTGATGGCGGCATGCCGCTGGTCGACATTCGCGACGTGGCGAAGGTCGCCGTCAAGGCCTTCACCGAGGCCGGGCACAACAGGAAGGTCTATGACCTCACCGGGCCCGAGGTGCTGACCGGCGACGACATGGCGAGCTTGCTCGAGCGGGTGCTCGGGCGGCCGATCACGTACCTGCCGGCGGCCCCGGGCCCCTTCGCGGTGATGATGCGCGTGCTCGGGGTGCCGCCGACCCCGCGTGAACATGTCGTCAAAATTATGCGCATGACCCGGGAGCACCGCTTCGAGCGCGTGCATGCGACGCTCGCCGAGCTCGGGGTGACGCCGACGCATTATGAAGAGTTCCTGCGCGACCTGGTCGCCGGGCGCACCGGCGGCGGGAACTCGTTCGCGGCCCCGAGCTCTCCGGTCTACAAGATCGTCAGCGCGGTGATGCCGGCGCTGCTGCGATTGCGGTTTCGAATGTTCGGTCGACCGCTGCGCGGCGAATCTCACACCCGACGATAACGAAACGGCGGGTCCGTGGTCGGCGGCAGGATGCCGAGGCCGCCGCGGCGGCGATCCAGGGCCGGGGGCTCGTGCGGCAGCAGCTCGGGATCGAGGTGCAGGAGCATGTACGCGACGATCTGCACGACCTCGTTGCTGGCCAGGAAGCGGCCCGGGCACATGCTGATGCCGGCGCCGAAGGGCATCAGGGCCAGCGGCACCCGCTTGCCGCGCTTGAAGAACTGGGCCGGGCCGTCGGTGCCGACGAAGCGGTCGAAGCGGAAGCGACCGGGCTCGGGGAACAGCTCCGGGTCGGTGTGATTGAGCTCGGGGGCCAGACACACGCGGTCGCCCTCGCGCAATGCGTAAGACTGACCATTGCCGAGCGTGAGGGTGAAGGGCCGCATGACCTGACGGATCAGCAGCGAGCTGCTGCTGAGGCGCAGCGCCTCCATCACGCTGCTGTTGCACAGCGGCATCTGCTTGAGCGTGGCGGGCAGGGCGAGGTCGCCGTCGACGGCCCGCAGCTCGGCGAGCACGGCGGCGCGGGCGGCCGGGTCGCGCAGCAGGTGATAGAGGGTCCAGAAGGTGGCGGGCAGGGTGTTGGTGACGCCGGCCCACAGCCCGGCGAGCTGGACGTGGTTGCGGTAGTGGCGGTCCGCGCGGGGTAAGAAGACGGCGTCGCGGCCGGTCACGAAGGCGCTGGCGTCGGGGCGTTCGATGTCGATGGCGGCGACCAGGCGCTCGCGCGCGGCCACGACCCCGGGCAGGAGGCGGGCCGGGATGCCGGCGATCAGCAGGGGGAAGGCGTCGTCGAGGGTCTTGAACGCGGCCTCGCTGTCGGGGGCGGGCGCGCCGTCGCCGAACAGGGTCTCCATATTGATGGCGAACACGTGGCGGCGCAGGAATGCATAGAGATCGTCGTGCTGCCATTGCGCCGAGCCGACGGCGCCGAGGTGGACTTGCACGCGTGCGTGGGTGCGGGCGGTCAGCGGCCCGAGGGCGGGGCCCTTGAGCAGCTCGTTGTAGAGGCCGTGAAAGGTGTCGGGGTCGAGCCCGAAGCTGGCGCTCGGGGCGTGGCCGAAGGCGCGGGTCGAATAAACCTCGGTGATCGGGCCGAAGGACAGCTGGTCGGAGGCCTTGAGCACGTCGGCGTAACAATGCGGGTCGAGCACGAAGTGCATGCGCTGGCCGGCGATCAGCAGCGTGAACACGTCGCCGTGGGTCTTTTGACAGGCCCGAAACAGGGCCCCGGGGTTTCGCCCGTAGGCCAGCGCGTGGCCGAGGAAGGGCAGCCGCGCCGGCACCAGCGGCGGCTCGCCCGGCCGCTGCGTGCCGCCGCCGAGCTTGACGAGGACGCGCTCGAGGGCGGGGCGAACGGCGGAGAGCATGGGCGCGAGCGTCGGCCGCGGCGCAGAGCCTTGTCAAGCCGGGTCAGGTCGCCGCGCCGCGACGCGGGCCCAGGCCCCGCAATTGTAGCGCCAGCGACGAGCGCAGCAGCGGATCGAGGGCGCCCTCGAGGGTCGTCAGCTTCGACAGCCACGCGAGCACGGCCATGAAGTACAGCCCGAAGGTGTTCTGCGCGAGCAGCATCGGCGGCACGTCGACGGCGATCTCCCCGTTCGCCTGGGCGCGCTGGATCAGGCCGCCGATGTGCGAGAGCAGGGACATCGTCAGCTGGTTGACGACCTGCGCGTTGGGGCCGTCGGCGCCCGGCAGCTCGCGGATGAAGGCGCGGGCGACCTCCGGCGCGACGGCATACACGCGGAAGAATCCGGCGTAGAGATGCATCAGCTGCTCGAGCAAGGGCGCCCCGGCCGGCAAGGTGCGCAGGCCCTCGTCGACCGCGGCCGCGAGCCGCTCGTGAAACACGAGGAACAGCAGGTCGGCCTTGTCGCGGGCGTATAAAAACAGGGTCCCGCTGGCGACGCCCGCCTGCTCGGCGATCGCCTTGGTGGTGGTCGCGTCGTAACCGGTGCTGGTGAACAGCGCCCACGCGGCGTCGCGCAGGCGCGCGCGCTTGTCCTCCTTGCGCGCCTCACGGCTCGGCGGGGCGCGCTTTTGGTTGACCGTGGTCACTTCCGGGAGGCTAACCAGCCTGGAGGGGGCTGGCAAGCGGCTTCAGGGAAACTTCCTTGACAAATATGACTGCGGTCATTATGACCATGGTCAGAAAAGAGGAGAGCCATGACCGCCGCCGCCACCGCCCATGTTCTTCGCTCCAAGGCCCAGCACCAGGACGTCTGGGAGCCGACGCTGACGCTCGAGCAGGCGCGCACCGAGTACTTCCGCTTCAATGGTTTCGGCGAGGACGGGGGCTACGGCGCGAAGTGGGTCGACTTCAAGCTCGGCCCGATCCCGTTCCCGATCCCCAACACGCCGCAGCGCGTCGAGGCGGTCCGCTATCACGACCTGCATCACGTGATGACGGGCTATCAGACCGACTTCCTCGGTGAGCTCGAGATCTCCGCGTGGGAGCTCGCCAGCGGCTGCGCCGACAAGACCGCGGCGTGGGTCCTGAACTTCGGTGGATATGCCGCGGGCATGGTATTGGCTCCGCGGCGCACGCTGCGGGCCTTCGTGCGCGGACGTCACTCGAGCAATCTCTATCGCCGTCGCTTCGACGACGCGCTGCTCTCGCGCACGGTCGGCGAGACCCGCCGCGAGCTCGGCCTGGAGGACGAAGTCCGGGCCAGCGCCGGCGACCTGGCGCTCGCGGCCGTGGCCTGGGTCGCCGGTCTGGCGGTCGCCCTGCTGACCTTTGCGATCGCGCTGCCGCTCGCGCCGATCGGGTACGTGGCGATCCGGGCGCTCAAGAAGTGAGCGGGGCTCACACGCCGGCGATGACGGCGGCCTGGCGCGCAGTGACGATCGCCTGCATGTCGAGCAGCAGCTTGGCGTCGGCGAGGGTGCTGAGCGCCCCGCTCTCGCCGGCGAGGCGCACGAAGGCGAGGCTGGCCGCGAGGCTGAGCGCGGGGCCCGTGCCGAGCCAGCGCAGGTGCTCGCGCAGCTGGTCGCGCAGCCCGATCACCGAGGCGACGACCTGCTCGGCCGGCTGGGCGAGGAAACAGAGGATCGCCAGCTCGTCGTATTCGTCCTTCCCGATCGGCGCCCCAGCGCCGCGAAAGCCCGTCATGAGCAGCGCGAAGCGCCCGGCGATCGTCGCTGCCTCGACGCCGCCGAGGTAGAGCATGTTCGCGGCGGTCTGCAGCGCGTCGCCGCGGGGCAGCCCGGCCTGGGTGTGCAGCGCGTGGTAGATCTCGTCGATGCCGGCGCCCATCGCCGCGGGCTCCCCGGACAGGCCGACGAGCATCGCGCAGGCCGGAAAGTCCTCGGGCCCGGTCAACCACCAGTGATGGGCCTTCATCGCCGAATAGATCTGCTGGAAGCGATCGACGTGCGCGGGGCCGATGGTGCCGACCACCCGGCGCAGCACGAGCACCGCGAGCACCTCGTAGACGCCGCCGCGGCGCAGCCCGGCGGCCCGGAACAGCTCGCGCACCCGCTCGAGGTCGTCGACGAAGGGGTCCGGCTCGTCGCCAGCCTTGACGAGCTGGGCGGCGATCACCAGGCGCACCGACTCGTCGACGCGGCTGAATGAACCGAGCCGCTCGTGCAGCACGGCGCTGACCGAGCGCGTCGTCGCGGCGAGTCGCCCGGCGTCGCCCGGCGTGATCAACAGGGCGATCGCGGCGAGCCGCACCGCGACCTTGTCCTGCATCCACCCGCGGCCCGCGTCGAGGGCGGTCAGCAATTGCTCGAAGCGCTCGAGCGGATCAGCGGGCAGGGCCAGGTTGTGGTCTTCGCCAGCGGGGCTGCGAAAAGGCATGCGCGAGAGTAGCGGCTCGTGCGTCGGGGCGAAAGCCGCGCCTCTCGTGCGAGTCAGGTCGCCGCGGCCACGCGAAGGGCGACCTTCCGGTTGCGCGCCATGTCCTCCGCGGCCGCGGGATCCCGCTCGAGCAGATAGCTCTGGATCGAGGGCGCCGCGAACAGGGGGATGATCCCGTTGGTGACCTTCGCGCCCTCGGGGGTGAGGCTCAGCGCATGCTCGCCGAGCACCATCAGCCCGCGCGAGCAAAGGAACTCGACCTCGGCTGCGAACACCTGCTCGATCGGCTCGCCGAACTTGGCCAGAAACGGTGCCCGCTGGATCTCGCCGAAGTAGAAGCTCACCGCGCACATCTTGCCGATCATCTGACAGCGGGGCAGGTCGTAGAGGTCCTGGATCGGCAGGCGACCGGCGGCGACGCTGTCGAGGTAGGGCTCCAGGCGCTTGCCGGCCGCGCCGTCGTTGTAGGCGATCGTGGTGTGCGTGAAGGTCTGCGAGCCGAGGCCGAGGCCGAGGTAGGGCATTCCGGTCTGGACCCGGCGCGCGAGGTAGCTGCTGGTGCCGACGTCGCCCGCGATCCGCGAATAGGTGGTCTTGCCGGGGTTGGCCTGGTAACCGGCCGCGGCCAGCAATTGTTTGGCGAGCGTCGCCATCGGCCCGACCTGCTCGAGCGTGACGGCGTCGGCCTGGTGCGAGATGCGCGTCAGCTTGTAGCGCATGCGATAGAGCGTGATGTATTCGGGGCCGAGGGCGATGGCGTGCTCGAGCGTGGCCCGCCAGCTCTCCAGGCTCTGGCCCGCGAATCCATACATGAGGTCGAGGTTCAGGCGGGTGAAGCCGCCGGCGCGGATGGCCTCGACGGCGCGAAAGTGGTGCTCGACGCCGTTCTCCGCGCGACCCAGCATCACCAGTAGGTCGGGCTGGATGACCTGAATGCCCATGCTGATCCGGTCGATGCCGAGCGCGCGGTAGCCGGCGATCTTGTCGGGGTCGGCGGCCGCGAGCTTCGGCGTGGTCTCGATGCTGATGTCGGCGTCGGCGCTGAAGGCACATTCGGCGCGCACGGCCGCGAGGATGCGCGCGACGTCGGCGAGCGGCAGGAACGAGGGCGTGCCGCCGCCGATGTCGAGGCCGTGGAAGCGGCGCCGGCCGAGCTCGGCGACCTCGGCGTAGCGGCGCAGCTCGGCGAGCAGCGCGTCGACGTAAACAGTGGTGCGCGGCAGGTCGCGCTTCTCGACCACGGTATATTCGCAGAACGAGCAGCGGGTCTCGCAGAACGGCACGTGGACGTAGAGGCACAGGTCCTCGAAGCCCGCCAGCCCGGCGACCGCGCGCTCGAGGTGATCCTCGCGGGGTACGCGGTATGGCTTGAATGTGCGCTGATGCGCGATCGGATAGGCGGTGTTGGCGATGTGATGATTGCGCAGCCCGGCCGCAAATACATCCCCGGGCTCGTGGCGGAGCGAGTCGGCGGGGGAGGGGCTGCGCCAGGCGCCGGGGTGCGGGTCCCAGGCGGTCATCCGAGCGAACCTCCGTGGCCCGCCTCGCGCCACGCCGCGAGCCCGCCCGAGAGGTATCCCGCGTCGCGGCAACCGAGGTGTCCCGCGACGCGAGCGGCGAGGTAGCCCTCGCGGCCGTGCTCCGACACGAACACGACATGCCGGGCGCGCCGCAGGCGGTCGCGATTTGTGCGTAGTTCGGCGAGGTCCATCGCCTCGGCGCCTGCCAGCGGCCAGGCGTCGCGCTGGGCGGGCGCGCGGAGGTCGAGCACGAGGGTGGTGCCGGGGCGGGCGCGGAGCTCGTCGGGGGTCCACGTACGCACGTCGCGGGCCTGGTGCCCGACCAGGCCGGCCACGTTCACGAGGTCGCGGGTGGTCGAGTAGGGCGGCGAATAGGCGAGGTCGAGCTGCGCGAGCTGCCCGAGGTCGAGCTTGCCGACGATCGCGGTGGCGAGCACGTCGATGCGCTTGTCGACGCCGGCGTGGCCGACCACCTCGGCGCCGAGCACTCGCTCGGAGTCACGGTCGTAGAACAGCGCGATGTCGAGGGGCGCGCTGCCGCGGAAGAAGGGATCGCAGGAGTGGCCGCTGACCTGGACCCGCGCCGCCCGGGCATGCTGCGAGAGGTCGGTCAGGCCAGTGCGGGCCAGGTGCAGCGCGCCGGCGCGGACGATCGCGGTGTCGAGCGTAGGGGCCAGGATCGCCCGGCCACCGGCGGCGTTGGTGCCGGCGACCTGGGCGGTCTTGTCGGCATCCGCGGCCTGGGTGGTCCACACCGGCTTGCGCGTGACCGCGTGCTTGTGGCTGACGCAGATGCTGGTCGCATACACGTCGGGGAGGTTGGTCGCGCAGCGCTTGTCGACCCGGATCGATCCGTCGCGCTCGACCCGGCCGCCGGCCGCCGCGAAGATCTCCGAGCGTGGTCGCACCCCCGCGGTGATCAGGATCAAGTCCGCCGGCACGGAGACCTCGCCGCATTCGATCGCGGTGATGCGCTCGCCCTCGCGGGTCACGCCGGTGACGATCGCGGAGGTGCGCACGTCGACGCCCTCGGCGACCAGCGCCCGGGCGGCGCGGCTGGCCGCGGCCGGTGAGAACTCCGGCAAGAGCTGGGCCCCGCGCTCGAGCAGCGTCACCGCGAGGCCGCGCCGCGCCAGACAATCCGCGGCCTCCACGCCATAAAATCCGCCGCCGACGATCACCGCCCGCGTCGCGCCCTGAGCAGAGATCGCGGCGATGCGCTCGAGATCGGTCATGTCGCGCAGGAACGACAGGTTGGCCGCGCCCTCGCCGAACTCCGGGGGCCGCACCGAGCCGGCCCCGAGGGCGTAGATCAGGCTGTCGTATCGGAGCTCGCCGGTGCTGGTGTGGACCACATGCCGGTCGGCGTCGAGTCGCTCGACGGTCACGCCCGTGCGGACATCGACGCCGTAATAGCGGCTGAAGAACTCGACCCGAAACGGGGCCAGGTCCGCCTGGGCATCGACCTCGCCGGACAGGTAGTAGGGCAGGCCGCCGACCGCGTAGCTGATCGTGGCGGCTCGCTCGAGCAGGATGATGATCGCGTCGGGATCGGTCTCACGGGCGCGGGCGGCCGCGGTCGGTCCGCTGAGCGCGCCGCCGAGGACCACGATGGTTCGTTGTTTACGCATGTTCGTCGATTCCCGGGACAGGACCGCCGAGCATACCCCGACCGGCGCATGGATGGGGGTCCACGGCGCGAGCGATGCCGCGCCGCGAGCAGGCGTCCGCCTTCACCCCCGAGATCGCGGCATCGATGCATTCGGTCTCCCAGTTCGCCGCGACCGAGCACGGCGCATTGCGCTTCGCATTTTCAGTGGCGGCAGCGCGGGGCATGGCGGCGCGCGACGGCTGGACACGGCCTGTGGCGAAGGGCATCGTCGCCTCGTGATCGACCTCGACGCCTACTTTGAACGGATCGGCTTTCGTGGGCCACGGGAACCCACGCTCCCGACCCTGAACGCGATCGTGCGCGCCCATGTCCAGGCGATCCCGTTCGAGAACCTCGATGTGCTGCTCGGTCGGCCGATCGAGCTCGAGCCCGGGGCGCTGATGGACAAGCTGGTCCACGCGCGGCGGGGTGGGTATTGCTTCGAGCAGAATATGTATTGTTAATTGTTCCTGAGGTTACGATAGCTTGGAGACGGGCACGAGCGCGCCTCCATCAGCTCTCCAGCGCTTTGAGCGCGCGACTGGTGGCGCCGCGACGGTCGATGTAGCGACTCGCCGTCTGCAGGTCCTTGTGCCGGAGGTGAGCGGCGACGGCCGCGACGCCACCACCTCCGTCGGCGATGCGCGTGCCGCAGGTCTTTCGCAGCACGTGCGTGCCATGCCACGGCACTTTCGCCTTGCGCGTGAGCGTCAGCATCCAGGTATGGGTGTTGCGCTCGGTGTAGTGCGTGCCGCGCTCGTTCGTGAACACGAAGAGGCCGTCGTGTCGGTA
>ERZ795056.7833-NODE-7833-length-10171-cov-5.825227_pt1 | contig 10171 bp, 6 predicted proteins | sample MGYA00375140_ERZ795056 | MGnify/ENA primary metagenome ERZ795056 (study PRJEB30185, sample SAMN05720227) | activated sludge metagenome | isolation source: Anaerobic digester | place: USA | collected 2015-03-09 ...
AAGCAAGATCCGGGGGCTGGTAATTGAGGGGTGCATCCGCGGGCCTCCGAGCGTCATCGTCGGCCATCTACGCACAGCCCGAGCCGCATGACAATACTCGCAGCCGCGCATCGCCTGGCACTCGGGACAGGTGCTGCAGCCCCCAGGGGAATGCCCCGGGCGGGTCTTGCGGCGACGGGGACCCGTGAGGTCGCCCGGTGTTGTCGCAGTCGCGGCGCCTGCGCGGCGTGGGATCGGCGGCGAGGCCCGGCCCGGCATCGGGCGCAATTGCCTCGACTTGCAGCGGGTGGCGGCGAGATAAGGATGAGATGCGGCGCGGCGTTCGATACTCGTGGGTGATGGGCGGGCTGTTGCTCGGGTGTGCCGGCGGTGGGGCGGCCGAGTCGGGCAGCGGGGCGACGAGCGGGAGCTCGGGCGCGACGGGGCCGACCGGCACGGCCGGGTCCTCGACCGGTGATGGGATGCCGACCACGAGCGCGGAGACCGGCATGGCCGCGACGGACGCGGACTGTCCGGGGCCGCTCGAGCGCTGCGAGGGGCTCTGCGTCGATGTGTTGCACGACCCGGCCCACTGCGGCGGCTGCGGGCTCGGCTGTGCGAAGGAGCTGGTCTGCATCGAGGGGACCTGCGCGGTGGCCTGCGGGCTGACGGCGACGGCCTGCGGGCCGGTGTGCAGCGTGCTGGCGACGGACCCCGAACATTGTGGCGCCTGCGATCACGCCTGCGCGCCGGGGGTGGCCTGCGTGGGCGGAGCGTGCGTACCGGACTGCGCGGCGGGGGAGCAGGTGTGCGGCGAGAGCTGCGTGGACACCGGCAAGGACGAGGCGCATTGCGGGGGCTGCGACGCGGCCTGTCCCGAGGGACAGCCCTGTGTATATGGCGCGTGCGTGGCGACGCAGCTGCATCATCTGCTGATCAGCGGGCAGAGCCTCAGCTGCGGGGCGACCTCGCCGGTGGTCAGCAATGCGCAGATCTATGGCAACCTGTCTTTTAATACAGGGGTGCGTGCGGGCGGCGTGGGGCTGACGGGCTTCATTCCGCTGGTGGAGACCTGGGACGGCAGCCAGGGCGAGACGATCGCCTCGGGGCTGGCCAACATGATCGCCGAGCAGGCGCAGCAGAACGGGGAGGCGCACGTGATGCTGGCGTCGGCGCACGGGGTCGGCGGACAGCCGTATTCGGCGCTCAAGAAGGGCACGGCGCCGTATGCGAATGGTCTGGCGCAGGTGACGGCGGCGGTGGGCATCGCGGCGATGCTGGGGCAGAGCCACGCGGTGCGGGCGCTGGCGATCGTGCACGGGGAGAGCGACCACCTCGCCAACAACCTCGGGTATGCCGACGACCTGCTGGCCTGGCAGAGCGACTACGAGGCCGACGTGGCGGCGATCACCGGGGCGACCGGGCCGCTGCCGATGTTCCTGTGCCAGATGTCGAGTCATACGAAATACAACAGCGCGAGCTCGCGGATCCCCGCGGCGCAGCTGAAGGCGGCGCGGGCCCGGCCGGACCGGGTGTTCGTGGTCGGACCCAAGTACTTCATGCCCTATACCGACGGCGTGCATTTGACCGGGGACGGCGAGCGATGGCTCGGTGAGTATTACGCGAAGGCGTATCGCAAGGTGCTGATCGACGGCGAGCGGTGGTTGCCGGTGCAGCCGGAGACGGTCACCCGCGAGGGGGCGGTGATCACGATCCGGTTCCATGTGCCGGCGCCGCCGCTGGTGTTCGATGAGCTGCTGGTCGCCAATCCCGGCAACTTCGGCTTCGAGTTCAGCGACGCCAGCGGGGCGCCGCCGGCGATCACGGAGGTGGTGCTGGTCGACGACGTGACGGTGCGCGTGACCCTGGCCAGCGCGCCGGTCGCCGGCAATCGGCGCATTCGTTACGCGTACACCGGCGTGGCCGGGCAGCCCGCGGGCCCGACCACCGGCGCGCGCGGCAACCTCCGCGACTCGGATGCGACGGCGAGTTTGAATGGTTATCTACTTTATAATTGGACCGTTCACTTTGATGAACCGGTCGAGTGAGGCGCGGAGTTGGGGGCTTGCGTCCGGGTTTGGCTTCGGTTAAGGTGGCGACCTGCTCTCGGAGTAGGACTCGCCATGTCACTTGTCATCAATCTTCGCGTGCCCGGCCTGCCGCGGCGAACCTGAGCGGGAACCCCCCGCGGTTCGCCGTGTCGGCGCTGCAACGTTGATTGTGTGACCTGTGCCTGCGCTGCGTGCGTGCTGATGCGCGCGTGGCGACGAGAACTTTTCCATGAAGCGACATCGCGATCGCCGGGGCCATCGTGCCCCGGCTCCGACAACTGAATATAGCCACGTCGTCGACCCCACGCCCGTGTTTGGTCGACCCATGTCCTCGCAGGTCCGGCGCAAGCAGGACCAGCTGTGCCGGCAGGTCGAGGAGCGCCTCGGACTCGTGTTCGCGGGCGACATCGAGGACCCGCTGTTGCAGGAGCTGTACGTCGCGGGCGTCGAGCCCGAGCCGGGCGGCGTCAACCTCGTGGTCCGGCTGGCGCTGCCGCGGCCGGAGATTTCGGCGGTGGCGGTGCTGCAGCGTCTGACGGCGCTGAAGACCTTTCTGCGCGCCGAGATCGCCGCGGCGATCCACCGCAAGAAGGTGCCCGGCCTGGTGTTCCGCGTCGAACACGGACTGCCCGGCCAGGAGCCGGACGAGGAGGGGGAGCCATGAAGTTGCTCGCTCCATTGCATCGCTGGGTCGCCGAGCCGCCGCCGCGCGAGGTCGCCGAGGCGCTCGAGCGATTGCGCCGCGGCGAGGACATCGCACGCATCGCCGTCATGCCCGACGTGCACCTCGCCGAGGAGGTGTGCGTCGGCACCGTGCTCGCCACCTACAATACGATCGTGCCGGCGGCGGTCGGTGGTGACATCGGCTGCGGCATGGCGGCGATCGCCCTCGACGCGGCGGCGGATCGGCTGGCGCAGGCCAGCGACGCGGCGGCGGTGCTCGCGGGCCTGCAGGCGGCCATTCCGGCGCTGCGGCATCCGGGGGCGATCGGCGAGCACCCGCTGCCGCACGCGCTCGCGGGGCCGCTGTCCTGCCCGGCGCTCGAGTCGTTGCGGCGGCGCACGGCCGGCGCGCAGCTCGGCACGCTCGGGCGCGGCAATCACTTTGTCGAGCTGCAGGCCGACGAGGACGAGCGCTTGTGGTTGATGGTGCACAGCGGCTCGCGCGGGCTCGGCCCGGCGATCCGCGATCACCATCAATCGCTGGCGACGCGGCTGCGCGGCGGGCTGCGGGGATTGGCCGCGGAGACTCCGGGGGCCGCGGCATATTTGAGTGATATGCAGTGGGCGCTGGATTACGCCGAGCTCAGTCGTACGCGGCTGGTCGAGCGGGCCTGCGAGGTGCTCGCGGGCTGCCTCGGGGCCCTGCCGGGAAGTGAAGCGCAGATCTCCTGCCACCATAACTTCGTGCGGCGCGAGCAGCACGCGGGGCAATGGTTGTGGGTGCATCGCAAGGGCGCGATCTCGGCGATGGAGGGGGAGCCGGGGGTGATTCCGGGGTCGATGGGCGCGCCGAGCTATCACGTGCTCGGTCGCGGCAATGCGCAATCCCTGTGCTCGAGCTCCCACGGGGCAGGCCGCTGCATGGCCCGCGGCGAGGCGCGGCGAAGGATCGCCGCGCAGGAGCTGCTCGCGCAGCTGCGCGGCGTGTGGTTCGACCATCGCGCCGCGGAGGACCTGCGCGACGAGGCGCCGGCGGCATACAAGGATATCGGCGCGGTCATGCGAGCGCAGCGCGAGCTGACCCGCGTGGTCCGGAGGCTGCGTCCGGTGCTCAGCTTCAAGGCAGCGGGCTGAGTACGTCGATTCGTCGGTTCGCGGTGGCACGGACGCCGCCGCGGACCGACATTTCGTCAATGCATAACGGGGGCTTGCGGCTGCGGAGGTGGTCTGGCACGCTGGACCTGTGATGCTTCGTTGGACCGGTCTGGTGGTTGCGTGCGTGATCGTTGCGGCGCCCGCGAGCGCCCGGGCCTGCATCTGGGATACGGAGACGATGCTGCAGGAGCGCTCGCGCTTCCCGACGGCCCTCGAATTGATGACGGGGAAGTTTTTGCGGCATACGCCCGAATTCTATCGCTGGCGGGTCCAGGATCGCCTGTCGCGGATCGCCCGGGAGCCCCGCAAGCTGTATCTGGTCGACGACCTCGCGGCCGCGTACGACAAGCTCGGTCAACACGCGGAGGCGATCGCGGCGATGCAGGCGATCCTTCCTCGAGATCCGCGGCGCTACGAGACGCTCGCCAACCTCGGCACGTTCTATCTGCACAGCGGGGACTTCGAGCATGGGCTCGAGTTCATCGACCTCGCGCTCGAGGTCAATCCCGAGGCGCACTTCGGCCGCGAACGTTATCAGCGGTGGCTGGTCGAGTACCTGCTCGCGAAGCGCGGCATGGGCGGCCCGCCGACCTTGCCCAAATACACGGATGAGTCCAAGGGCTTCGAGGGGTTCCTCGCGGCCAAGAGCGGGGCCAAATACCTCGAGCTCCCCGAGGCCCAGGCGGCCGTCAACGGGGTGCTGGGCATGATGCGCTTCGGCAAGCACGACTCGCCGATCTTGTACGAGGCGCTCGGGGACCTGCTGAGCGGGCCGATGCATACGATCGATGCCAAGCGGCTGGCGGTTCGTGCCTATCTGCTGGCCGCGGAGGTGACCCCGGATGTCTCGGCCCGCGCTGCCTATGAGGAAATGGCGAGGATGCTCGTCGCCGTGATGTCGCCGGATAGGCTCGAGGAGTTTTCGCTCGACGGGATCCGCTGGGCGCTCAAAAACGAGCGCGCCGAGGCCGATGCCTGGTATGCGGAGCTCGCCGCGAGGGAGCGGGACTGGGTGCTTTACAGCCCGGATCCGGAGTTCGAGGTCCGCCGGTTGTATGCTGAAGATCCGGTGCTCTCCGGGCTCCCGCCGGGGTGGCTCGCCGACAACTGGCGCGTGCTCGCGGGGATTTTGGCGATCTTCGTGGTGTTCGCGGCGCTCGGGCTACGAATGGCGCGGCGCTCCGGGCGTGATGAATCACGGAATGTGAAGATCAACTGGGCGGGTCGTCCTCGCCGATGACGGCGCGGCCGCCCCGGCCGAGCTCGCGGGCGAGGGGGTTGAGGCCGAGCTTGCCGGGCGCGGTGCTCCGGGCGAGCGCGAGGGCGCGGGCTTGATGGGCGAAGGTCTCGTCGGGCGGCTGGATATCGGTGATCACGGCGGCGGAGACCGGCAGGCCGAGCAGCTTGCAGGTGGCGAGCAGGGTGCGGGCCGTCAGGGTGACGAGGCTGGTACCGCCGAGCTCGGCGGTCATCGTCTCGCTGTCGATGGCCTGGGCGCCGGCGCTGGCGAGCGCACGTGTGAACAGGGCGCGCACGGTCGGGACGCAGGCGGGGTCGTGCACGGCGAGGGCGACGGTGGTGCCGAGGCGCGGCGCGGCGGCTGCGGTCTCGGGCATCGCGGCGAGGAAGCGATGGACGGCGGACACGATGGCCTCGGCGTCGCCGAGGAAGGGCAGGTGATCGAGGCCCGCGAGCTCATCGAGGGTCGCGCCGGGGATCGCCGCGGCGATCTGGCGGGCGCCGGCGATCGGCGCGGCCCGGTCGCCGTCGCGGTGCAGGACCAGCGTGGGCGTGTGGATCGCCGGGAGCAGGGCGCGTAGATCGAGGCCGGCGTTCAATGTGTGTACTTGCGCGGCCGTGGCCGGGCTGGCGCTGGCCCGGAGATAGCGAGACCACCAGTCGCGTAATTCGGGGTCGTCGTCGGCGGTCGGCGCGAGGGTCTCGAGGAACAGCGGCTCGCCCCATTGGTTGTGGATCGCGTGGAGCTGCGTGGTGAGCTCGGCGTCGTCCGGGGCCCGCATGCTGGCGCCGTGGAGGATCAGGGCGCGGCAGCGATCGGGGCGCATCGCGGCATAGGCGGCGCCGAGGCCCGCGCCGGCGCCGAGGCCCAGGATCGCGGCGCGATCGACCGCGACGGCGTCCAGCACCGCGTCGAGGTCGCCGAGCTGTTCATCGAGCGAGAGGGCGCCCGGGCTGCGATCGCTGAGGCCGGTGCCGCGGCGGTCGATCAGGATCAGGCGCGCGAAGGAGGACAGCCGGCGCAGGAACGCGGCGAGCCGCGGGTGCTCCCAGGCCAGCTCGAGGTGCGAGACGAAGTCCGGCACGATCAGCAGGTCGAGCGGCGCCGAGCCGATCACCTGATAGGCGATCGAGGTCTGACCGTTGCGCGCGTGCCGGGTGAGCGGCGGACCGAGCGGCAGGTTCCACTGGGTCGGCGGCACGAAGCTCTGGGTCTCGGTGATGCTGGCCGTGTTGCTCTCGAGGCCGCGCACCATGACGTGGGCGATGCGGTCGTAGGCGTGGGCCCAGGCCCGCCGCAGGTCGTCGTTCCAGGTCGGTCCGCTCAATGACTCGAGGGTCTCGAGCAGCTGATGGCCGACGGCCTCGAAGTGCGCGGGCAGTACGCCATAGTCGGCGTGGCGCCGGCCGAGGTCCTCGAGCAGCGGGACCAGCGTCTCCTGATCGCCGAGACGGCGGACCACCAGCTCGAGCGCGCCCTCGAGCTTGCGCTGCTGGCCCGCCATGTCGGCCGGGAACAGCGGGCGCACGCCGGGGTGGCGGATGAACAGGGAGTCGTAGAAGTGGCGGCCGATCTCGGCGTGGCGGTCGACGAGGGTTTGCAGGTGCTCGAGCAGGCGGGCGCGGTCGTCGTCGGCGTTGTCCTCGCGCTCGGTGAAGTTGCGGTACAGCGAGCGGATGACCTCGAGGCCGTCGACGACCGCGTCGGCGCGGCGCAGTCGCTCGCCGGAGTCGACCGCGGTGAGGCGGGCGATCAGGTCGGCGAGCGCGGCGGGCAGGCCGTCGACGAGGCCGCCGAGGTGCGGGAGCTCGCGGGTAGCGAGGTAGGTGATCAGCGCGTCGCCGGCGACGCCGTGGTGCGCGAGGGGACCGGCGAGCAGCTCGTGCAGCACGAGGCCGAGCGCGTAGAGGTCGGTCTGCTCGCTGAACGGGTGGCCCTGCCACAGCTCGGGGGCCATGTAGAGCGGTGTGCCGGCGAATTCGTTGCTGCTGGACGGCTCGACGGTGGGGTTGCCGGGCTGGGTGGCGGGGTCGCGAAGCAGTCGCACCCGGGCGATCCCGAAGTCGATCAGCTTGGGCTCGCCGGCGCGGGTGAGCACGATGTTGGCGGGCTTGATGTCGCAGTGCAGCACGCCCTGGCGGTGGACCGCGGCCAGGCCGCGCGCGAGGCCGAGGCCGATCTCGAGGACCGAGCGCCAGGGCAGGGGGGGCATCATCTGGGCCAGGCTGACGCCGTCGATGTACTCGGAGGCGATGTAGGGTTGGCCCTCGACCTCGCCGATGCGGTAGACCGCGGCGACGTTCGGGTGGTGCACGCGGGCGAGCGCGCGGGCCTCGGCGAGCAGGCGCGTGCGGCCCTGGGTGCCCTCCTCGGGGTTGCTCAGGAACTTGAGCGCGACGGGCCGGTCGAGCAACGTGTCGTGACCGAGCCACACCGCACCCATGCCGCCCTGACCGAGCAGGCGGACCAGCCGGAAGTCGTCGAAGACCTGGCTCGCGGAGATCGCTGACACGAGCATCGCGGGCCCAGGCTACTGGAGTCGGGCGCGGTCGACAATCGCCGATTCACAGGCACAGCCGCGTCCACCCACCTTGAGTCCGTGACGCTTGACCAGGCGGGTGAGCACGTGCCGGCTGGCGAGCCCCAGTTCGCGCCAGAGCGGCTGACGAGGCCGGCGTCGCGGGTGAGCACGAGGCCGCCGCGCTGGCCCGTCTCTCGTAGGACCCGCTCGCGGATCTCACCCCGCCGAGCGCGCGCGTCCCGAGCTGAGATAAGCGAGCCTGCAGTGGCTCACGCCATCATTTTAATGCCAATGCCGCGTTTGCGTACAGCATTGTGTACAGTGCAAGAAGATGGCCGTTTGCGAACGTCGATGGACCGCTTCGCAACTCCTGGATCTTCTCACCAGCGCTGACCATTCTTCGGTTCAGGGCATTCTTCACAGTCTTATCGGTGACTTGCTTCAGGGCATCTGCCCGAACGAGGTGGGCTTTTAGACGGCCCAATTTATCAGCCGCAAAGGACTTGAACTGGTTTTGGCTTTCTGGATCTACGGCGAACAGAGTCTGTAACTGTTCGGTATCAAGCAATAAGAACCCGTATTTGTGTGCATTCTCCCCGTAAGGAATCCGCATATCCTCCAGGATTAGAACGTGACCGCTGGGCTTCAGGCAGTAGGTGAGGATTCCGTTGGTAAAAATACTTCTCCACTCGCTGGGGGGAATCTCATGGAGGACATTGCACAGAATAACTACATCGACGGATCCTGGATTGAGCCTCTCCCGTAGAGCGATCTCGTTCTCGTAGACATGACGCTGCGCTGCTTCAGTGTCGAGCCCGTAGGCGTCGGCGACCGCGCCGATGCAGTCTTGACGCGCTTCCGTGTTGAGTTCGTATGCGCGATAGTCAATGCGAGATGCGATGTTGTCGCTGTTTTGCCGTAACGTTGCTAGAATTCGCCCTCGGCCCGCCCCGTAGTCCAGAATTCGGAGTTTCTCGTTGGGGACGCGCATGAGAACCTGGTAGATCTGCGAGCTCTGTCGATCCTCTGCCCCAGTTGTGACAATTGCGGGGGGCATAAGGCATTCGGCTGCGAAACGCTCCATTGCCAGGACAGAGGGAAGATGGATGAACCGCTCAAGCCGGCCGACACGCTCTTCGTCGCCGACGAGACTTCGCAGGACTCGCTCAGGTTTATCACCGGCCCACGAGGTTTTGCCGTCGTCGACGAACCAGAGGCTCTTAGGATCCACGAATGAGAGAACATGGATAGAATGGGTGGCGATCCATAGTTGGCCGTTTGGGGTTGACTTTATGAGGCGATCAATGAACTCGACCAGAGCATCGGGATGCAGATGGTTCTCTGGTTCGTCAAGGATGAGAATGGCTTCATCGAGTTTTGCGGATTGAGCGTGAAGGGCAATGGCAATGCGCAGCAGCGCTCTTTGACCATCAGAAAGTCCTGCTTCGCCAATCGGGCGGCCGAAGACTAAAATGCGCTCTTCGGAATTTCGATAAATACTAGCGCCGGGCAGGAGAGTTTCGATGATCGCTCTGAGCGATGACCATGCATCAATGCACTGGGCGCGCTCGATCGTGCTGATTGTGGTCTCTGGGTGAGTCGCGTTGATATATAGTGAGGCGATTTGAGCGATGTAGGCGTGTGTCGAGTCGTTGACCCGCTCCGTGCCAAGCGAATTGGCTACGGCTGAATGACCGGCGACTCGGGTATGAATGTTCAGGTCAGAGGGGTCTTGAATGTTTGCGAACGATGGTGTGAAATCAACTGGCTTGGCATTCTGTGGCGGGCCGTTTAACCTTGTTTCTTTGCGTGTTTCGATAATCGATGTGAATCGATCGATCTGGGCTTGCAGGGCGCTTTTGTCTGTTTTTTCGGCTATTAATCTCATCTTATTCGAAGCGGTTTCGATCGCTGTGTTAAGCTTTGAGTCGGTGACCTGCCAGTTCCCTGAAAGCAGAGTGATGGTGTCGCGAAGGACGCCAAGCGTTCGTGTTTTTCCCGAGCCGTTGCGTCCAGCAAGGACTACTACTTGACCAAGGCGGGGCATTGCGATCGGAGAGAGCCCGATTCCATGAGTTCTAAAGTGGTCCGGGAAAAAGCTAGTGACGCGCATCTGGTCGGATTTTACCATGTCGCTTCGGGAAGCACGAGTGGTGCGTAGCCCATCAATATGGTCGCACGCGCCCCAAACGCGAGCCGGGGTCGTTGTCCGGGAGGGTCGAGGCCACGGCGGGCGTGCCCGACGTGGCCTCGACTCGGCCGCCCCGGCGACCACATGATCGAGGCGCGACAGAGCCGGCGAGCGCGCACTCCACGGACTTTCCGTGCGAGGGTTGGTGCATGCGAGGGACGCGAATCCGCAGGGCTGGCGCGACCGAAGGGATGCGCCAGCCCGAGGACTGAGTGTCCCTCGCATGCACCAACCCTCGTAAGGCAAACTCCGGCAGAATGCCCGGATGCGCGCGGCCCGGGCACGGGCAAGCGCGCGGCCCGGGTACGGTCAAACCAGCCCGCGCGAACGAATCACTGCGGGGCCACGTTCTTGAGCGCGAAGCCCGTCAT
>ERZ795056.7836-NODE-7836-length-10168-cov-6.724019_pt1 | contig 10168 bp, 7 predicted proteins | sample MGYA00375140_ERZ795056 | MGnify/ENA primary metagenome ERZ795056 (study PRJEB30185, sample SAMN05720227) | activated sludge metagenome | isolation source: Anaerobic digester | place: USA | collected 2015-03-09 ...
CTTTTATGTACTGGCTGGAGGTTAATAGGTTTTTTAAGGGGAAAGGCAAGTAAGGGATTTACGCATGTAGGCACGCACGGCCCCCGATTTGTCGGGGCTAGCTGTGCGTGCCTACATGCGTAAATGCACTCCTAGCGGACAGAATACTATAGGCCGGTGGTTCCTGCGAATGGAAAGAAATCAATTAAGCAGCATATTTGAACTGAAACTTTTTATCTTTATCGGGCATTGGTAAACGGGCGAAGCAATTAATCCGACCACATCGCTAATGATTTAACTTTAGTCAAAACCGAAACACAGTCCTCAAAATAGTATGTATAAATGAAGCTGGATTTCCTCGATGACCTCACAGGCAAAGGCAAGTATCCTCACGCTGACCCAGAAAAACTGCTTAGGCTGTACGACTTCAATAGTTATGAGGCAAGCCAACTAAGAAAGCTTATTGACGCAGAAATTATTCGCAAAGAACATGAACTTGATTTATCCAAGGTTAACTTTGTTGAATGCCTAAATTGCACTTTGGTATTTAAACTTTCAATTCAAAATATAGGCGTCGGACTACCTTCAGAAGGTAAGAGTTTTTTGTGTGAACTCACTTTAGACGGTTACAAAAAAATGAGCAGAATCATTGAGTACTTCTCAAATGACCAGAAAGTTAACGGCTACAATTGGTTGTACGACCCAAATGAAGACAAGGTTGATTTACTCTTTTCCCCAGGTGGCACCTGGTAAGGCACGGATGCAACTAAAATGGGTTTTATGCAATATGGGCGATGATTTACGTTTTCAGCTTTTTATTTCCATTTTGCTTTTGAATAAAAGGCTATGAAGTCCTTTTTAAATATCCATACAACCTGAAGCCTTTTCACCTTAGAATTCAACCCCTCCATCTTTCCCCCTCAGCAAAAAATTTCTCTGTCACATTTCCCCCAAAATTTCCTAATATCACCTTCTAATCACTCAACGTCTCGCCATGGAAGGTCTAATGATGAATTACCCCCTTACAACCACCACGATCCTCGAATACGGAAACAGTGTTTTTCACCATAAAAGAATCATCACGCATTTGCCGGACGGAACCCGGCAGGAGTATGGTTTTGGGGATATGTACAAACGCTGCAAACGGCTTGCCAATGCGCTTACCAAAAAGCTGGGCATTGTTAAGGGCGATATGGTGGGCACTTTCGCCTGGAACCACGGACCGCATGTGGAGCTCTACTATGGCATTTCGGGCGTGGGCGCGGTTTGCCATACCATCAATATCCGTTTATCGGGCAAGCAAACGGAGTATATCATCAACAACTCGGAGGATAGGGTGATTTTTGTGGATGCCACCCTTGTGCCGCTGCTGGAAAAAATTGCCCCGCTGCTGGAAACGGTGGAACATTATGTGCTCATTAATGCACGGCCGGGTTTTACCACCACTTTGCCCAATACCCTGCATTATGAGGATTTGCTGGCCGAACAGCCGGAGGAATTTGAATGGCCGGAGCTCGATGAAAACAGCGGCTGCGGCATGTGCTACACAAGCGGCACCACCGGTTTGCCCAAAGGGGTATTGTATTCGCACCGTTCTACTTTTTTGCATGCATTAACCATTGCTACCCCCAATGCGGCCAATATCAGTCACCGCGATACGGTGATGCTGATTGTTCCGCAATTTCATGTGATGGCCTGGGGCGCACCCTATATGTGTGTGCTTGCCGGGGCCGATATGGTGCTACCATCCTCCAACCTGCAACCCGAGGCCATCATTAAAATGCTAATTGCCGAAAAAGTGAATAAGGCCAATGGTGTGCCCTCCATCTGGTTGGGGGTTTATCAGGCGCTCAAAAAGAACCCGCCGCAGGAAAAACTGGCGCTGGAAGAATACCTTGTGGGTGGTTCGGCACTACCGGCAAGCCTGATTGAGGGAATGGAAAAGGATTTCGGCATCAGGGGCGTACAGGCCTGGGGCATGACGGAAACCTCGCCACTCGGCACTGTTAGCAGGTTGCAGCACAAACATGAGCATTTACCGTACGGTGAAAAGGTTAAGATACGCGCCAAACAAGGCATTGCTTTTCCCGGGGTGGAGTTGCGCATTGTACAGGAAGACGGCATCCTTGCGCCAAAGGACGGCAAAACCATGGGCGAGTTGCAAATAAGGGGTGCCTGGATTGTGAGCGCCTATTTTAAAACCAACAGCCAGGATCATTTTACGGAAGACGGCTGGTTTCAAACGGGTGATGTTAGCACCATGGATGAAGATGGCTACATGGAAATTACCGACCGTACCAAGGACCTCATCAAAAGCGGGGGTGAATGGATATCGAGTGTGGCGCTTGAATCGGCTTTGATGTCGCATCCCAAAATTAAGGAGGCAGCCGTAATTGCCATTCCCGATGAAAAATGGGTGGAAAAGCCTTTGGCATCCATTGTTCCCGCCGATGCCGATGATAAACCCACCGCTGAGGAATTGATGGAATTTTTATCGCGCGACTTTGCAAAATACCAGGTTCCGCGCGACTATGTTTTTATTGTAGAAGTGCCCAAAACAAGCGTGGGCAAATTTGATAAAAAGGAAATCAGGAAAATGTATGCAGAGGGAAAGTTGTTGTAGGCGCGCACGCCGGAATGTAGGCACGCACGGCCGTGCGTGCCTACATTTCGGCGTAAAAATTTGCAATATAAAATATAAGGTCGTTTAGTTAAATGCGGGTGATAACACCCGCAACGGCGGTGCCGCTGTTGGTGTTATCACCAACGGCCCAAACTAAACGACATGGAATTTATAATAATCAATTTGCCATAACCATCCATGCGTTTTATTCTCCCCATTATAGTTATCGCGCAGTTTTTTTGCACTTCCGTATGGTTTGCCAGCAACTCGATTATTTCGGATATTGCTAAAGAACTGAATCTTGCACCCGATTTTTTAGCCCATCTTACCAGTGTTATACAATTTGGGTTTATATCGGGCACCCTGGTGTTTGCCATCTTTACCATTTCAGATCGTTTTTCGCCTTCAAGGGTATTTTTCGGGAGCGCGGTGCTTGCGGGTTTGTTTAACCTGGGTATCAGCATTCCGGGTATAGGGGCTGCGGAACTTTTGGTGCTGCGCTTTTTGACCGGTTTTTTTCTTGCCGGTATTTACCCTGTGGGCATGAAGATAGCTGCTGATTATTTTCGGGAGGGTCTTGGAAGGTCGCTTGGCTTTTTGGTGGGGGCATTGGTGCTTGGCAAGGCTTTTCCCCATCTGCTGAACAACCTCGTACAGGGTTTCCCGTGGCGTTATGTGGTGTATATTACCTCGGCGTTAGCCGTTACGGGCGGGTTGGCCATTTTTCGTTTTGTACCCAATGGACCTTACCGCAAATGGAGTCAGCAATTAAAGTTCACCGCTTTTTTATCCGGGTTCCGTTACCCCAAATTCAGGTCGGTGGCATTTGGCTATTTTGGCCATATGTGGGAGCTGTACACGTTTTGGGTGTTTGTGCCGGTAATGCTCGCGGCATATAATCAGCGGTATCCCGAGGCAGGGCTTAATGTATCCCTGCTATCCTTTGTTATTATTGGTTCCGGTACGCTTGCCTGTGTAGCGAGTGGCTTACTCTCCCAGCGTTTTGGGGCAAAAAAATTAGCCACCCTGTCGTTGTTCCTTTCCTTTATCTGCTGTCTTGTTTCTCCCTTGTTTTTATTTGCAGAGTCATCTTTGGTACTCATCCTTTTCCTGGTTTTCTGGGGCATTGTGGTGATTGCCGATTCGCCTCTTTTTTCCACCCTCATCGCGCAAAATGCCGCTGCCGAATCAAAGGGCACCTCGCTTACCATTGTAAACTGCATTGGTTTTTCTATCACCATTATCAGTATTCAGTTTATCAATGCAGTGGCAAAAGCCTTGCCAAGCACCAATACCTGTTTATGTTGCTTGGTATTGGCCCGGCGTTGGGGTTGTTGGTTTTACTCAGCCAAAAGGAAAATACCGGGCGCTTACCGGTTGTGTAATCTGTAAAAACCAATACCCATTTCGGTGTACATTAGCCTCTTAAAATTATTACATATGTATAAAATTGTTGCATCGCTTTGCCTGATCAGCCTGCTTGTATCCTGCGGGGAACAACACACACACGAACCTACAGCCCCTGTGGATGTTGCCGAAAGCAAAAAACAGGTGGCCATGATGCTCGATTCGTTCAACATTGCGGCAGCCAATGCCGATTTTGAAAAGTACTTCAGCTACTATTCCGAAGATGCCGTGTTTATGGGCACCGACGCCACTGAACATTGGGTGAAGCCGGAATTTATGGTATGGTCGAAGCCCTTTTTTGATAAGGGGAAGGCCTGGAATTTTACGGCGTTGCAGCGGAACATTTATTTCAACAAAACCGGCGACCTTGGCTGGTTTGATGAATTGCTGAACACCCAAATGAAAATTTGCAGGGGTTCGGGCGTGGTGGTAAAGCAGGGCGATTCCTGGAAGGTGCAGCAGTATGTATTATCCATGACGGTTCCCAACAGTGAAGTGGATCCTGTGGTGGCTATAAAGGCCCCGGTAGAGGATTCCATCATTAATGCACTTTCCCGCAAGGAATAAGTTTAACCATAAGAATTTTAATTGAGCCACGAAGGCACAAAGACGCAAAGCTTTGATTTTCAATATTTTTTAAGTTTAACCCAATAATTTTTAACTTAGCCACGAAGGCACAAAGACACAAAGCTTTGATTTTCAATATTTTTTCTTTTCGCTAGGGGCATAATCAACTTGGGATATTTTTTCCTTGAGTCTTGTGGCACAAAACCCTTTTGGTATAATTTTTCTTTAAGTCTTCGTGTCTTTGTGGCAAAAACTAATTGCCAAAGTATTTAAACGGTGCCCAGTAATAAGGCTTTTTATACTTTTCGCCGAAATCGCCTTTTATAAAACGCCGCTTGGTATTGGCTACTGCCTCCGCAAACGGTATATTTTTTTCTTTATATTGCCGGTAAACATCTTTAATAAAAAGCGCAGTAGCCGCATCGTCAATAGACCAGTTGGTAGCGAGCACCGCTTTTGCTCCGGCTGCAAGAAAAGCGGTTCCCATGGTGGCAACTGATCCATCCTGATCAAGCATGCCCAACCCGGTTTCGCAGGCCGAAAGGCAGACTAGTTTTGGCCGGATATCCAGGTTGTACGCTTCGTAAAACTGCAGCAATCCGTCTTCCTTTCCATTATCCGGTTCGGTAACCACTACCGAATTATCTTCTTTTGAGCTTGTTGATGCCGCAATGCCATGAAGTGCAAAATGAAGTATCGTGGCCTTTTTCAATTTACCGTCTTTACTCAGTTTTTTCAGCACGGTTTCTGATAATGCACCAGTTGAGTAAACGGTAACTGAATCAAATTGCTGCTGCAGCATATTTATTTCCTGCTGCGTTCCGGGTAAATCGGTCCAGTCTTTTATACCAAGCATGCTGAAGTCGAAGGCCCTGCCTTGAAGTTTTTCGGGATGGTAGGTGCTGTAGTCCGGGTTTCCGAGGGCTATAATCCCTTTGCCGGTGTTATAGGTCCTTTTTTCAAGGTGTTCGAGAATGGTGAATCCTGGAATATAAACAATGTCGTATACCTCGCCAAGATAACGGCCATCGGGCAGCATCATGGTTTCAAAAGGAATAAAATGCAGCATATAGTCGGCGCTAACCAGGATGGTTTTCTTTCCTTTTAACAGGGCCTCAAAAGGCTTTACATAAATTTGGTAGAGCAGTTTCGATAACCTTACTTTTTCTCCGGCAAGTGCAATATCTTCAGGACGTTCATCCCTTTTTATGGCAATACCCCTTACCTCTTCCGGGTTCAGGTTGCTGAGGTATAAATATTGCATTTGGGCAATATATTTTACTGAACTTACAGAGTCGGCAGTTGTAAGCGTTTTTAAATTTTTAAGCTCAAGCATTTTTGCAAAAGTCTTGTTAAGGTCCGATTGCTGAATAGCTTTGAGTATTTGATCACGGTTAATCCAGTCTGTCTTTTCGTTTTTTTGGTCAAAGGCAAGTGCCAGTGATTTATCAAGGGTGAGGCAGGTGTAAACAAGCGCAACTGCATCCTCCTTCATGCCGGCTTTTGCTTTTTCAAGGGAGGTAAAATAATCGTGCACCTGATTAAAATTAACCATGGAGCGCAGCAAAATATCCTTCATCATTTCCGACCATTTGAAAAGGTCTTTTTGATCATTCCGGTTTGCAGCAATAGTACAAAGTGACCAAAAGGAAAACATCCTTTCTTCTGTTAATTTAAGTAAAGCATTTCCATTTTTTTCATTTTTTGTCCATTTGCTGTATGCAATATAGCTCTCAACTGCCTCCTTAAAATATACATAGGCCGAATCAATCCTATTCAATGCCTGCCACGATTTTCCCTCAACTTCGCAAATGTCTGAATAGAAATTATTCTGTTTTTTGTTTAGTCCTTTTTTGAGCAGGCTTGCAGTTAACAATACTGATTGATATTGTTCTGCTTTGTAAAGAAATTTTAAACCATTTAGCCTGATGAGCTGGATATTCTCCCGGGTAAGCCCTGCTTCATTTATTCTGCCCTCACAAAGTTTGTTGTAATATAAGGCGGAATCGTTTTTACCCATTGCCGAATACACCACAGACAGGCCATTGGTAGCAAGAAAGTATCCATTACCATCCTTTTCCTTATTACACCAATGCAGCAATTGTACGAGGGTTTTAATGGCATTTTCCTTTTCTTCATTTTGAAAATAAGCTTCGGCAAGCTGATGCAGCGAAGATGACTGCAATTCATCGAGCTGATATTGTTCAACCAGGCGCCTTCCTCTGCGTGCGTATTGGAGGATACTTGAGTTTTTACCAATCCTGTTTTCAGCTATTTGCTCCTGAAGAATCTTACGCGATAGAAAAATAAGCAGTTGGGCATGGCTTAAACTGTCGCCGGTGCTTTTGTAAATAGATTCGGCCCTGTTGAAATAGTATTCTGTGGCGGTTAACCGGTTTCGGTTGCGGTAATCATGCAGCCCAATATCAACACCAAAAGTAGCTACAACATGGTAACGGGCACCTGATACGGGGGCTATGGCTTCTTCTTCAATAAAATCTTTTTTCCATTGAATGATTTTTTCCTTTCCTTCATCAGTTGTTTCTTTATTAAGATTGTTTAGAATTGAATCAAGCAGTACCGAAGCTTTGGTTTTAAAATCAAGGGCGGTGCATTCGGCCGTTAACCCTGTTTTAAATTGCTGAACAATATTGGCCGGCATTAATTTAAGGCTGTCTATCAACTCAAGATCGCCAATAAATGCCCGGTCAAATGCAGCCCGGTTTGGCAACCATTGCATCGCCCGGATGTACCAGTAAATGGCCTCATCTTTTTTGTACTGCAGCAGGTAGGTATGGGCAAGATTGAGCATGTTATTAAACCGGTAGCCATTCAGGCCAACCGCTTTTTTTCCATATTTTTCGGCAATTACGGGTTGGTTGTTCAGCGTATAAAAAAAGCAGGCCGAACTGAACAGATCGTCTCTTTCGGGAAAAAAGGCGGTTAGTTTCACACATCCTGCCGCCGCCTTAACGTACTGACCGGTTTGGCCATATAGAGTGGTTGTGTATTCAAGCGCATCGGTTTGGGTACCGTCGGCCTTAAATATTTTTTCAAATATTTCAATGGCTTTCCCTTTTTCACCTTTGCGGTAATAATCAAATCCTTCCTTATACCATTGGTCAATCTCGCTTACTTGTGCAACAGCGGAAAGAACAAATAGCAGGGCCGCAATGGTTACCGGAAGCTTCATTTATTCATTCTTTTTTAGCAACGTATCCCCGACCAAAGAAGGGGGAGGTTGCGCTTGAATTTTTTAGCAATGTCTCCCCGACCAAAGAGGGGGGACGTTGCGTTTTTTTAAAGCATTGTCTTCCAAAGGGGACAATGCGTTTGAAACATGCTTCCTATTTTTTACCCGTTGCCGCCCAGTAAATGCCTGCATACAAATGGTTCAGAAAAATAGGGTTACTAAAAACGGTGGGTAAATGACCAAGCGCGGTATAAAAAGCCCGCCCGCCATCAAAATCATGGTACCAGGAAATCGGGTGTAATTTCCCCATGCCGAGGCCTACTTTTTCGCCCCATTTTGCTTTCGGGTCGTAGGAGTTTTCATCAATGGAAAGGATATACTTCAGATCAGGTACTTTTTCGGGACCAAATTCATACCACTCATCCGTCCACAAACCGGCAGTAGCAAAACCCTCCAGGCCGGGAAAGGACTTATCGAGTACATTCAGTTTTGCCGTTTGAATAGCCGGATGAATATGGAACATCCTGCCTACAAGCCGGTTGTACCAATCCCAGTCGTATTCGGTATCTGAAGCGCTGTGGATGCCTACATAACCTTTGCCGGATTGAATGAACCGTTCCATTACTTTTTGTTCGGTTGAATCGAAGATGTTGCCTGTGGTGTTCAGGAATATGACAACCTTAAATTGCTCGAGGTTTTTATCGGTAATATAGCCCGGGCTTTCCTGTAATACCACATCAAAATGGTTTTTTATACCAAGTTGCTGAATAGCCAATACACCCGAGTGCAACGATTCGTGGTGCCAGCCCTTTGTGGTGGTTATCAGCAGGGCTTTAAATTGTTTGGTCTGCGCAAAAGTGTTTTGGCAAACAGTAAACTGAACGATAAAAATAGCAATCAGGCTGTAAATCTTCATTTGGCAAAATATTTCAGCTCAAATATAGGGACTGCCACAGTATTGGCATAAAGAGCTTTTTTCGGCAGGCGGCGAGGGGCAAAGTATGAGTAGCTTCCTGTGCATCGGTAATTTGTAGCTACCTTCCCCCGGCTTTTATGCAAGGCTAAGGTTTTGATTGAGCAGTATATTGTATAAAAAATAGAGAACATGCCAAATAAGGAACGTAAAATAAAAATTGAAGGTGCAGGGCTAACTGCCAGCTACTTTATGGAGAAGTTAGCCGGTTATAAGTCGGAAAAGGAGCTTGATAAAGTGGAAAGATACTTTAAGGGAAATGACGGAGTAACCAAAGCCTTTGGGGTTAAATTTGCGGATGTATTTAAAACGGCAGAGGAATTTTCGCAGATGCCGGTGGAGGAAATTGAGCTGTTGCTCGACAGCGAATTTTATGAGGTGAGGATGGGTGCGGTAAGTATCATGGACTTTCAGGCCAAATACAGGCGGGCCACAGATGAACAGAAGAAGGCCATGTTTGATTTGTATTTGCGGAGGCACGACCGCCTGAATAACTGGGATTTTGTAGATCGGGGTGCTGCCAATATTGTTGGTGCTTATTTAATTGGTAAGCCAAAGGATATTCTGTACGTTCTTGCAAAATCAAATGATCCCTGGGAGCGCCGAACGGCTATAGTGAGTACATACGCTTTTATTAAAAATGGAAATACGGACGAAACCTTTCAGATTGCTGAAATACTTGTTCATGATGAGGAGGAGTTTGTTAATAAAGCAGTAGGAAGCTGGATAAGGGAGGCAGGTAAAAAACACCGCGATAAGCTGATTGCTTTTTTAGACAGGTTTGCCACCACCATGCCAAGGGTTACCCTGCGGTATGCGGTTGAGCAGTTTGACAAGGATGAAAAGGAATACTATTCCAACATTAAGCGGGTAAAGGTCGGCAAATAAATTTTGCCTACCCGGGTTTGAAGCTTTCCACTTCTATGGTATTATCTCTAACCACCACCATGCTTTGTTCCGGCACCTCTTTCCAGATCTCTTCAAATTTGCCCATGGGTTCCGAAACAAGGCAAACTGCATTATCGCCAAAGCGCCCGTCAATATCAGGGTTTACCATCACAAGGTCCTCTATACTCGGGCTTATATAAAGCGTAGGGCACCTGCCATCACTGCCATAGCGGAATCCCCACAGGGTGTGGCCGTCCGAAATGCCCAGGGTCATCCATACAGCAGCATCTATTCCGTGATCCTTTTTTGCGGTGGTTTCCACTACCTCCACCATTTTCCTTACTGCGGATGGAACATCTTTTTCAAGCCCGTAGGTTAGGGCAAGATGAAACATTATTTCGGAATCGGTAGTACCCTGTATATTGTTAAAATAGGTAGGGTCAACCTTCAGCAATAAGTCGCGCCGTAGTTTTTCAAATTCTCCAATCTGCCCGTTGTGTACAAACATCCATTCCCTGAAGCGAAAGGGGTGACAGTT
>ERZ795056.7838-NODE-7838-length-10166-cov-14.767481_pt1 | contig 10166 bp, 9 predicted proteins | sample MGYA00375140_ERZ795056 | MGnify/ENA primary metagenome ERZ795056 (study PRJEB30185, sample SAMN05720227) | activated sludge metagenome | isolation source: Anaerobic digester | place: USA | collected 2015-03-09 ...
CGCCCAGGACAGTATGGGCGATGCTGCCGGCGAGATAGGTGATCCGCTTGGTAACCACATAACTCCCGATGATCCCGCAGGCGACGCTTACCAGCAGCCCCGTGAGGAGGGCATACTGGAGAAAGGGATACCGGGGCAGATCGGTCAAAAAGGCACTCATCTTTTCCTCGTCGCCCTCGCAAGACCTTGTCTGAAACCGGAACCATTCATGACGTTTGTAAAGAAGTGGCCCATCGCCTTCCCTATGATCCCAATGACGAATCTCCAAAAAGTCTCCCCGTTGAACATTGATAACATCGTAAAAAACCAAAAAATGTCCCATTTGGGACGGCCTGGTAAATAAACTCCGCAAGCAAGGCACGTGAATCCTGAGGAATGAGAAGCAGAGGACTAAAAGCACCAAGCCCGCTTTTTACGGGCTCATCGATGCTGTTCGCGAGTTGCCAGGCTGAATCCGTTTCGTCGCTCCGGTTGCCGTCTGTGTTTCTTGCCGGCGCTTATATTACTTAGTAATACCGTATCTGTCAAGATAATGCGGACAAATCATTTGGTACAAAACCGGACAGTTCCATTGGCTATTGACAATCCCGGCGATTCCTGGCGATTCTCCTTGACACAACCGCCCCGCTCACCGTAAAATATCATCATAGTTGGAAAATTTATCCGATCAGGAAATAATGATGAATTCGTAAAAAGTCATGATGGAGACGGCGAAGTAAAAAGCTCCAGAGGCAAGGCGCGCGAATCCTGAGGAATGAGGCGTACTTGTGCGTACGTCGCAGTGACGAAGGATGAAGCGCAACGCCGCATATGGACTTTTTACGATGTCGTCAATAATGGCGAGAATAGGGAGGAAAGATATGAGCAGATTCTTCACCGCCGCAACCGCCGCCCTCCTGGCAATTTTTTTGATTTTCGGATGCGGCTCCGGTTCCAAAGACACGACGGACCAGGGGGAGAAAAAGGCCGCCCCGGCAAAAAAGCGGATCGCCCTGGTTATGAAGACCCTGACCAACCCCTTTTTCGTGGCGATGGAGAAGGGGGCCCGGAAGGCGGAAGAGGAACTGAATATCGAACTGATTGTCAAGACCGGAGCCAAGGAGACGTCGATCGAACAGCAGATCGCCATCATCGACGAACTGATCCGCAACCGGGTGGACGCTATCGTCATCGCCCCGGCGAGTTCCACGGAGATCATCCCCATCCTCAAGAAGGCCCAGGACGCGAAGATCGTCATCGTCAACATCGACAATCAGATCGACCCGGAGCCGGCCGCGAAGATGGGGCTCGTTGACGTGCCCTTCATCAGCGTGGATAACGAGAAAGGGGCCTATCTCGCCGCCAAGTTCATCAGCGATCAGGTGAAAAAACCCACCAAAGCGGCGATCCTCGAGGGCATCAGGAGCGCGAAGAACGCGGAACAGCGGAAGGCTGGCGCCGTGAGGGCCTTCCGGGAAAATCGCCATATCCGCCTCGCGGCGTCGGAATCGGCCAACTGGAAGATCGACGAGGCCTTTGCCGTTACGGCCCGGATTTTCAAGAAACATCCGGACATCGGGATGATCTTCTGCGCCAACGACATGATGGCCCTGGGCACCATCCATTACCTCCAGCAGCAAAAGAAAACCGGCGTCCTCGTCGCCGCCTTCGACGCCTTGGAGGAAGCCAGGGCGGCCGTCCGCCAGGGAACCCTGCAGATCACCATCGACCAGCAGGCGGATCGGCAGGGATACCTGGGCGTCCGGACGGCGGTGGAGATGCTGGCGGGGAAGAAACCCGCCCCCGTCACCATGGTGGATGTTCTCCCCGTGCATTTGTAGCGGTCCGATCCGGGACGTCGCCGTCGGCGGCAAGCGTGTCGTCCGGCCGTCCCGAACCCGCCGCTGCTCGCCGGGACGGCTCGATCTTCATGCCTCCTGTTCTCAGGTCATGATCGGGAAGCGGCGGTCACGACACGACCCAAACCCAGCGGATCGGCGCCACGGATCACGGCTCGTGTTCAGGAAGCGACGGCACGGGACAACGGCGGGAAACGGAAACTGAAAATCATCCGCGGTCGTCATGACGGCCGCGCCAATCTATCCGGACCGGACTTAACAGTACATGTGGCAAAAATTCTCCGATCTGAGCATTACCTACAAACTCATCGTCTTCCTCCTGCTGGTGGTCGTGGCGCCGGTCATCTTCCTCAGCTATACCACCTACCAGCTTTCCAAAACCGCCCTCAGCGAGGAGGTCAAGGCCTTCACCCTCGATTTCATGGCCCTGCAGAAGCACAACATAAATCTCCTCGTCAAACAGGAAGAGAGCCTCATCAACAACATCGCCGGACTGGATGAAATCAAGAACGTCTTGTCCGTCAAGATCGACAATGAGTACGACCGCCTGTCCACCCACGCCCGGATAGGCTATATCCTCAGCAATTACAGCAACATCTCCGGGCTTGTCTCCATCGATATCTTTTCGGTGTCCGGGGACCACTACCATGTGGGAGAAACGCTCAACGTCGAGGAGATCAACGACGCCCAGGTCCGGCGCCTCCAGCAGGCCGCTCAAGCTTCGGCCTCGCCGGTGGTCTGGTTCGGTATCGAGAACAATGTAAACCTGAACTCCCGGTACGGCAAGGTGATCACTGCGGCCAAGGTCATGAAGTCCTATGACATCGCCGGCATGAAGGAAAAATACCTGGGCCTCCTCCTGATGAGTTACGATTTAAGCGTGTTCTACAATTTATTCAACTATGCCGGTCATACCGGGCAATATTACCTCATCGTGGACCATGAGGGGGAGATCGTCTATCATCCCGACCGCAAGATGCTGGGAACGAAGGCCAACGCGGACATTCTCGCCATGACCAAGGCGGAGCGGGGCGTGTTCACCACCCGGGTTCAGGGGAAACCCTTCTACGTGATCCATGACAGCTCCGGCGACCGGAACTGGCTGCTGTTGAGTTTCGTCCCCGTGCGCGCCATCGAGGACAAGATCATCAATATCCGTAACAACTCATTGATAATTTTGGTGATCTGCCTGCTGCTCGCCATCCTGGCGGCCCTGATTATCTCCCGCACCCTTGTCCGTCCGATCCAGGAGCTGACCGATCTCTTTCGGCAGCTCCGGGAAGGGGCGGTCAACCTCCAAACGCGCCTGAAGGTAAAGACCCGGGACGAAATCGGCCAGCTCATCTCCTGGTTCAATTCCTACCTGGAAAGTCTGGAAGAGAAAAAGCTGGTGGAGGAACGGCTGCAGCAATCGCTGACGGAATTGCAGCGCACCATGAAGGAAGCCGAGGCGGCCAACCGAGCGAAAAGCGATTTCCTGGCCAGCATGAGCCACGAGATCCGTACCCCGATGAATGCCATCATCGGCATGGCCGATATCCTGGCGGACACCCCCCTGACCAAGGAGCAAAGGCGGTATGTCAAGATCTTCCGCTCCGCCGGCGAAAATCTCCTGACGGTGATCAACGACATCCTGGACCTTTCCAAGGTCGAGGCGGGGCAACTGGAGCTGGAAAGCATCCCCTTCCGGCTGGACGAACTGATCGAAACCACGGAAGCGGTCCTGGCCTTCCGGGCCCAGGAAAAGGGCCTGGAGCTGAAACACCGCCTGGAAGGCGACATTCCCCTTTCCTTGCGCGGCGATCCAGTGCGCCTGCGGCAGATCCTGGTGAATCTCATCGGCAACGCCGTGAAGTTCACCGAAACCGGCGGCGTCACCGTCGAGGTGGCGCGCTTAGGCAAGGCCGCGCCTGATGTGGAACCGGGGCGCGTTTGCTTCCGGTTTGCCGTCATGGACACGGGCATCGGCATCCCCAGCGACAAGATCGGCGCCATCTTCGACAACTTCACCCAAGCCGATTCCTCCGTGACACGGCGCTACGGCGGCACCGGCCTGGGTCTGAGCATCTCCCGGCGCCTGGTGAACCTCATGGGCGGAAGGATCTGGGTGGAATCGGAACCGGGACGGGGCAGCAGCTTTTATTTCACCGCCCTGCTGGACATAGCACCGGAGGCGGACATGGGATCGCCCCCCGGGGCGGCGACCAGACCCGCCGGAGTACCGGGCACCGGCGCCGTTGCCGGTGCGGTTGTCCCCTCCGCCGCCGCTGTTGCCGGCACCGGCGCGGGCGAAGAGGAGGCCCCTTCCCTGCGGATCCTCCTGGCCGAGGATTCGGAGGACAACCGCCTCTTGATCAAGACCTATCTCAAGCAGAGCCCCCACTGCCTGGAGATGGCGGAAAACGGCGAGATCGCCGTGGAAAAATTCCAACAGGGGGAATACGACCTGGTCCTCATGGACATGAACATGCCGGTAATGGACGGCTACACCGCCACCCGGACCATCCGGCAGTGGGAGGCCCGGGAGGGTAAACCCGCCACGCCCATCATCGCCCTGACGGCCTTCGCCCTGAAAGAGGACGAGCAGAAGAGCCTCGCCGCCGGCTGCGACGCCCATCTCACCAAACCGATCAAGAAGAAGACCCTCCTGGAGGCCCTGTCCGCTTGGCGCCGGGCGGGGTAGTCAAGTTCCCGGGCCCATCACCCGGCCGCCCCGGGCGCCGCTGCCGGGACAACCTATACGCCGATCCTCCTATGGTTCAATGCAAGGGCAACGGATACCGGCCGCCGGTCATTTTTTCGGGGGCCGAATTTTTTAGTATGAAAATACATCCGCGCGATCTCCCCTGAACATTTTCATCGTTCGTGGGTGTTGGACAAACATGGCAATTCATATGAAGAGGGAAGTGGCATGAACCGATGCTTGTTTTTCGTGGGCTGCCTGCTCGCCGGTATCATGGGAATGCTGGGCGGTCCGGAGCCGGTCGCGGCCGCCAAGAGCTACGAATCGTGCGTGGAAATCAACGACGATGCCTTGCGGCTGCGTTGTTACGACGAGGTCACGGGCCGTAAGACAAAACAACCGGACGCGCCTGTTTCAGCGCTTGCGACTCCCCCCGCGTCACAAGCACCCGTTGTGACGTCCGGGAGTTCCGTCCTCTCCCGGATGTGGCAGCTCGACAACGAGAGTCGCCGGCGCAGGTTCGCCATCATGCCACACCGGCAGAACTACATCCTCCCCTACACGTACAATTTCTCTCAAGAGAAGGAGACTTATGAAAAAGCCAAACCGGGAACGGAGCTCCAGAACGCCGAAGCCAAGTTCCAAATCAGCCTGAAGATGAAGCTCTGGGAAGATATCTTCGGAACAAAAATGGACCTGTGGGCTGCATACACCCAGGTCTCCTTTTGGCAGGTTTACAACACCGAGCACTCCTCCCCCTTTCGAGAGACAAATTACGAGCCGGAACTCCTCCTTACCTACCCGACAAATATAGACCTCTGGGGGCTGAAAAGTCGTTTTGTTCAGATTGGCATCAACCACCAATCCAATGGGCGTGGTGAACCGCTTTCACGAAGCTGGAATCGGTTCACGGCCAATTTTGGTTTCGAGCGGGACGCTTTCAACCTCATCCTCAAGACCTGGGTACGTATCCCCGAGAGAGAAAGCCAGGACGACAATCCCGATATCACCTCCTATCTCGGCTATGGGGAGATCTGGGCCGGAACTGTCTGGAAGGATTACTCCCTCGGACTCATGTTCAGGAACAATCTCCGTTTCGATGAGAATCGCAGCGCCTTGCAGTGCGAAGTGATCTTCCCTTTGATCGAGTACCTCAATGGGTACATCCAGTATTTTATCGGATATGGAGAGAGTCTAATAGACTACAACCACTTTACTAACCGAATCGGCCTGGGGGTTATGGTGAAGGACTGGTAGTGACGGGTAATGGGCCATGACAAATCATCGCCAAGACATTTGCCCTGATGCCGCGGAGACAAGGGAAGTTTTAAAAAATCATATTTTTCGTGAAGCCTACGACCATAGTCGAAAATCCAAAGCGATATCGGAAGTAGACATGCCAGTGATGTTATGCAGTAAAGGTTGAGGAGGAGGATGGTGATGTCGAAAGTGGCACTGATCCGATGTGAAAGCTATGAATATGGAAAGGTCAGAAGCGCTATTAGGCACGGCCTCAATCTCATCGGCGGTGCGGAAATATTTGTCAAGAAGGGACAGCGCCTCCTCCTGAAGCCCAACCTGCTCGTTGGCGAAGCACCGGAAAAGTGTGTGACCACCCACCCTGCCGTGTTCAGGGCTGTTGCCGAAATCATTAAGGAAACCGGTGCGGTGGTGAGCTACGGCGATTCCCCAGCCATTGGAAGCACCTCCGCCGCCGCAAGAAAATGCGGTATACGTGCCGAGGCGGAAGATCTCGTCATTCCTGAGGCGGATTTCAAAACACCCGTGGAGGTATTTTTTGAGAAGGGTGTACAGAACAAAAAATTCATCGTAGCAAAGGCCGTTTTGGACAATGATGTCGTCGTGAGTCTCCCGAAACTGAAAACACATGGCTTCGAGAAGTTCACCGGGTGCGTGAAGAATCAATTCGGTTGTATTCCCGGTGTGCGCAAAAGCGAGTACCACATAAAGCTCCCCAACGCCGTACAGTTTGCACAGATGCTTGTCGACCTGAATAATTTCGTAAATCCTGCACTCTATGTAATGGACGGGGTATGGGCGATGGAGGGCAACGGGCCGCGCGGCGGGACACCACGTAAAATGAACATCCTCCTTTTTTCAAGCGACCCGATTGCCCTGGATGCGACCGTGTGCCGAATCATCGACGTGGACCCCAGGCATGTACCAACGATAACGATGGGCCACAAAAGTGGTTCCGGAACTTATCTGGACAAAGAGATTGAATTGGTGGGCGACGATCTCGATAGTTTCCGTCTTCCGGACTTCGACATTATGCGCACCCCCCTCGCCCCCTACCGGGATAGAGGCATTATGCGCCTCTTGAGTAATCACTTTGTTCCCCGTCCCGTAATCAATGCGGAAAAGTGTGGGGGATGCGGCGTGTGCGTGACGATTTGTCCCACTGAGCCCAAATCGATCGACTGGGTTGCGGGCGATCGACAGAAACCGCCCACGCACAATTATAAGACGTGCATTCGATGCTATTGCTGCCAGGAGATCTGCCCCGAGAGCTCAATTGACATCCGGTATCCGCTTGTCAGGCGTATCTTCGGGACAAGCAGATGACCCCAAATCCTCCGAGGGAAACTTCGTGTCAGTTCGATTCCGACCTCCAGCACAAAATGATAGCAAATACAAGTCCTCAAATTGCATTGTAAAGACTTTTGTCAATAACCTGCCTGTATTGATCCGCATCAAGCTGTGCGACTGGATTGCCGTTTGGCCTGCGGGTGTTTGGATCAATTTGCCAATATTTGGGCGGCTGGGGCTTTGAATAAGGTATTCGGGTGTTGATTATCGGCCAAGCATGGTTGGAAACAACCGCCCGCCGTTTGGTGACGCCGCCCGGGGTCACATTCAGAACCATCGTATCCGCGGCGATGGTGACATCTCCGTTCGGATACCATTTGCGGATGTCTTCCAAAGCCAGTTTGATGGTGTCGTCCGTCGCCTGAAAATGCGTGCCCACCGCCAGCCGCGGCGCTTTTCCCTGCTTGCTGAGCTGGTTCAGAATATAGCCGTAGGCTTTGTGCGTCGTGTGAGAGCTGTCCTGAACATTTTGCGCTTGCTGCACTGCGCGGGGATGGGTAGCCGGGTCATTGCCCATTTTCCCAATCCAGTTGGATGCGGACATGACGATTTCGTGGATTAAAACATCAACTCCGGATCTGGCATTGTCAATCATGTAATGATTGGGCAGTGTATCTCCGGAATAAATCATGGACAAAACTTTCCCGGACGGAGTTGTCCACTCCAGTTTATAGCTCAAAGACGCAGCCCGGCAATGGACGGCAGGAAAATGCGTTATTTTTACTCCTTTTTGGTTATAGGCGATATTATCGTTGTTCGGGTTTCCTCTGGCGTCTTTTCCGGTGTTTTTCCAGGGAAGCTCGATGGGCACCAGATCGTAGGCATCAATCCGTTTCAAGGCGGGATTGGGGTCGTAAGGGGGGATCACATAATCCGCAAAGCTGGTGAAAAGGAAGGCCTGGCTTTCATTGTGCCAGCGCATCATTTCCGTCAGGTGGCCACAGTATGCTTTTGTGCCGTCAGCAAAGGGGCCGCGCACATTTCCCATAGGATTCGTATATTTAAAATTGGAATCAGACGGCCCCCAGATATACAGAGGCCAATATCGTCCAAAGGAGGGGCCAAAACCATAGACAAACGGCAAGTCGCCCATATGGTCGGCATGCAGGTGAGTCAGAAAGATTCTGTAAATCTTGTCCAGATTGATGCCCATCGCCCAGTATTTAACAATGGATCCCGTGCCCATGTCAAAAACAAAGCAATCGCCGTTGCCCAGCTCGACTAAAACACTGACGGCCGCCTGACTGATCATCGGAATGCAGGTGGTGCCCATAAATGAAATCCTCATTTCATTGGCGCCCAGTGTTTCCGAGCCGGGGGTGTAGGGTGGCAAATTTGCCAGCAGGGAATTCATCTGCGCGGGATCCCCGGAAGACTGCGCGGAACTTGTCGAACAGATGCTCAACGCGCTTCCCAGGGCCAACCCGCCCACTGTTACAGCCGAGTTTTTCAACAAATCTCTTCTTGTTATCTCCATTTTTGCTCCTTTCCTGGGTATGGGGATGCTGTTAACTTTTTTAACTTTCTATCAGACTGAACCCTTCCTGTTCAACAAGTCCACGCCCGCGGACAACCGATTTGCTGATGGCGGGGATGGATATGCCGAATCTGACCGCCAGGCTGGACATGGAAACATCCAGATCCTGAACCGCCCAGTAACAGAAAAGACTTCGGGCATTGACGATAGTACGTTGTTTACCGGCAATCTGGATTTCTTTCGGCTCCAATCCCATAATCCGGGATACGTTTTGTGCAATCTTATCCAAGTCCATTTCTGCGGCGCGCCGGGCATGGCTTTTCTTCATCTGTTCTTTTGGCGGTTAAACCAGACCGCATAGCCGGTCAGGAGCCGCCTCATGACCGCTGAGATCGGGACTTTGCCGGTGCGGCAAAGCAAATGAAAGTGATTGGGAATCAAAGACCAGGCAAAACAGGTCGTGCCGGTAGCGAGAATAATTTCGCCCAGACGATGCAGGAAGTGCTGCCGATCATCATCCGATTCGACTATTTTATATTGATAAGGCATTGCTTTTCGATGGTCGGACTATAAGACATGGGGAATCTGCATGTCAAGGGTGAATTGGCGGAAAAATGAATGAACCTATGGCTCATTCAAATACCCGGATGGATCATAGGCCGAGCGATTAACTGCTTATTGGTGGGTCATTCCTCTTGAGTATTGGTGGGTCATTCTTGGTGAGCGTCAAAGCCAGGGCTTGAAAGAACTGTTTCAGTTCCACCTGGATCGCGTCTTTAAGGATGTTGGTCAAGATGCAGATCATGATCGGAAAGCTAAGGATATGTTCACGGATGAAGTCCTTAACGGATTGTCGGTGACGAGTTAAAAAATTGTGGTAAAGTAAAATATTCTTTATATGAAAATGTCCACAAGTGGCCGGATATTTTCATCTTTCGTTGTGCCCGTAACGGGCATGGGGGTTAATGAAATCAACAAGGCGAGGATTCGATATTGACAGCATTACCGATACTTTCTATACATAAACGGCGATTTTGCCGTAATAACAGAATAAACATAATTATATCAAAGACATGAGAAGGCTTCTTATTGTATCAGCCGCCGTTGAAGGTGCGGTCGGGGTGGCCTTGATATTGATCCCTACACTATCTATATACACGCTGTTGGGAAAAGCTCCGGAGACGCCCATGGCAATATGCGTCACCCGGGGAGTGGGGGTGTCCTTGATTGCCTTGGGCACCGTCTATTGGCTGGCCCGCAACTACGTCCGGTCCGCCGCAGTGCGGGGGCTGGTCGTCGCGATACTGATTTACAACGGGGTCTTCATCCTTATCCTCGGCTACGCGCGCCTGGGGTTGGGACTGGACGGAATCGGCCTCTGGCCCGGAATTCTGCTCCACATCGTCCTTGCGGTATGGTGCGTGATCTGCCTGGGTCTCAGGACGGATTCGGAAGGACCGGCAAAGACACAAAGTAATAATACTAAGAATTAAAATTGACGAAATCGTAAAAAGCGCAAAAAATGTCCCATTTGGGACGGCATCGTAAAAAGATCCGC
>ERZ795056.7843-NODE-7843-length-10161-cov-7.084702_pt1 | contig 10161 bp, 10 predicted proteins | sample MGYA00375140_ERZ795056 | MGnify/ENA primary metagenome ERZ795056 (study PRJEB30185, sample SAMN05720227) | activated sludge metagenome | isolation source: Anaerobic digester | place: USA | collected 2015-03-09 ...
AGGTGGTGCTATTGGATTTCTGGGCCACCTGGTGCCCGCCCTGCCGATCCGAATTGGGCCGATTGGACAAGATGTACAAGGAACTCAAGGACAAGGGCTTCACCTTGATCGGCATGACCGTGGATGACGGCTCAGTGACCGAGGTCGCCCAGGCTGTCAGCCAATTCAGCCTTTCCTATCCCGTGGGTTGGGCGGGTCCCGAGGTCCAGAAGGCCTACGGAGGGATACGCGCGGTGCCCACGAAGTTCCTGTTGGACAAGACTGGCGCTGTCCAGAAGCGCTACGTCGGCGTTGTGCCCGAAGAACAGATTCGTGCCGATGTTGCGACTCTGCTCGCCATGTAATATGACCGGGCAGCGACGGCGCAGACACCGTCACCAAGAGGTGCTTCGTGACTCGTTACTCGTTTGATCTGCGGAGGCTCATCCAATTCGCTGCCACTGTCTTCCTTCTGGCGGCATCGGCAGCATATGCGGCAGATCCCTTCAGCGCCAAGGCTTCGTGGATGGACGATGCGGGGAGCCGTCTGGTCAGGATCGACTTCACAGTACCGGCCGGGCATTTTCTGTACGCGGACCACCTCAAGATATCGGCAGGCGATACGACGCTGACGCCGCTGGAGGCAAAAGAGCCTGTTACGATTCTCGATAAGTTCACGGGTGAGGAGAAGAAGGTCTACGACACCGACTTCTCCCTGAAGTTTGCGCTCCCCGAAGGTGTTCGTAGTGTGCAGTTGTCTGTGGCCTACCAAGGATGCAACGACTCAGTATGTTTCTTCCCCCAGAAAAAAGCCTTCTCTCTGGGCGATGATGCAGCCGCTGCGGCCGACGGGACTGCGGAGACCCCCACGGGTGCTTCTTCTGCCGCCAATTGGAGGGATTTGGCTGATCGCTTCACCATTAATGCGCGCGACACGGGATATCTCGGGAAAGAGGACTTCATTGCATTCTTGGGACGTGGCGAGACGGGTGCGGCTGCAGAGGGAGACTTTCTTGCGCGCTCCGGGCAGTTGGGTTGGTTCTTCACCGTGCTGCTCATTCTCGTGGGTGGTATTGGACTGAACCTGACGCCGTGTGTTCTTCCGCTGATCCCGGTCAACTTGGCCATTATCGGAGCCGGGGCTCGTGCAGGTTCCAAGGCTCGCGGTTTTCTGCTGGGTGGTGCGTACGGGATGGGAATGGCCGCCGTTTATGGCCTGCTCGGATTGATCGTGGTGCTTACCGGTTCGAAGTTTGGAACGCTGAATGCATCACCGTGGTTCAATGCCATCATCGCCGTCATTTTCATCCTGCTCGCCCTCGCGATGTTTGATGTGTTCTCGATCGATCTGACCCGTTTCCAAGGTCATTCGGGTAAGCGAGGCGGGCGCAAGGGGCAGGTGGTGGCAGCGCTGCTGATGGGGGCCGTGGCTGCGTTGTTGGCGGGTGCGTGTGTGGCGCCGGTAGTGATTTCTGTCCTGCTGCTCTCCGGCAGTCTTTATGCCAAGGGGCAGGCCTTGGGGTTGATGTTGCCTTTTCTCTTGGGTGTAGGGATGGGCTTGCCGTGGCCCTTCGCCGGGGCCGGACTTTCCTTCCTGCCTAAGCCGGGCAAGTGGATGACGGTGGTGAAGTACACCTTCGGGGTGATCATTCTCGCGCTCGCGCTTTATTACGGTCATCTGGCGTGGCAGCTATTTCGTGACAAGACTTCCTCGACCGGTGGCGGGGCTGGAACCGCGGAGGCGGCGGGTCAATCTGACCGTGCGCTTGCCGCCGCGCTTCAGCAATCCCTGGACGAAGGGAAGCCGGTGTTCATCGATTTCTGGGCGACGTGGTGCAAGAACTGCCACGCGATGGAGAAGACCACGTTCCGCGATGCCGAGGTGCAGGCGCAGCTTGGTCGATTCATCGTGGTCAAGTACCAGGCCGAGGTGCCCAACGAATCTCCCGCGCGCGAGGTCTTGGATTACTTCGGTGCCGTGGGGTTGCCGACCTACGTTGTCCTTGTCCCCACCGCCGGGCGGTAGCATAATCGGCCCTGACCGGATCACGAGATTACGGAAAGGAGCTGCGTCATGTTTTATCCACCCGTCCACAAAACACAGATCGACATCAGTGTGGATCCCAGCGATGCGTCTGCCATGCGGAGCGCGCGGACAGAAGTTGAGCTGATGCGGTATGATATCGAGCGGCTCCTGATGATCACCGAGGCGCTTTGGCAGATACTCAAGGAGCAGCACGGATACGATGACTCGGAACTGACGAACCGGATCACGGAGATCGACCGGCGTGATGGCCGTCTGGATGGGCGGGTGGCCCCGCAGCCTCCCTCGTCCTGTCCGCGTTGCGGTCGTACATTGGAACGCAAGCGGCCGTTCTGCCTGTTCTGCGGCCAGATGATCGCGCACGACCCCTTCGAGCGCTGATGGCGTCGAAACCTGCCGGATAAAGGGCTGTTTTTCCAAGGGTTGGAAAAATGGATCCCTGATTTTCCAACCCTTGGAAATCCCGTGATTTCAACGAGTAATGCCTTTGTTCTTGAAACTGAACTTTGGTTCAGTTATGGTGCAGGGTGGATTTAAACAAGGAGAGGAACATGCCGCGAACGATTGATCTCGATGAGAAGGTCCGAAAGCTGCGGATGTTTTTTCGGGAAGAGGGTCGTGTTCCGGGCTACGGGGAAATGTTGAAGCTGTTTGGTTATCGCTCCAAGAACGCGGTGTTCGGTTTGCTGCAGAAGCTGGAGGAGGGAGGCTACCTCCGCAAGCGCAATGGAAAGATTTCGCCCACGGCCCGACTTTCCGGTTCTGTCCGCCTGCTGGGCACGGTGCAGGCTGGATTTCCGTCGCCCGCGGAGGAGGAATTGGCCGATACGTTGAGCTTGGACGAGTTCCTGATCGAGCGGCCCGAGGCGACCTTCATGTTGCGGATCAACGGTGATTCGATGATCGAGGCGGGAATTCATCCGGGCGACATTGTGTTGGTGGAAAAGGGGAAGGCGCCGAAGCCCAACGACATCGTGGTGGCCCAGGTGGATGATGAGTGGACCATCAAATATTTTGTGAAGGATGCGGCGGGTGTCCGGCTTGATCCGGCCAATCCGAAATATCGCTTCATCCGTCCGCGTCGTTCGCTGGTCATTGGCGGTGTGGTGAAGGCGGTGATCCGGAAATATCAATGAGAGTGGAAGGAAGTAACCACGAAAGACACCAAAGACACGAAAAAGAAATCGCATGAGTATTGTCCATAGAGAAGAGAGCTATTCGGTTATGGGTGCATGCTTCGAAGTCTATAAAGAGAAAGGATGTGGATTTCTTGAGTCTGTTTATCAGGGGTGTCTTGAGATCGAATTTGAACTTCGAGGCATGCCATTCAAGACTCAAATCCCATTGCCTCTTTTTTATAAGAAAATCCCACTCAAACATACTTATGTGCCCGACTTCGTTTGTTTCGGGAAAATTATTGTAGAGATCAAGGCTGTAGAACGCATTACAGATGAACACCGAGCCCAGGTGTTTAACTATTTGAAGGCCACGGGCTACAAATTGGGGTTGTTGGTCAACTTCGGCCATTTTCCCCAACTCGAGTATGAGCGTGTTGTTCTCTGATTTCGTGTTTTTGGTGTCTTTCGTGGTTACTTCCGTGGTTTTGAATCTTGGACCTCCATGTGTGCGCAGCCCATTATGTTGCATGCGTTTCCCCATGCGATTTTGCATCTCGATGGGGATGCATTTTTTGCCTCGATTGAGCAGTCGGTTCATCCTGAACTGAAGGGCAAACCGGTGGTGACGGGGAAGGAGCGTGGGATTATTGCCTGCGCGAGTTATGAGGCCAAGGCGCTGGGTGTGAAGCGGGGCGTGACGTTGTGGGACGCCCGCAAGATGTGTCGCGAACTGGTGGTGTTGTCGAGCGACTACGAAACCTACAGCCTCTACTCCAAGCGTATGTTCGACATCATGCGCCGGTACACGCCGATGGTGGAGGAGTATTCCATCGATGAGGGATTTGCCGATCTCTCCGGGCTGCGCCGGGTATTCCACACATCCTACGAAGACCTGGCGCGGCAGTTGCAGGAGGCCATCCGCGCGGAATTGGATATCACGGTGTCGGTGGGGCTCAGCCTGTCGAAGAGCCTGGCGAAACTGGCATCGAAGTTCCGCAAGCCGAGGGGATTCACCGCCGTGGCGGGGCATCACATCCACCTGTTTCTTGAACGCATTCCACTCGAGAGAGTTTGGGGGTTTGGACCGAACACGACAAACTTGCTTAAAAAGCACGGATTGAGGACCGCGCTGGATTTTGCGCTCAAGCCGGAGAAGTGGGCGGAACAGTTGATGGGCAAGGTGGGGAAAGAGATCTGGGGCGAACTGCGCGGGTGTCCGGTGCATGCGGTGACGACGGAAGAGAAGTCCTCGTACTACACCGTCAGCAAAACAAAAACATTCAGCACGCCATCGCGCGAGCGAGAATTCATTTATGCCAAACTCGTGCGGAATCTGGAATCGGCCTTCATCAAGTTACGCCGACACAAGTTGCGCGCAAAGGTGATGGGCATAGCCCTGCGGTACCAGGATTTCAGCGAGGAGGCGGCGGAGGCGGTTTTGAACCGGCCCACATCGAGCACGCAGGAGGCAATGCCGTTGCTGCACGAGATGTTCGGGCAGGTCTTTCGGGCGGGGCCGGAATATCGTGCCACGATGGTGGTGCTCGGCAAGTTGGAGGCTGATCGGGGAGAACAGTTCGAGCTTTTCGAGGATCGGGTTCGGATCGATAAAATGTCGAAGGCATCGCGGGCGGTAGATGAGATCAATGGGAAATATGGCAAACATGCGCTCAGCCTGGGGACGTCGTTATACCTTGCCGCCATGCGCAAAACGGATCGTGACGATGTGCCCGGGAGGAAAAAGGATTTGCTGGTGGGGGAGAACGGCCGGCAGCGTCTGAATATTCCCAAGCTGGGGATTGACGTATGACGGCGGGGCGATCATGCGTGATTCTCCGGATTCCAAGGGTAGACTGATGGGTGATGTTATGAGTGAACCGGCAAAGATCAGTGTGGGCGTAGCGGGGTGGTCCTACCCGGATTGGGAGGGCTTTGTCTACACGGGGAAAATCAGGGACAAGCTTCGCTTCGTGGCGGGTTATGTCGATCTCGTGGAGATCAACAGCACGTTTTACCGTCCGCCCGAAGCGCGAACTGTGAGTTCGTGGGTTCAGCGCACGAGCGACCTGCCGGATTTCTACTTCACTGCGAAGCTGCATCAGGAGATTACACACGAAGGTCGGATTGGGGACGGCATGGTACGTGCCTTCCGCGAGGGGTTCGCGCCGATGGCGGAAGCCGGACGACTGAAGCATTTGTTGGCACAGTTTCGATATGATTTTGCTGACACGCCGGATAGCCGAAAACATGTGGAGAGCATCCGGGAGACCTTTGGCTCGCTTGCCGAACTGGTGCTGGAACTTCGTCACATATCGTGGCAGCAGCCCGCATCGTTGGATTATCTGGATGAGTTGGGCGTGACGGTAGCGAATCTGGATTATCCGATGGCGAAGAACTCCTTCAGTCTCCAGGAATGCCGGGTGGGAATGAACGGCTATCTTCGGCTCCACGGGCGCAACACGGCGGCGTGGTTTGATAAGAAAGCCGGGCGCGACCAGACCTATAATTACCTCTATTCGCGGAGCGAATTGGAGGGCATACGAGATCGCGCTGTATCGCTTGCGAAGAATTTCCGCTCGCTGACGATTGTGGCCAACAATCATTACGAGGGCAAAGAGGTCGCGAATGCTTTGCAGCTCAAGGCGATGCTGCTCCGGGAGAAAGTGAAGGTGCCGCCGGGCCTGCTGGCGCGTTATCCTGCTTTGACCGAGGTGGCTGAGCCGCCGCCCGACGGGGAACGGATGTTGTTCTGATTTTTTGTCTTTTGGGTGATGGACGGCTGCGCGATACTGACCGCCAACTTCTGGAGATGGACCATGACAAAGAAACTGCTTTGGGCGCTGATTTTGATCTGCCTGTGCGTGATTCTGATTGTGCTGAATCGTGATTCGATGAGTCTGGACCTGCTGGTGACACAGGTCAGGACCGCAGAGTCATTTGTCCTCCTGGGCTTCACGGCAGCGGGTGTGGCCATCGGGCTTCTGCTGAAATAGGGGGCCGGGGCCGACGTGAGTTCAGCGCAGGCGCGACAACTGGCGCAGATGGTCCGCGAGGCCCGGCGGATCGCAGTGCTGACAGGCGCGGGTGTTTCCACGGCTTCGGGCATTCCGGACTTCCGATCTGCAAACGGCTTCTACTCCGACGAGCGGAATGCCAATGCCTTCGACATCAACGAATTCAATCGTGATCCGAGTTTCTACTATCGATTTGCCCGTGAGTTCTATGATGTGGTCGCGAAGGCGCAGCCGAACGTCGTGCATCAGGCGCTGGCCGCGTGGGAGAAGCGTGGTCAGTGGGTCAGGATCGCCACGCAGAATGTAGACGATCTTCACCAACGTGCAGGATCCATGCACGTCTATCCGGTACACGGGACCGTCGAGAGCAGCACGTGTCAAGATTGTGCGCGTCGCGTGAAGACCGTTTCGCTGGAGGAAACGATCAGGGCTGGGCAGGTACCCCTGTGTGCGTGCGGGGGTGTGTTCAAGCCCGACATCACATTCTTCGGGGAGATGCTGCCGGAGGATGCCTGGGAGCGGTCTGTCCGAGCGATGTCGCAGGCGGACCTTGTTCTGGTGTTGGGGACGAGCCTGGTGGTGTTTCCTGCGGCATCGTTACCCGGCTACCGTCCCGACAGCGCGCGCCTGGTGATTGTAAACCGCGATCCGACACCGGAAGACGCTGAGGCAGACCTTGTCTGCAGGGATGATTTATCGTCTTTGCTGGAGCAGGTTGCCCCATAGATGCCGGACTGCCGTGCCGCTTGGCTTTTCCCCGTCCGTGTGATAAAGAGTAACCCTGCTGATGACAACGACTTTTCACATTTCCAAGGCGGTCGAAACCCTGCTGAAAAAGGGCGTGGTTATTCCGTGTCCGGCAGCGGTTGAGGTCGGGGAAGACGTGAACCTGGAGCAGATTGCGCCGGGGGTGGTTCTTCACACCGGCTCGAAGCTGCTTGGGGCCTCGTTGTCCGTTGGGCCGGGTTGTGAGATTGGCGCCGAGGCGCCCGCGACCGTGGAAGATTGCCAACTTGGGCGGGGGGTTGCCCTGAAGGGGGGTTACTTCTCGGGAGCTGTGTTTCTGGATGGATCGAGCATGGGCAGTTGCGCCCACGTGCGGCCGGGCACAATTCTGGAAGAAGAGGCCAATGGTGCGCACTCGGTTGGCTTCAAGCAGACGATTCTGTTTCCTTTTGTGACGGCGGGAAGCCTCATTAACTTCTGCGATGCATTGATGGCAGGAGGCACGAGCCGCAAGAACCATAGTGAGATCGGTTCCTCCTATATTCACTTCAACTTCACGCCGCACGGCGACAAAGCGACAGCGTCGCTGGTGGGTGACGTACCGCGTGGCGTTATGCTGGACCGGCCGCCTGTTTTTCTTGGCGGGCAGGGCGGGCTTGTTGGGCCGGCGCGGATTGGGTTTGGGTGCGTAGTGCCGGCCGGGGCCATTCTGCGTGAGGACGTGCCCGAAGATGGCATGCTGGTGAGTCCTTCGGACAAGGCTTCGAAGAAGAAGCCTTACGCCATGGGTGCCTATCGCGAGATCGGGCGCGTGGTCAGGAACAACCTTCTGTACATCGGCAACATCCGGGCGTTGCAGGCTTGGTACAAGGATGTGCGACGAGGATTCATGGCGAGGGATGGCTTTGAACTTCGTTGCTGGGAAGGCGCGTTGCGTCAACTCGATGCAGTGCTCGCGGAGCGCATCAAGCGTTTGGGTGAGTTGGCCGCGAAGATGAAGTTGTCAGTCGAACTGGCCAAGGCGTCCGGGGCGTCCTCCGTTGCCGTGGCGGAGCAGGAGCGCCTGCTGAAGATTTGGCCTCAGTTGGAAGTGCGGTTGAAACAGGAACCGGATGCTGTTCTGGGTGCGGAAAACCGGGATGCGGTACTCAAGCGTGCCGCAGGTCGAGAGGGTGCGGGCTACCTGAAGGTTGTGCAGGGCTTTGATCCGGCGGCGCGGGCTGCGGGTGCAAAGTGGTTGCAGGCGATTGTGGATTCAGTGGCCCAGCTCTGGGACGCGAAGTCTTAAGGAGAGAACCATGGGACGCTTGTTCGGTACAGATGGTGTGCGTGGTGTGGCCAACATCCCGCCGATGACGGCGGAGATGGTGCTCGAGATCGGTCGCGCCACGGCGCATGTGTGCAAGCGTCACAAAGATCGGCGCCATCGCATTGTAATCGGCAAGGATACGCGCGTCAGCGGCTACATGGTTGAAAATGCACTAACGGCCGGGATTTGCTCGATGGGCGTGGACGTTCTGCTCGTGGGGCCGATGCCGACGCCGGGGATTGCCTTCATCACGCACAGCATGCGGGCGGATGCGGGCATGGTGATCTCGGCATCGCACAATCCGTACCAGGACAATGGCATCAAGATTTTCTCGCGTGACGGCTTCAAGTTGCCGGATGAGGAAGAGGATCAGATCGAGGAATTGATCGTCTCCGAGCACATCCGGGATATTCGCCCGACGGCGGGTGACATTGGCAAGGCCAGGCGCATCGAAGACGCCATGGGGCGTTACATCGTTTTCTGCAAGAACACTTTTCCCGATGATCTGAGTCTGGATGATCTGAAGATTGTCATCGATTGCGCACATGGGGCGACTTACAAGGTTGCGCCGATCGTGTTCTCGGAACTTGGAGCTTCCGTTACGACGCTGAATTGCGAGCCGAATGGCCTGAACATCAACGATAATTGCGGGTCCCAGCATACGGAAGCACTGGTCAAGAAGGTGCGGGAGACCGGGGCGCATGTGGGGTTGGCGTTCGACGGTGATGGCGACCGCGTGATTGCGGTGGATGAGAAGGGCAACGAACTTACAGGCGATCACATTCTGGCCATCTGCGCGCAACGCTACAAGGAAATGGGACTGCTTCGCAACGACATGGTTGTGACCACGGTCATGGCGAATTTCGGCTTTCTGGCAGCCATGAAACGGATGGGGCTGCGCTACGACATCGCGCCGGTCGGCGACCGCTATGTGCTCGAGAACATGAAGAAGCAAGGCGCCGTTCTGGGAGGAGAGGCGTCAGGGCACGTTATTTTCCTGAATCATCACACGACGGGCGACGGGATTATTTCGGCGCTTCAGTTGCTGGCCGCGCTGCAGGCCAGCGGGAAGCCGCTTTCCGAATTGCGGAAGATCATGACCCTGGCGCCCCAGAAGATGATCAACATATCAGTTTCGCGGAAGCCGCCGCTGGAAGAAATCCGCGAGGTACAAGATGCCATCAAGGCTGCGGAGGAGAAGCTCGGAGACCAAGGCCGTGTGCTCGTGCGCTATTCAGGCACGCAGTCCATGTGCCGGGTGATGGTGGAGGGTCCGACGGAGGAACTCACCCTGCAGTTGACCGAGTCCATCTCTGCCGTGGTCAAGAGGTGCATCGGATAGGACGGGAAAACGTGGAGATCATTATTCAGCGGGATGGCGCGGCGGCGTGTTTGTACGCCGCGCGTTTCATGGCGGCGGTTATCCGGCGGCAGCAGCATTCGGTGTTGGGACTGGCTACGGGCAGCACGCCCGAGAAAGTCTACGCCGAGTTGGTGCGCATGCATCGCGATGAGGGTTTGAACTTTGGGGGTGTCAGCACCTTCAACTTGGATGAGTATGTCGGCCTTGATCCGTCGCATGCGGGTTCCTATCGCTACTACATGGACCGGCATCTGTTCAGTCGGGTGAATTTGCCCCGGACGGCAACGCACTTCCCGGACGGCATGGCCAAGGATCTCGTGGCGGAATGCCGGCACTATGAGGAAAGCATTCGGAAGGCCGGCGGGATAGATCTGCAACTGTTGGGCATCGGGCGCGATGGGCACATCGGATTCAACGAACCGACCTCTTCACTTTCGTCCCGGACGAGGATCAAGACGCTGACAGAGCAAACGATACGGGACAACAGTCCTCACTTTGGTCCCGGGGAGAAGGTTCCCTTCCACGTGCTGACGATGGGAATTGGCACGATCCTGGAAGCGCGCGCGGCATTGTTGCTGGCCTTTGGGGAGTCGAAGGCGGATGCGGTG
>ERZ795056.7849-NODE-7849-length-10156-cov-14.058212_pt1 | contig 10156 bp, 8 predicted proteins | sample MGYA00375140_ERZ795056 | MGnify/ENA primary metagenome ERZ795056 (study PRJEB30185, sample SAMN05720227) | activated sludge metagenome | isolation source: Anaerobic digester | place: USA | collected 2015-03-09 ...
GCGCCGCTGGCTTTGTATGGCGACTATCTGTTGTTTTCCCAACCCGGCGAAGACAGGTTTTTGCTAAACATCGGGGGCATTGCCAACTTTACTTTTTTGCCCGGCGATGGCGACACCACCCGCGCTTTCGCTACGGATACGGGTCCGGGCAATACCCTGCTGGATGCATTTGCCCGGGAACTGTTCGGCGTGCCGTTCGATGAAAACGCGCGTATTGCTTCAAATGGCCGGGTCGACAGCCTGCTGTTGGAAATCCTCCGGCGGGATCCGTTTTTTGAAAAACCGTTCCCCAAAACCATTGGTCCGGAGTTGTTTTCGACGGCCTGGGTACAATCGGCCCTTCAGCAACTTCCAAAAGGTAATGTCAATCCGTTTGATCTTCTGGCGACTCTGACACGTTTGACCGCCGAAACGGTTGCAGAAAGCATCCTGCGCGTGCCCGGTATTGCGGCGCCTTCGCGGGTGTATCTGAGTGGCGGCGGTGCGCACAATCCGTTGATTATAAAATATTTAGAAGAATTATTGCCCGCCTGGCAATTGTTGCCCATGGAAAAACTCGGTGTACATGGCGATGCGAAAGAAGCCGTTTTATTTGCTGCGCTGGCCAATGAAACGGTTGCAGGAACGTATATTTCGGGTTCTATGCTCGGCGGTATACCGCTGGTTGGGATGGGAAAAATATCTTTTCCGGATTAGCGGAAAGAAGTACGCGCGCTGCCTATTTTTGCGGCATGAACCGTGCCGCTCTTATTGCCGAAATTTTCCGCAAAAAATCCTTTCTCTGTATCGGCCTGGACACCGAATTGTCCAAAGTTCCCGCCCATTTACAGAAAGAATCCGATCCCGTTTATGAATTCAATTGCCGCATTATCGATGCCACCCGGCATTTGTGCGTAGCGTACAAACCCAACCTGGCGTTTTATGAAGCCCTGGGTCCGCAAGGCTGGCAAACCTTCGCCCGAACCGTAGAATACATTGGTAAAGAGCACTTTATCATTGCCGATGCCAAACGGGGTGATATCGGCAATACCAGTAAAAAATACGCCGAAGCGTTTTTCAGGATTCTGAATTGCGATGCCGTTACGATCGCGCCGTACATGGGCAAAGACAGCGTGGCACCCTTTCTGGAATTTCGCGAGAAATGGGCGATTGTGCTTGCGCTTACTTCCAACCAGGGCAGTGCCGATTTTCAAACAGACCGGCAGGAATCGACTGGAGAAGAACTATGGGAAAAAGTATTGCGGGTAGTTCAGACCTGGGGAACAACGGAAAACCTCATGTTTGTCACCGGTGCTACACACCCACAGGCTTTTGAAAAAATCAGAAGCATTGTTCCCGACCATTTTTTGCTGGTTCCGGGTGTCGGGGCACAGGGCGGCGATTTGCACGCCATCTGCAAACACGGACTTAATGATGATTGCGGGCTACTCGTAAATGCTTCCCGCAGCATTCTCTACGCTTCCGACGGCGAAGATTTTGCCGAGCGCGCGCACGAAGAAGCCCTGCGCTTGCAGGTGGAGATGAAAAATATTATGAAGGAAAGGTATACGGATATGTGATGGAGGAATCGAGTATTTGAGGGAAACGACCGGATGCCCTTCACATCCTCAAATACTCGAATATTCATATCCTCTAATTCCAGATCACATTTTTCCCCCGCCTGATATAGCGGCGAATATTGACCCAGAAGGCGACAAACAGATACACGATGAGCGGGGAGCCCATTCCAATAAAAGAAGTGTAGATAAAATACTTGCGCACAACAGCAGGCGCCAGGTGCATTTTATCACCCAGGTACTGGCATACGCCGAAGGCATGCCGTTCTACCAAATCTTTAAGCCAGTTCTGCAGCATGAGTTTTAATTTTATTAAGGCGAGACAAAAATAAGGGATTTTTGTTTAGAGCATGTTGAGTTTTTCATGCTGAGGCGAAAGCAGAAAAATTTTATTTCAGGCAAGGCAAATTTTGCAGTCGGATGCGGGTAATCCGGCGAAAAATTTAACGAAGGCCTGAAATGAAATTTTTCGTTTGCAGCCCGGCAATGAAAATTTCAACATGCTCTGAAAAGGTAAAGGTGATTTTACACGGAGAAGAAAGGACGAAAAATGAGTTGGCATCATTCTTGGAAATACCCTCCCGTACATTTTTTCAACCACATATCTTTTTAATCATGCTAATCCTGTATGTCACCATGGGGCTTTTCCTGTTGGGAAGCGGCCTCATTTCCTTATCCAATGCGCTGTCGAAGCGCTCCTGATCCCAGCCGGCAAAGAATTTCATTCCACGGTGATGCCCGGAGAGTCGTTTAAAAAACACTTTCCGGGCTTTTCTTTTGATATGAAAACATTTCACGGGTATTTGTGGTTTTCGCGGTTCCAATAACTGCGTTACTTTTGCGCCTTCCTCCGGCCCCGGCCACTTACAACCATTTCCAACCATGCACAAGATACTGATTTACAGTTTTTTATTTATTTTTTCCATATCGCTTTTCAGCGGCTGCGTTACAACCGACACAGCATACACCAGGGTTGCTCCGGGTATTTGGCGCGGGGTGCTGGAACTGGAGAAATACCGTGTGCCCGTCAATGATAAAGATACGGTGATGATTCTTTACGATCAGTTCAAACCCGGCGAGTTGCCTTTTAATTTTGAAGTGACGTACATCGACGACGAACGGTTTTACATAGAAATCATCAACGGTTCGGAACGGATCCGTTTGGACAGTATTCAATACGGCCGCGACCGCACCCAGGCGCGCGACACCATGAACGTCTGGTTTCCGGAATACCAGTCGTACATTCATGCACAGATTCGCGGCGGCGTCATGCAGGGCGAATGGGTGGTGACCACCAAAGAAGATTACCGCATCCCGTTTTATGCGCATTCCGGCCGTGCGCACCGCTTTACCACACTGCAGGAGAAACCTGTACGCGATCTGACCGGCAACTGGGCTACGATTTTCGGCGTGGAAGGCAATCCGGATGAGCAGGAAAAAGCAATCGGCGAGTTTAAACAAAACGGCAACCACCTCGAAGGCACTTTCCGTACGGAAACCGGCGACTACAGGTTTCTGGAAGGAACCGTGCAGGGACGGAAATTCTTCTTGTCGTGTTTTGATGGCGCACACGCCTATTTGTTTAACGGCAGTGTCCGAAACGATACGCTTTTAGGCGAATACCGCTCCGGCCACCGTTACCAAACCCTGTGGACTGCCTGGCAGGACCCGAATTTCAAACTAGGTTCGCCGGATTCGCTGACGCAGATCAAAAAAGGCGCGAAAATCAGTTTTTCGGCACAAACACCCGAAGGAAAAATTCTCACGTATCCTTCCGCAACTTTCGACAATAAAATCAAGGTTTTTACCGTCATGGGTACCTGGTGTCCCAACTGCCATGATGAACAAGAATTTCTCACCGAATTCCTGAAAGAAAACCCGGATCTGGCAAAAGAAATGTCCATTGTAGGCTTTGCATTTGAGCGGAACAAAGACATTAAACAGGTTAATTCGCATCTTTTGGCTTACAAAAAGAAAATGGGCATACCATTTGAATTAGCATATGCCGGCAAGGCAGACAAAGCCTCGGCTTCGGCTTTTTTTCCGGCCCTTAGCGAGGTGATGGCATTTCCGACCATGATCGTCATCGATAAAAACGATCAGGTAAAACTCATTCACACGGGTTTCGACGGGCCTGCCACTTCCAAATACGCCGACTTTAAAAAAGACTTTACCAGACTCATCCAGGAATTGCGCTAAAAACAAATGAACCGAATTATCCTTGCTTACTCCCATCACAATGCCGATCTGGCCCGGCACATCGACCGCCAGTTAAGCCGCATTGGAATACCATTCGAACACGCCAGCGAACGATTGCCCGGCGAACTGGCCAGCCAGATTTCAGGTTCCGGCGAGCCTGCGCTGGTGTTGATAACAGATAATTTTTTGAAAGACCGCGCATGTATGACCGGCATGCTTGCGGCGGTGCAGTCCCTGACGCCAGACCAGCCGTTGCTGTTTGTGGTGGCCGACGGCATCAATGAACAGGGGCAATCCACTCCTACCCACATCGACCGCATGGTGAATGCCCTGCAGTACATGAATTTCTGGCAAAATGCATGGCTCGACATCAGTACGCAGTACCAGCAGGCAGAAGGCATTGAGAAGCAGGTGTATGAAGCCGAACTGGATGCCGTGCGCACCATCGCCAACCAGGTAGGCGATTTTATCAGCCTGGTCAGGGATCGTAGTTACGTTACCCGGGAACAACTCGAATCGGATGATTACGTCATTTTCTTTGTCCGCTTCGGTCTTTCCGACTGGCATGGTCAATACCGCCGCCTGGTAGCACAAACATCGGGTGATCAGCAGATTGTGGAGGCGCCTCATTTGCCCGAAATGCCGCTTTCCAGTGGCGTTCTGGCTCCCGAACCCATGGAAGAACCAGAATTGCCGCCTCCTGTGCCAACACCGGAAGAAGTACCCGAAATCAAGGAAGTACCGGAAATTCCTCAGACCCCTGAAATACCCGAAATCCCTGAACAAGAACCTGAAGTGGAGATACCGACCCACTTCCCCGAACAGGAAGAAGTGCCCGCCGACCATACTGTTGAAATTGAACAGGCTATGCGGGACGCTCATTTCTGGCTGGAAAAAGGATACATCGACCGTGGCCTCGAACTGCTGCAACTTGCATCGGAACAATATCCGGATGAGGAGCGGCTGGCCGGCGAATACCAGTCTGCACTCGCCCGATACCGGCCCGCTGAAACACCCGAACCGGAGCAGGAAACGCATACGGAAAATGGAACTCCGGGAATTGGCGCGGAAGGCTCCAATGAAGCCAAATCATACGACCTCATGGGCGATATGGCGGCAGGGAAAGGCGATTTCCTGTTTGCCAAATACTGCTGGGACCGTGTGGTGGAACTCGATCCGGCATTCCCGGATATTTACCGGAAACTGGGTCTGATGACTTCCGAACACCTGCAGGACTATCGGGAAACGGCTGTGCATTACCTCAATAAAGCGCTGGAAATCAAACCCCTGGATGGTGAAGTGCTGCTGGCTATGGCTCAACATAGTTTGCAAAACAACGCGCGGGAAGAAGCACGGGCCTGGTACGAACGCGCTATCGTGGTGGATGAACACCTGCGCAATGATGACAACGACCGCCAGTTTGCTCCTCAACAGGAGTTTGCCGCACAAGCGGAAGTGGAGGCGCCACAAGAGCATCAGCCCGTCGAGGCTTTGCCGGAGCCGCCGGAAATGGAGGAAGTCGTTGAAACGGTTCCTGAAGTGCCTGTTCCGGAAAAATCTGCCGGACCGTTGGTGCTCATCACCGGCGCTACTTCCGGTATCGGGAAAGCCACAGCGGAGTTATTCGCTCAAAACGGATACCGCCTGATCCTGACCGGACGGCGCGTAGACCGACTGGTTGCCCTGAAAAACAGCCTGGAAGAAAGTTTCGGCACCGATGTTTTGCTGCTGCCTTTCGACGTGCGCGATGCTGGCGCAGTGGAAGCCGCACTTACCAATCTGCCGGATAATTTCCAGCAAATCGATATTCTGATCAACAATGCGGGACTTGCCAAAGGCTTCTCCCCTATCCACGAGGGCAGTTTGTCGCATTGGGATACGATGATCGACACCAATGTGAAAGGCCTGGTATACGTTTCCCGGATCGTATCGCAAGGCATGGTGCAGCGTAAAAGCGGGCAGATTATCAACGTCGGCAGTATTGCAGGCAAAGAGATTTACCCGAACGGCAATGTGTACTGCGCCAGTAAAGCGGCTGTGGATGCGCTGACACGTGCGATGCGGTACGACTTGTTTACGCACAATATCCGTGTTGGACAGGTGAGTCCGGGACACGTGGAGGAAACGGAATTTGCCATCACACGTTTCGACGGCGATGCGGAACGCGCCAAAATTTACAACGACTTTCAGCCGCTCACGGCACACGACGTAGCCGATGCGATTTATTATATGGTGACCCGGCCGCCACACGTGAATATTCAGGACGTGTACATGTTTTCGACGCAGCAGGCCAGCGCTACGGCAGTGAACAGAAACGGCAGGGTTTAGGTGTTTGGTGTGTAGTGTATGGTGTTTGGGGCGCATTGCCCTTGGCGTTGTTGATTAACAATACAAAGGGCAATGCGCCCCAAACACCATACACGAAAAACCAAACACCCTACTGTAGTTCGAGGATAAGGGGAGCGTTTTTTGCGATAGCAAGCGAATTCAAACTGGAAATGGTTTCACCTGTGACAACGTTTTTTGCACGGGTGAAACCATTTATTTTTTCCGCAAACCGCTGTGTATCAAGGACTTTGTCATTATTGGAAGTGTTGAGGACCACCATGATGGTTTTGGTGGCATCATAACGGAAATACGTGTAAACTCCATCTATAGGCGTAAACTGCATGAGTTTGCCCGTTTGCAGCGCGGGCGTCGATTGCCGGTAATGAATAAGCGTACGGGCAAAGTTGAACGCCTCGTTTTCCGGTTCGGTTCTGCCTTCCGCTACAAATTTATTGATCGTGTCTGATGGCCAGCCGCCGGGAAAATCTTTTCTGAAGGTACCCCAGGAGGGCCGCCCGTCGCCGGTGCTCAGGATTTCCGTGCCGTAGTAAATCTGCGGAATACCGCGGGTAGTCAGCAAAAACGCCAGTCCGCTTTTGTATTTGTCGAGGTTTTCACCAACGACCGTGTAAAAACGCGTCATGTCGTGGTTGTCCAGAAAAACCAGGTTTTTGGATGGATCCTGATAAAAATAGTCCTGTGCGAGCGTGTAATACACCCGGGCGATACCTTCAGTCCAGCCCTGTTCCCTGGTTAGCGCTTCCTGAATGGCGAAACACATTTGAAAATCGATAACGCCCGGCAGGTTGGAATCGAATTGGGCCCTCACCATGGGCTGGTTATCTGCAAAGAATCCCTGCACGAGCACGCCGTGTTCCCATATTTCGCCGAACATGCCGATATTCGGATATTCCCGGCGCAGTTCCGCACACCACTTGCTCATAAATGCCTGATCGGAATAGGTGTAGGTATCGATTCGGAAACCGTCGAGCCCGGCATATTCCACCCACCAGATGGCCTGCTGGATGAGATAATTCGCAACATGCGGGTTGCGCTGATTGAGATCGGGCATGTCGTGGTCGAACCACCCGTCGCTGAAACGTTTTTTATCGTATTCGGAAGCATAGGGATCCACTATCGTGGGCGCACGGAACGTGGTGTTGGTGTAAACAGGCCATTCGTTGAGCCAGTCTTTGGTCGGCAAATCCTGCATCCAGTAGTGGTTACTGCCGATGTGGTTGAGCACGATATCGCGGATCATTTTTATACCGCGGCGGTGGCACTCGGCCGACAGATCGCGGTATTGCTCGTTGGTGCCGATGCGCCGGTCGACGCGGTAATGGTTGGTGACTGCGTAACCGTGGTAGGAAGCGCGTTTCTGGTCGTTTTCCAGTTCAGGATTGAGCCACAAAACTGTAACACCCAGATCCTGCAAATAATCGAGGTGCGTTTGAATGCCCTGCAAATCGCCGCCGTGGCGCCCGTCCGGGGAATTTCTGTTTACACCTTCCAGCATACCCGGAATGGTGTCATTGGCTGCATTGCCGTTGGCAAACCTGTCCGGCATCAACATATAAACGACGTCGCGGCTGTCGACGCCCTGCGCTTTGGGCGCTGTGTTTCGCTGTAGAATGGGGAAATCAGCCGTAAAAACCTCCTGATTTTTGCTGAACACAATCGGTACCCGTTGCGGGGCAGGCGCCTTGGCATCGATATCCAGCGTGATAAAAACGTAATTCGGACTGTCTCCTTTTTCAACTTTCAGGAGTTTCACTCCTTTGGAAGTGCCCAGTTTAACGGCAAAGGAGGTAACATCGGTGCGATGCACCAGGATTTCCACTTCGTGGTGTTGCATGCCGACCCACCAGTAAGCAGGCTCCAGCCGCAGGTCGGAATTGGAAACAGGTACTACCCTCGGCGCAAGAGCCGTTCGGTAAGGGTTTCCCCAGAAATTACAGGAAGAAAAAAACAGGAAGCCAAAAAAGAGAAATCTGAATAGCATTGGATCGGTGTTTAGTGCTTTGTTTCCAGCGCCGGAATGCGCAGGGTGCAAATCTACCCTGCCCGTTTCAAACGTCGGAAACAAAACACCAAACACCAACCGAATTTACCTCGAAGATCTGATCAAACCGATCAGAAAGAGCAGTAACAACGCGCCTATTACGGCGGTGATGATACTGTTCGCGAGGCCGGAACCAATCGAAATACCGAGTTGACGGAATACCCAGGTGCCGATAAAGGCGCCGACGATACCTACAACAATGTTGCCCAACAGGCCGAAGCCATAACCCTGGCGGATATATCCGGCCAGCCAACCGGCCAATGCGCCGATGATGAGGGTGTAAATCAGAGGATCCATGTTTTCGTAAGTTTTTAGATGATAAAATATGGTGATGCAAAAGGGTAAACTTTTAAGCGCGCTGTACCACATCATCTTTGTCTTCCACCAGCGAGACGGAAGCGGCAGCCAACAGGAAAAATACGCCGGCCATTACAATCGCATAAATGGCATTGTTGCCAAACACGTTGTGTACGATCGGGCGGTTGATGACACCGCTCACGATTTGGGGGATCGTGATAAAAAAGTTGAAAATGCCCATGTAAACACCCATTTTATTGGATGGCAGGGAACCTGCAAGCATGGCATACGGCATGGCCAGAATACTCGCCCATGCGATACCCACGCCGATCATGGAGAAAATAAGAAAGGTCGGTGAAGTAGCGAAATAGATGGAAATGAGGCCGATTCCGCCACAAATAAGCGAAACCGAGTGCGTCCTTTTGCGTCCGAGCCGCGCGGCAATAGCAGGCAACATCAGGGCAAAAATAGCAGAAACCAGGTTATAAACGCCAAAAATGATCCCGGTCCAGTTGCCTGCGTCGCTATACGCCTGCGAGGTCGTGTCGTCGATCGCGCATCCGTACACGTGGTGTGCAATGGCCGGCGTGGTGAATACCCACATGGAAAACAATCCGAACCAGGAAAAGAACTGCACCCACCCGAGTTGGCGCATGGTTTTGGGCATATTGAGCAAATCCTTGAAAATCAGCCCCAGCCCGCCTTTCTCGACTTCCGCTTCAATGCCGGCATATTCGTTTTGTTGTTTGGGAGGATATTCCTTTGTGGTAAAAATCGTCCAGAGCACAGCCGCCAGCAACAAAAATCCGCCGATGTAAAAAGACCATTTCACGTTGTCGGGTACGAGCCCCTCCCCTGCCGTATCGGCTACACCGCCGACGTTGGCCAGAAACCACGGCAACCACGAACCGATCACGGCGCCGAAACCGATCAAAGCCGTTTGTGCCGAAAACCCCTGGGTTCGTTGGGAAGAAGGTAATTTATCTGCCACCAGCGCCCGGAAAGGTTCCATGGCTACATTGAAAGAGGCATCCATGATCATCAGCATACCGGCGCCCATCAGTACCAAGGGTAGCACCGCTGCCAGCGCGCCGGCATTGGGCATCAGGATCATACCGATACAGGCGGCAATTGCGCCTGCGAGGAAAAACGGTTTGCGACGGCCGAAACGCGTCCAGGTGCGGTCGGAATAGTGGCCGATAATAGGCTGAACGATCATGCCGATCACCGGCGCTACGAGCCAGAAATTGGGTAATTCGTGTACGTTGGCGCCATAGCGTTGTAAAATACTGCTGGCATTGCCATTCTGGAGCGCGAAACCCGCCTGAATGCCCAGGAAACCGACGCTCATATTCCAGATTTCACGCGTGGCAAGCCGGGGTTTGGTATCCTGACCTGCCGAAATGGTAGTGGTTGAAGCCATCTGTGATTGCTGCTGATTTTAGAAGATTTGTCCGTGAATGTTTTCTCGACTGAAATTTTATTCCCGGATGTGAGCAGCAAAGATGGAAAAAAAGGTTTATGGTTTATACGTTTATGGTTTTGAGTTTATAAGTTTATGGTTTATGGGTTTATAAGTTTACGGTTTATGGGTTTAAGAGTTTATAAGTTTATGGTTTATGGGTTTATTATACTTTGGCACCCATAAACTCATAAACTCATAAACTCATAAACTCATAAACCCATAAACTCATAAACCCATAAACTCATAAAC
>ERZ795056.7851-NODE-7851-length-10155-cov-19.256634_pt1 | contig 10155 bp, 7 predicted proteins | sample MGYA00375140_ERZ795056 | MGnify/ENA primary metagenome ERZ795056 (study PRJEB30185, sample SAMN05720227) | activated sludge metagenome | isolation source: Anaerobic digester | place: USA | collected 2015-03-09 ...
AAATAGATCACTACGGCCTTATAAGAAAGATGCACTTTGCCGGTCGCTTACTTTGCGTCTGTAATTCCCGAAAAAGTTTTCTTGTTCGCTTGTCCGGTCAGGGTGATCAGTTCGCCGGTTCTTGGTTTGTCATCCAGGCTGCTGACAATCACATTTAGCAATGCATTGGTTTCGGTGGGTTCGAGTGTCTGGGCAGTGATAATGGCCGGTATAAAAATGATAATAATAAAAAGTAATTGGCGATAATGAATCATGTTGGATGTTTTTTATGATTAAAAACGTTACATCATTATTAATTAATTATTATTATGCTGAGTTATGTTATATAGCGAACACTTTAATCATTGAAAATAACTATCTTTTTTATAGCAACCGTATTATCGTTAAAGCAAATTCTTGCAACGAAAATCCCATTATGAAAATTCCTGACATCTATTGTTTCAGCCGTTCCGGAAAGGTTTTGTGATAACAATTCCTGACCTTCAATGGTAAACAAAGTAATACTCCTAAGTAATACAGATGACGTAATATGAATATAGCCTATGGCGGGATTGGGACCAATAATCAATTTATCGTCTTTGTCCTGGTACTCTTTGATTCCGGCAAACATTTCAGCACCACAGGATATTCCGTTCTTTTTAAAATAAATCATTCTCAATTCTTTGCCCCAATTTCCATTAGGGGGAAAAGGCGATATATAATATGACTGGTCAAGATATAAACCAAGACCTGAAACATAATTACTTTTATAGTATACCGGAGGTCCCGGTTCACTATTATAGCACCAGCTGGTATCACACAGTGAATATTCGTTATAATACGACAACCTGTTTTTTTCAAATGTCCATAATCTTAGCCCACAGTAATCTTTTATGCCAAGAGTTCTTGATTCCTGACCGTTATATTTTTCGAAAGGAATATTGGCTATCAGTGTATTACGGGAATATTTTAACATAATGGTATCCACAAATAAATTCGTGGAGTCCGCATTGAACCATTCATAAATCGCACTATAAAAAAGCGAATCAGCAGTTATAGTCCTGTTCAGTATTTTATATTTTTTATACCGTTTATAATTTGTTCCCGGATATGAGGAATTGTTGTAATAATCATAATATTGAAATTCATCCCCGGCCTGGTAATCATATACTATTTCGTTGGTAAGTTGATATAATCCTCCGGCTGGAGTGACATCCCCTGTTAAAACCAAAGGTTTGAGTATTTGAGGAAAGGAATCTACCTGAAAAAAATTCACTAATCCCCGGTTTTTTGAAATAATAATATTTTGTTGATTTAAAGCCGAGTTAATAACACTCCCGTTAAGATCTGTATGAACTATCGAATAAAACCTTGCTGAATCAATACTATTCAGCACATTCAGGGTATCGGATTTAATATAAACGAAAAAAAACTTCTGCAGGGAATCTTTATAAAAGAGCACCGAATCGGCTGAGGTTGTATTGAAATCAAATAGCAAGGTATCGCCGGCACGATTAAAAAATTTATAATTGGAAATGTTATCATAAATAATCTTTCGGCCAATCCACGAAGGGATATTTTGCTGGTAACAGGTGTAAAAATAATACGTTGAAGAACATGAATCATCTGAAGGATAATTATTCAGCAGTAAAAAATTATAATAAACGGAATCATTACTGGCCGATATTGCATTATCAAAAGACAAGCTGTATGTTTCAGCTGCAACAGGGAAATTTGTAAATAATTTTTTCGATGAAGCGGTGAACAATTTATAATTCTGGGCAAAAGACGAAGAACACATCAAGCTTAAAAACAGTATTGTTAAGACTTTTTTCATAGTATATGGGGTTAAAAATTAAGGCCATTACTAAATGTGTAATCGCCACCACATTTAACAAATTCAGAATTTTTTGCTCAAACAAATATAAACCTTATTATCAGAAACCTACTATATTTAATTCATAAATCTAAAACTTAAACAGGCAGTTATCATTAAAAATGTCAAACAAAAAAAGGCACAAGAAGCCTTGTGCCTTTTAAATAATATATCTAAGTGTAATCTACTCTTTTTGAGGCTGTTCGTGCGAACAGGCTTTTTTGATGGTAGTAGTCGGTTTGGTATCCTCGGTGGTATAGCCAATGGTTTCTATAGCTTTTACCAGTTTTTCACGATTGGTTTTTCCGTCAACATATTTTATAGCAACCACTTTGCTGTCTATATCGGCAACCACGCCGGTTACGCCATCTACTTTCATCAGTTCTTTTTCAAGAAGTGCTTTTCCGTTGGGACAATGAAAGCCGGTTTTAATCTTTTCTTCTTTGATAACTTTGTCGCTTTGTCCATAGGTGCTGCCCGCAAAACAGATCAGAACAGCAAGAACCAGCAAATTCAAAATTTGTTTTTTCATGTTTTTTTATTTTGGGGTTATTATTTTTCGAGTTTAAAAGTTGTAGTTCCTATCACATTATTATCGGCAAAAATATCCACGGTATAGGTTCCCGGAGTGATTTCTTTGGTTTTATTCCAGTAAAGACACAGGTCCATCGCTTTATTGTTGTAATTAATATTTTCTTTCGCGGAATATTGCAGTTTTTTACCGTTATAATCAAATGAAAATTCATCGCCCTCACCCTGAGCAAGTATTGTGCCATTGGGGTCGGCAACACGAAGATAAACTGTTTTGTTCCCTGCGGTAGCAATGGCATTTTCGCCGATAGTGAAACAAACCCGGATTTTTTCCACCCTTTTGGTACGCTGTGTGGGTATTTCCTTTACCTTGCTTCTGATAAAAATACCATCGGCATTAATATCATATGAGGTCAGGACGGATCCTTTATTCACGGTTTGGTTCAATTCCTCGTTTTCGGCTGTCAGTTCTTTGTTTTCTACTGTTGCTGAATCAAGCGTTGTTTTGATATTAAAATTCTCCTCCACCAGTTCTTTGTTTTGTTGCTTGAGGTCAGCTATCTGCTGTTCATATTCTTTAAGCCGGTTTTCCATGCTTGCCACCTGATTTCTGTATTTTGCCACGGAGCCTTCGGAATTTTTGATTTTTTGCAGGAGTTTTTCCACATGTGCTTTTTCCTCGTTGAACATATTAGAAAGCTGCTCATTATCTTTGGAAAGCTGCTCGTATTCTTTTTTCAGGTTTTCAAGTTTGGCAATGGTTTGAGCTTTTTCTTCGTTCACATTTACGATGGTGTCATTTTGCTGCTGTATGGTTTTTTTGCTGCTGATGAGTTGCCAGGTCAGCACCGCACAGGCAATAAGCAAGACAATAGACAGGTACATGAAAACATTGGGTTTTTTTTTGGTTTCGTTGGTCGTTTCCATAACTGCAGTTTTAATGATTAATAATTTTATTATTTAAGGGTAAGCTGTGTCTGTCCTATTTCCTTGCCATCGGTGAAAACAGCGATATGATACGTGCCGGGGACAATACGGTCGGATTTTTCGTAATACATACTCACAGGGATGGGGCTTCCTTTGTAATAAACCTGTTCCTGTAAAGAATACATTATCTGTTTCCCTTCAAATTCAAACGAGTTTCCGTCGTTCAGGATAGCCTGGTCGGGCCGGGCAATGCGGATGTAAACAGTTTTCAAGCCTTCTTCCACCAAAGGATTTCTTGACAAGGTGAAAGTGATTTTAATTTTTTCTACTCTTTTGGCTTTATCTTCCAATTCTTCTTTTTTACCTCCCTGCCTGAACCTTATTCCGGAAGCAGTCAGCATATTGGCCTGCAACACAGCGGCGTTATTGATTTTTTCCGTCAGCGCTACTTTGTCTTTTTCAAGCAACAGGCTCTTGTTTTGCTCTTCTTTGATATTTTCCTGCATACCTTTCACCTCGGTTTTCAGGTTTTCGTTTTCTTTTAGCAGTTTGTCAATCTGTGCAACATAATCCTGCGTTATTCCCCGCAGATAGTCAAGCTTGCGCTGAATCTGCCGCTTGCCGGCATTGCTTTCAATCAGTTTTTGTATTTCGTCGGCTTGTGCTTTGATGGTGCTGTCTTTCAGGGTAAGGTCAGCGGTCAGATTTCCGTATTCCGACCTGATTTTTTCATGTTCTGTAAGCAAGGAATCCAGCTCGTTTTGCAAAACATTGCGTTCGGTAACGGCCTTATCTTTTTCAATGATAAACGTATTAACTTTTGAGCGGCTTGCTATAAGAAGCACTAACAAAGCAAGGATTACTACTGCTTCGGTGATAATAATAACTTTATATTTCTTTGTCTTGGATTTAATTTCGCCTGCGTCTTCCATCACAATTTTTTTTACAAAATTACATAATTAATTCATATTTTTATGGGATTATCATAAAATACCGTCACCCAAAGTGTCCTATTTGTATGATTTTTTTTCGTTGTTTTTTCCGCGGATATGCAGTGCCTGCGGAAACACCCTGTTTAAGCACGAGGATATTTTGTGCACTTATTGCCTTCATCAATTGCCAAAAACCAACTTTTGCCATGAAGAAAACAATCCCGTCTTTCGCACTTTCTGGGGAAGAGTACCTCTGAACCATGCTTCGTCCATGTATTTTTTTGCCAAAGGCGGAAAAGTGCAACATCTGATGCACCAATTAAAGTACAAAGGCAAAAAAGAAATTGGCGTTTATCTCGGCACCTTATTGGGAAACGAACTCAAAATGTCACCGTTTTATGCCGATGTGGGAGTAATAATACCTGTTCCGCTGCATCCCAAAAGAAAAAGAAAACGCGGGTACAACCAAAGCGAAATGATTGCCCGCGGGTTAGCCCAATCGCTCGACCGGCCTTATGATATCCACACGATAGTGAGGACGTATGCCTCTGAAACCCAGACAAAAAAATCACGCTTCCGGCGCTGGGAAAATGTTAAAGAGATATTTGACCTGAAAGACTATCAGCACCTGATCAACAGACACGTGTTGCTGGTTGATGATGTGGTTACCACCGGCGCTACGCTGGAAGCCTGTGCCACCATGCTGTTGCAGATTCCCGGAATAAAAATCAGCGTGGCTACCCTGGCCTGTGCCACTCATTAATTATAGTTTCGTAGCCAGCACTGTAGCTTTTTTGAAGCCTTCCACTTTGCCATCCAGTCCCAGCATTTCCACATAAACAATGTAAATGCCCACGTTGGCCTTTTGGTTTCCTTCGGTAATACCATCCCAGGTATATACGCTTTCGTTTGACATGAGCTGATTACGGACCAGATATTTTATCTGACGCCCTTTGGCATCATAAATAACAATATTGATCATTTTGCCCGGCGTATCGCTTTTGCAATAGATGTTCAGCACATCGTTGTATCCGTCGTTATCTGGCGAAAACACTTCGGGTTCGAGGCTCACGCTGCCCTCCTGACCTTCACCGGTCATAAACTGTGAATTTTGATAGGCCGGTGTAGCAAAACCTACCGCCTCTGAGGCTGAATGCCAATTGGTGACATCGCTTGCCGGACGGTCGTAGCTGATGCGTTCGAGCGAAACCCCATCCGTTGAATTAAGCAAAGGAAAATGCATATCATCAGTGTACGAGAAAGCATCAATAATAGTATCCGTTATCGTTGTCAGAATAACGGTGCCGGCATCATTATTCATCGAAATAAAGGACCCCATAGAAATAAAATTATAAGGATTGGGCGTATAATACTGGTTCTTTACGGCATCCGGCTTTGTAGTCAGTATGGTATAAGTACCCGGCATGCAAAGAAAATTTTCAGTGCAAATCCTCACCGAATCGCTCAGCGACAGCAGCAACAAGTCAGCAAAATCACACACTTTCCCGGAACGGTTATAAATTTCAACAAAGTCAGCGCCGCCCTCCAGGGGATCTGCCAACACTTCGTTAATCACAAGGTCGCCCGAATCGGGAAAAACCGGTATGGAAAACCGAGCCGTCTGGTTGGCGGAAATTTTATTGCCCACGCAGTCAAAAAGACTGTCGATGACGGTAACGGTATAAATAGTATCTTGATAAAAAGGCACAGGAAAGTAAAGCACTGCCGACTTGTAATCTGCCGTCCATTTGATCAGTGCAGGGTTTCCGCGGCCATAATCCACCTGGTACCGGGCAACCTCCGTCAGGGAGTTTCCGGACATTGTTTCATTGAAAAATAGTTTCACACAACTGGCTGAATCGCGGCTTGCTGCAGCTCTTATCAGTATAGGGGCTCCGTTATCGGGATTACTACCATTTATTGAATTGATGGCTCCCGGGGTACCTCCACGGCTATCCACAGAAGCCCGCCAATTGCCCGATCCCCCGCAGGGATTGGCCGGATCAATTTGCTCCAGCGACCAGCCGCCATCATCTTTAACAGTATTGTTGTACCATTGGTCGGAATAGCTTACGGCATGAATAACACTATTTAATGTATTGAGGATTTTAATGGTGGCCCCTGTATTGGTAAGACTGAAAGAGGAAAGTCCTATGCAGGGGCCGTTGACCGACAGTGCTGCGGCATTATTGTCGTGAGTAATAATCATATACCCACCGGGCGTTATGGCGCTATCGGGCAGAATTTTCACCGTACCGCCTATGTCCAGGCTCCAGCCTCCAAGATTGATTTCATAAGGAGTCCGGTTGAACAATTCAAGATATTCGGCATTGGGCAAGCCGACAGCCGGGTCGGGATCGGCCATGATTTCGTTGACAACGATATCAAAAGCATTAGCCGTGTACAAAATAAAGGTTTTGGTTGCCGGCGCCATCGTGTTGCCTTCCAGGTCTCTGACACCTGCTATATCGAGATTATACTGCACCCCCTGGGTAAAAGTTCCGCCGGAAAACGTCAGGGTTACCAGAGCCATATTGGATAAATCCCGCGATGCGGTTACCGGGTTTCCAATTCCCTGTACGGAATAATTTGCCATATTTTCGGCAGATGCCTGGCCAACACTTTCGGAAAAAAACACCTTAACGGAAGAATCATTTAATGCTGTAACCGAAAGTACGGTAGGCGCCACGGTGTCGGCATGGATAGTGCCTACATAAAAGTCATCGAAATAATATTGGTTGTATCTTGAATCCGTTTTGTACTGACAATAAACTCCCATATAAGCTGTTGATGAAAAGGTATTATCCACTATTGAATCACCTTCGGGTAAATAAATTACGCCAGTAGCGGTAGGGTCGGAATATATTTTCCAGGTACCGGATGCGCTGCGGGTAACTTTTATCCTGGTTTTTACAGTACTGGCCGAATACGCTGTGGTTCCCGTAAACAATAATGTCCTGACGGCACCGCTTTGTTTGTAGAATTTCACAAAATCAGCATTGGTTTGCCCCATTTCTATAAAATAACCATTGACATTTTGCCTTAAATCCGCGTTGTCTGACACAAGATATATCCTGACCAGATTATCTGTTGTTGGGTTAAACCTGAGGTCCAGCAGGAAACTCCATTCGGTGACATCCATCATGGTATTGGGTGTTGACAGATAAATAGTATCCCCCACTGTATTTGTATTGGTATTAGGCCCGTTGCTTTGCAGGACTTCATTATTAATCACAAAATAGGGGTCCGTGCCTGTCCAGGCCACCGAATCCGTAAAATTTCCATCAGAAAAATCGTCCTGAAACTGCGCTGAAAGCATCAGCGGAAAACATAAAAGTATTAGAAATATTTTTTTCATCGAATTAAAATATGGACTAAATTATAAAAAAAAACCATCAGTCGGCTGACTGATGGTTTTTTTAGGGGAAAAAATTAAATTTTATCTGATAATGGTTACCGTGCCGTGGTAATTAGTTTCTTCAACACAGCCCTTTGAATCACCATAATTGACGGTAAGAACATAATAATACACCCCGTCGGCATCTTTTCCTCCGTCCCACAAGGCGTCTTCATCTTTGCCATAGTTGTCGGATTCAAAAACTTTCTTGCCCCAGCGGTTATATATTTTCATGTTGCTTCCGGGGAAATTTTCAAGGCCTTTGACTTCAAATTTGTCATTATGAGTATCACCATTGGGAGTTATGATATTGTAGAGTTCCAAGGTACAGTTTTGCGAAATAATATTGCGTGTAGCGGTAACGGTATTACACCCTGTCACAGCCACCTGCACATTGTAAGTAACTCCGGGAGTCAGGCAGCCGAATTCAACATCGCGAGCCGTTTGCCCGTGCAGATTTGAAACGGGATCTGTTGACCACAAATAGGAATACTGATGCTGATCAAGCAGGTTGGCGGGGTCTTTCACTTTCATGCGGAAATAGTTAAAGCTGCAGATGGTTGAATCCGGGCCGATAGTAGGTTCGGGTTCGGGAATGATGGTAACCACCCTGGAATCGGACATTTCGCAGTTATACCCGAATTCTTCCGCCACAGTAACGGAATAGGTGCCACTGGTATTAACATTGATTGTTTGCGCGGTGGCCCCGGTTGACCAGTTATACTGGAAAACACCTCCGCCATTTTCGGCATCCAGGTTAAAAGCAACCGTACTGCATGTGTCGGGGCCAAGATCCACCACCGCCGGCTGGGCCAGCACCTTAACAAAAATCGTATCATTGTCAAGACACGTAAGATTATCCGCTGCATTATGATTTTCAACCGTAACATAGTAATATCCGGTGGATGAAACAGGTTGTGTCTGGGCGTTGCCTCCTGTTGACCATGTAAAATCATCGCCAGGACCTGCATCCAGTATGAAGTTCAGGTTATTGCCGCATAAAATGGTGTCGGAACCAAGATCCACGTCCGGGGTCTGAACCACCAGAAGTTGCAAGGTAGTATCGTATGAACATCCAAAAATATCTGTAACGGTAACAGTATAATTGTATACACCTCCCGAATCAGGAATTACCCTGATGGTACTATCGTTGATCACATCGAAAAATGAGCCTTGCCACTCAACAGTATCTATAGGTACCTGATAACCCCATCCTGTGGGCAACAGGGAAGGATCCAGGTTCAGTTCCCACCAGAATATGTAACCATTGTCGATACCAAAGTCATCACAAATCTCAATATTCCACGTTCCGTTGAGCGGACAACCAATGAGTCCGGCCAGCGAGCTGTTTGGTGTGATATAATTTGTATGGTTGATGGTATTTGTCGAATCAATAGGGCTAACGCCGCCGGAAGAAAGCTGGTCGAGCGTGCCGTGCTGGGGATAAACCTGCGACCAGCAATAAGTCCAGCCAGAGCCATAAGGGTTGTTAGTGGGATCGCAACCGTTGTCGTAAGTGCCATGGCTGGAACCGCCATAAGGTGCTCCCATATAAGCGCCGCCCGAGTGCGTATTGGGGTCGAGCTGTACCGATTGACCGTTAGGACAGATGATTCGAAAACCCAGGTCACCGGTATAGGAATGTTCCATATTGACACAGATGGAAAGTATGTCGTTTGCACTGGTAATGGTCGCTCCGGGAATAAACGCCATAAAAGTTACAAAGGTGTTATAGCACTGTGTGGGACAGGCAGGGCCATCGGGAATAAACAGGGTGCTGTCAAATTTTTCGCTCGCAGATTGTACTGAGGTGATTGGCTGCACTACCACCACCGATCCGGTATTATAACCGAGGGTGACATAGGTAGTATCCGAGCTGGAGCACAAGTCTGCCAAAGGATGTATTTCGGCAAAGGGGCTTTGCGACACACGTACTCTTCCTCCGAGGTAGTTTGAATTGACACAACCCCGGGCGTCAACGATGGTAAGTCCAATATCATAACCTCTCACCATGGTATAGGTATGGTTAACAATTTGTCCGATAGCGGTGTCGCCATCGCCAAAATCCCAATAGTAGTGGCAATTGAGGCTGTCCTGGTTATAAAGCGTCGGGCTTTCGGGAAATGCGGCACTTCCTCCTCTGGCGGCAAAAGTAATGGGATCGCCGATACAGATGTCGATATAATTGCTATCGTTGGGATGCGGCACGGTTAAGGTTGGGTGGAAGAGTGCATTTATTTGCTGACAGGCCTGGGTACAAACAAAAGCGGCATTCCATCCTGCGTTATTTACCGCAGCATTTGATTTAAACTTAAAGGTTAAATCGCCGTTTCCATTAATGGTCGCATTTACAAATGAAGGAGGCATATTATTATTATTATACTTCCCTATTACTGCAGATCCAACCGTAGACCCGTCATAAACGATCAGTGTATCACCGGGTTCTACATCAAACGTGATAAAACTCATTCTGATATGGGTGTTGGTCACGTTATTTGTGTGGAAAGTCATGG
>ERZ795056.7855-NODE-7855-length-10152-cov-8.452907_pt1 | contig 10152 bp, 5 predicted proteins | sample MGYA00375140_ERZ795056 | MGnify/ENA primary metagenome ERZ795056 (study PRJEB30185, sample SAMN05720227) | activated sludge metagenome | isolation source: Anaerobic digester | place: USA | collected 2015-03-09 ...
CCAGCTCGGGGATCCACGAAAAACCGTTTTCGTAAACCTTGTTCCAAAAATGGATCGTGCCGTCGCAACGCGTGGAGAGCGCGACCATGAGCGGCAGCAGATCGACGGAGAAATACGGCCACGGGGCGGCCTCGATCTTGGGCAGCAGGTTCGACGTGTAGGGCGTTTCGATGCGGCGCGTCTGCCCGCGGCGCACGATGGCCGTCGTGCCCTCGTGGGTGATGGCGACGCCGAGTTTGGCGAAGGCGCGCGCGATGAGATCGAAGTGTTGCGGGAGGGAATTTTCCACGCGGACCTCGCCGCCGGTGATCGCGCCGAGCGCGAGGAAGGTGACGACTTCGTGGTAGTCGGTCTGGATGGTGAAGGTGCCGCCGTGGAGGCGCTCGACGCCCTCGATCACGAGCTGGCTGGTGCCGATGCCGGAGATTTTTGCGCCCATGCCGGCGAGCATTGCGCAGAGATCCTGCACGTGCGGTTCGCTGGCGGCGTTGATGAGCGTGGAGGTGCCGCGCGCGAGGGCGGCGGCCATCGCAAAGTTTTCGGTGACGGTGACCGACATGTAGTCGAGCCAGTGGCGGGCGGCTTGGAAGCCGTTGGGCAGGCCGATGGTGAGCGGGTTGCCCTCGTGTACGAGCGCGCCGAGTGCGCGGAGGATTTCGAGGTGCGGATCGATCTCGCGCACGCCGAGCGAGCAGCCCTGGGCGTTGGTGGAGATGGAAATCTGGCGGAGGCGGTGCAGGAGCGCGGGGTAGAGGAGCACCGTGGAGCGCATGTCCTGCGGGAGCTCATCGTTGGCTAGTTGCGCGCGAAAGCCGGTGTGGTCGATCTGCATCACGCCGGCGGCGCGGTCCCAGTCGATGCGGGAGCCCTGTTCTTGGAAAAAACCGACGAGTTTTTCGAGGTCGGTGATCGCGGGGACGTTTCGCAGGGTGACGGGTTCGTCGGTCAACAGCGTGGCACAGAGGATGGGCAACACGGAGTTTTTGTTGCCGGAGGGGACGATGGTGCCGCTGAGCGGGTGGCCGCCGTGGACGATGAGGTCTGCCATGGAGTGGGACGCGTGCGAGAGGGCGAAAAAAAGGCGTCCGCCGGAAAAGCGGACGCCTGAAACTGCGCGCCTGGGGCGCGGGGTTGGCAAGGATTAACTCGCCTGCGGGCCTGGGCCACCACGGTCGCCGCCGTGATCACGCGGGCCGCGGTCGCCACGGTCGTGGAAGCGGTTGCGCCCGCCGCCACGTCCGCCGCGACGACGACGGAAACCGTCACCGCCGCGTTCGCCTTCGTTGCGGGGGTAGCCACCGCCGCGATATTCGCCGCCTTCGCGGGGTGCGAAACCGCCACGGTCACCGCCACGGCCTTGGCCGCCGCGATGACGACGGCGTTGGCCACCCTGACGGGGCTCGCGGTCGCCTTCCTGCTTGGGCTTTTGCTCGGGTTCGCTGGAGAAGAGGCTCTTCAGCCAGCCGAAGAAACCGCCGGACTTCTTGGGCTCTTCCGCCTTGGGAGCGGGAGCCGGGGTGGCCGGTTGGGTGGAGGTGGATTGCTCGGGGCGGTTTTCGCGGCGGAATTCGCCACGATTGCCGCGCTCACCGCGGTCGCGGCGGGGCTCGCCGCCCTGCTCGGAGCGGGGGACGAATTTGTCGTCGCGGCGTTCCGGGCGGAAGGTGGCGCGCTCGTCGCGGCGGCGGTCTTCGCGGGCGGGACGGCCGTCGCCGAAGGAGTTGCTCTCCCAGCTCTGGGCGGGCTCTTTGTGCTCGGCCGGAGGGAGGATGTTGAGCTCGGCCTTGGCTTCCGGGGCCTTGGCCTCGGGGGCTGTTTCGGCGGGAGCGGCGGGGGCCGGAGTCTGGGCCACCGGAGCCGGAGTGTCGGCTACGGGAGCGGGAGCCGCAGGCTCGGGGGCCGGGGCGGCGGGTCCTTTCGCGACGGGAGCCGGAGCGGGCTCGGGCTCCACGGGAGCGAACGGGTTTTGGTATTCGCGGACGGGCGTGACGAGCTCGATCGCGGTGGGTTTATAGCCGCCGGAGGCGGGAGCGGCCGAAGCCGCGGGGGCGCTGTTGCGTTTGCCGCGGGCGAGGCCTGAGCCGCGGGTGGTGCCGAACGTGGAGGTCGGCTCGGTCTGGGCCGTCGGGGCCGGGGCGCTGGCGGGGGAAACCGCGGCGACCGGGGCGACTGGCGTGGCCGGCACGTTGGCGGACTCGCTGGGAGCCGCGGCAGGGGTGCCGGACGTATCTTGATCTGACATGTTGTTGTTTTTGTTGTTGATGCAGGCGCTCACCGCAAAAAAAGGCGGGAGCAGCCGCGATGGTAGGGCCCGACGGAGCAGGCAGATGCGCGCTCGGACGTCGGACGGAAGGGAGGCTTATCTCTGGCGTGCGCGGGGGCCGCAATAGCAAATTCCACGCAGTTGGCTCAGGATAACCGGAAAGCGCGGCAAGGCGCTGCCGTGGGGCTTCTCAAACTGTTGCCTCGTGGAGGTTAGCGGGCCGCGACGACGACGTAGGCTGCCTGTACATCGACGGCGGTGTTACCGTCTTCGATGATGCGGGTGCGCAGCTTCAGCTTGGCCTGGCCGTAGCGTTTGAGGGCGGCGGCAAATTCTTCGATGGCGACCTTGGCGGGGCGCTCGCAGATGGCGCGGAGGTCGCCGAGCACGGGGCGGCGGTAGGCGGCTTTGCTCTCCTTAACGACGATGCGCCACTCGACTTTCTCCTGGTCGGGCTCGTTGCGCATGAGTTCCCAGACGACGCCGTACCCGGCGAGCGTGGCGAGCGAGACGAGGCTGCCGCCAAAGGCGGTGTTGAGCGAATTTTTGTTCTGCTCGTGGGGGGCGGTGAGCACGAGCTTTTGATCGTCACTCACTTCCACAGCGACACCCATGGCTTTCGCGAGGGGGATCATCTCGTGGAGGAAGTGTTCAAGAGCGGGCAGCTTCACCGTGGTCATGGCAGAATGGAGGCGCAAGTTGAGTGAAAAAGCGGGCCGCGTCAAAGCGAGACGTGCCGCGCGGGCCGCGGATATGCCCTAAGGGCGCCCTTCGCGTCGTGGGGAAAACGCCGGGGCTGCTGGCTGGGCAGATGCTTGCGTAGGTGGGCAAAGAATCCCACGTTGCCCGATTATGGCACTCCCTTCGATTCAGGAACTCCGGGCCGAGCGGGCCCGCCAGCAGAGCAGCGGACGTCGCTGGGTGCGACGTTTGGCGTGGGCTGCCGCCAGCGTGGCGGTCTTGGGGCTGGCGATCTACTTCATCGCGCCGCCGATCGTCCGCTCGCAGTTGGAGAAACGTCTGGCGGCGGAGCTGAACCGCGAGGTGACGGTGGGTCGCGTGAAGCTCAACCCGTGCACGTTGTCCGTCACGATCGAGCAGTTCGCCATCAAGGCACGCGACGGCGAAACGCTGCTCGGCTGGGAGCGCCTGTTCGTGAACTTCGATTCGTTTTCGCTGTTCACCGGTGAGTGGCGCTTTCAGGAGATCGCCGCCGATGCGCTGGAGGGCAGCCTGATCGTGATGCCCGATGGCACGTTGAGTGTGCAGGATCTGATCGCGAAATACTCCGCGCCTGCCGCCGCTCCGGTCGAAAAGCCCAAGCCCGCCCGTCCGCTGCGCATCGGCACGCTCGCCGTCTCCCAGGCGCATTTCCATTTTGTCGATCACAGCCGCTCGTCGAAGTTCGAGACGCAGTTCGGCCCGGTGACGTTTTCGCTGACGAACTTCGTCACGCGCCAGGGCAACCAGGCGCCGTATGCGTTTGCCGCGACGACGGAGTCCGGCGAGCGCATCGAGTGGAAGGGCACGCTTTCGGCGGTGCCGCTGGCCTCAACTGGCGAACTCTCCCTGGGGGGCATCGCGTTGAAAAAATACGCGCCGTACTACCGCGACTTTGTCCGGTTCGATGTACGTGAGGGTACTTTCGATGTGAAGGCCCGCTACGAGGCCGACCTCACGGGCGAGGCCCCTGTCGTGCGCCTGCACGAGGGCTTCGCGCGCCTGTCGAATCTCCAACTCGCCGCCCGCGATGGCGCCGAGCCGGCACTCGCCGTGCGCGAGTTGACGGTGACGGGCATCGAGGCCGACACCGCGCAGCGCTCGGCCACGGTGGCCCGTGTGGCGGTCTCCGGCGGGCGTGTGCATGTGCGCCGCCTGGCCTCGGGCGAGATCGATCTGGCGACGTTGCTCGCGCCCGTGTCCGCACCGGCCGCCGCTGCGACGGTGGCGGTTTCCGCAGTGCCTGCCAGCCCGGCGCCTGCGCCGGCCGTCAAGGTGGGCGAGGTCGCCGTCGAAGCGTTTGTCGTGACCGTGGAAGACCGCACCACGCCGCGCGTCGCCACGATCCCGGTTTCTAAACTCGACCTGAAGCTCGCGCACTTCGAGCTCGGCTCGGCGGCGCCGATGCCCGTGCAACTCGACGCGGTTTTTGCCTCGGGCGGCTCCGCCAAACTTGAAGGCACTCTGGCGCTTGACCCGATGCGCGCCGATCTGTCGGTCACCGTCGCGGGGCTGCCGCTCGCCTACGCGAGCCCCTATGTGGAGTCGTTTGCCAATGTACGCGTGGCGCAGGGCACCTTCTCGACCAAGGGCCGTGTGCAGGCGGCGCTCCCGCCCACGGGTGCGCCCGAGCTCGCGTTTCTCGGCGAGGCCAGCGTGGAGCAACTGCTCGCGCTCGATGGCGCCGCGCTCCAGCCGCTCGCCGGCTGGGCCTCGCTCGCGATCAAGGGCATCGATTTTTCAACCGCGAAAAACGCTCTCACGATCGAAGAGATCGCGTGGCACCAGCCCTCCGCGCACGTCGTCGTGCGCAAGGATGGCGTGCTCAATCTCGCCAGTGTCATGCCCACGGCGACCGCGCCGACGCAGGCTCCCGTCGTGGCGGCGCCGACCGCCGGTGTGGCTCCAGCGCCCGCGATGCAGCTCACGCTCGGTCGCTTCACGGTCGACGATGCCGCGCTCACGTTTGCCGATCAGTCCCTGTCGCAGGGCGTGCAGGTTTCGTTGCAACAATTCGGCGGCACCGTCACCGGATTGTCTTCGGATGCGGCGGCGCGCGCCACGGTGGACCTGCACGGCCTGATCGATGGCCTCGGCCGCGTGGAGGTGGCGGGAGCGCTCTATCCGTTCGGACGGCAGGCCGCGACCGACATGAAGGTGCAGGTGCGATCCATGGACCTCGTCCCCTTTAGTCCGTATAGCGGCAAATACGCCGGCTACGCTCTCGCGCGCGGCAAACTCATGCTCGACGTCAAAGTCGCGCTCGCCGATCGCAAGCTCGACAGCGCCACGCTCCTCACGCTCGACCAGTTCACCTTTGGCAACAAGGTCGAGAGCCCCGATGCCACCGGTCTGCCGGTCCGCCTCGCGGTCGCCCTGCTCAAGGACACGAAGGGCCAGATCGTGGTGGATCTGCCGGTACAGGGCAGTCTCGACGATCCCGAGTTCAAGATCGGCCGCGTCGTCTGGCGCGTGATCGGTAACCTGCTGACCAAGGCAGCCACCTCGCCGTTTTCGCTGCTCGGTTCGATGTTTGGCGGCGGAGGAGAAGAGCTCTCCTACTGTGAGTTTCTCCCGGGCACGGCGACGCCCGGCGCCTCCGAGCTCGCCAAGTTGGAAACGCTGCAAAAGGCGCTCGCAGCTCGCCCGGGGCTCAATCTCGATCTGACCGGGTCATTCGACGCCGCCACGGACGTGCCGGCGCTGCGGCACGTGCGGCTGGAGCAACGTCTCCGCGCAAAGATCTGGGAGGTGCGTCGCGCTGGCCAGCCCGAGCTGCCCGCACCCGAGTTGATCGCCGTCACGCCGGAAGAGCGCGAGGCGATGATCAAGACCCTGTTCGTCGCGGATCATCCTGAGGCGTTGGCCGGCTTGCTCGCCGCACAGGCTGCCGCCCCTGCCGCGGCAAAGAACGACGCAAAGGCTCCCACTGCCGACGCGCCCGCTTCCCGTGGCGTGCTGCACCGTTTCCTCGATTTTGTGCTCGGTCGCAAGCCGGCTGCCTCGGGTGCCCAGGTCGCGACCGCGCCGGCCGAGAAAAAAGCCACGCTGGCCGCGTCGGCGGGTGTCGTGCCGCTTGAGATCACCGTCGCGCAGATGGAGGAGGCCCTCCTCGCCGGCATCGAGGTGACGGAGGCCGATATGGGCCGTCTGGCTCTGGACCGGGCGCAGGCGGTGCAGTCGCACCTGCTGCGCAGTGGCATCGCCCCGGAGCGGCTCTTCCTCAACGCGGGCAGCGCCGACACCGCGCAGGGCGGCACGCGCGTGAATCTCGAGCTGAAGTGATCGCACCGCAGCTTGATTGCCGGCCGGGCTGTGGGGCGTGTTGCATCGCGCCCTCGATTAGCTCGCCGATTCCGGGGCACCCGCACGGCAAGCCGGCGGGCGTGCCGTGTGCGCAGCTGTTGCCCGATCTGCGCTGCGCGATCTTCGGCAGGCCGGAGCGCCCGGCGGTGTGTGCGAGTCTGCGCCCCACACAGGAAATGTGCGGGGCGTCGCGCGAGGAGGCACTGGCGCACCTCGCGCAGCTCGAAGCGGCGACGCGGCCCGGCAGCTGAAGGCGTGGGGGCTCGTTGGCACGCTGCTGAATGGCGGTCTCGCGAGCATCAATCCGAACATGCACAAGGCCGTCCGATGCGCGGTGGAGCGCCGCTTGCTAAGCGGCGTGCCTGGGACTGCGACGCGCGAGCCCGATCACGCCGTGGTGGCTTTGGGGAAGGCGGTCTGCGCGAGTTGAGTGAAGAAGGTCGGGAGTACGTCGGGGCGGCGGCGTACTTCGAGGATGTCGTGCAGTTTGACGAGCTGTTGTTCGATCTGGTCGAGGCGCGATTCTTCGGCGACGAGCAGCAGCATGCGGCTGGTCGAGCCGCCATCGACCGGCAGGCAGACGATGGCTTCGAGGTTGAATGCGCGTCGGGCAAAGAGCCCGGTGATGTGCGACATCACTCCGGGATGGTTGCGCACGTGCAGTTCGAGGACGGAGGTCTTGGCTGGCTTAGGCATGGTCGTGGGCGGGTTCGGCGATCATGTTACGGTTGGCGGCGCCGGGGGGCACCATGGGGAAAACGTTGGCCGTAGGTTGGACGGGAATGTCGATCAGGCAAGGCCCGGATTTGGCCAACGCGTCTGCGAGCTGGCGGTGCGGGTCGCCGTCGGGATTGAGGCGCACGCCGCGGACGCCGAAGGCGCGCGCGAGGGCGGCGAAGTCCGGGCCCGCGCCGAGCTGCGACGCGGAGTAGCGGCCGCCGTAGAAGAGCTGCTGTTGCTGGCGCACGAGCCCGAGGTGCGCGTTGTTGCAGACGAGCACGGCCACGGGCAGGTCGAGCTCGGCGAGGGTGGCGAGCTCTTGGATGTTCATGAGGATGGAGCCGTCGCCGCTCAGGCACACCACGCGGCGGCCGGGTGCGGCGAGCGCGGCGCCGATGGCGGCGGGCAGGCCGAAGCCCATTGTGCCGAGGCCGCCGGAGGTGAGCAGCGTGCGCGGATGGCGAAACGGATACGACTGCGCCACCCACATCTGGTGCTGGCCCACGTCGGTCGCGATGAGGGTGTCGGTCGGCAGGTGCTGGCCGAGGAAGCGACAGATGTTGGCCGGATGCGTGGGCGCCTCCGCCGGTGTTGGCACGATGAGCGGATGCGCGGCGCGCAGGGCGGCGGCGTGGGCGCGCCACTCGGGCCGTGCCTGCGGGGCGAGGCGCGCGAGCAGGCGGCGGAGGATGTCGGCGGCATCGCCCACGAGGCCGAGGAAGGGTTTCTTGAGTTTGCCGATTTCGGCGCGGTCGATGTCGATGTGCGCGATGGCGGCGCGCGAGCAGAACTCCGCGAGGCGGCCGGTGGCGCGATCATCGAAACGCGCGCCGATGGCGAGCACGAGGTCGGCCTCTTCGAGCAGGTGGTTGGCGCCGCAGGTGGCGTGCATGCCGAGCATGCCCATGTGCAGCGGGTGCTCGGGCGGGATGGCGCCGAGTGCGAGCAGCGTGCTCACCGCGGGGGCGGAGGCACGTTGCGCGAGTTCACAGGCCAGATCGGAGGCGCCGGAGGCGATCACGCCGCCGCCGAGGTACAGCACCGGCTGGCGCGCGGCGGTGAGGCGCGCGGCGAGTTCGTCGATGAGCGCGTCGGCGCAGGGCGGGACGGGTCGGGCGCGACCGGGCTCGGGCAGGTGATCCACCTCGATTTCGGCGGTCTGCACGTCCTTGGGCACGTCGATGGAGACCGGGCCGGGGCGGCCCGACTCGGCGATCTCAAAGGCGAGCGGCACGGTTTCCATGAGCTCCGCCGCACTTCGCACGAGGAAGTTGTGCTTGGTGATGGGCAGCGTGAGGCCGTACATGTCCACCTCTTGAAACGCGTCGGTGCCGATGAGCGGTTGCGAGACCTGGCCGGTGATGGCGACGAGCGGCACGGAGTCGAGTTTGGCGTCGGCGATGGCGGTGAGCAGGTTGGTGGCGCCGGGGCCGGAGGTGGCCAGGCAGACGGCGGCGCGGCCGGTGGTGCGGGCCATGCCTTGGGCGATGAAGCCGGCGCCTTGTTCGTGGCGCGTGAGCACGTGGCGGATGGCGCTGCCGTGAAGGGCGTCGTAGAAGGGCAGGATGGCGCCGCCGGGGATGCCGGCGATGGTGCGGATGCCCTGCCGTTCGAGCAGGATTCTGAGGAGATGGGCTCCGGTGGTTTTCATGATGACGGGTGGGGTTGAGACGCCACGCCGGTACCGCTACGCAGGAGCCCACAAAAAAGCCCCTCCGGTGCGGGACCGGAGGGGCAAAGTGTGTTTTGCTAGAACCCTCGCGGACCGCCGAAAGGCGTAACGACGACCAGAAGCACTACGACCGCGAGGGAGCGGACGAGCGAGGTGGTGGAGATCGTTGCGGAGGGAATCATTGAAGTGGGCTCAACAAGCGCCGAGTCGGCTGGCTTGTCAAGAATGCCGTTGTCTGCGACTGGCCGGTCGGAGATGACGGAAGAGTAAATGGTGAATGGGGAAGGGGGAAAACCGCACGGGGGCTTTATCCACGAATTGCACGAATGGGCACGAATCGGAAGGAGCGCGGTTTTGCTCCGGGGACGGGTGAGCCGATTCCAGATTTAGGATTCGATTCCCCACGCGTGCAGTTGCGCGGTCATGGCTTCGCGGAAACGGTCCGCGCTGAAGCGGCGGGCGTTTTGTCGACAGACTTCGGGCGCGAATGGCGCGGTGTTTTGCTCGAAACGGTCGAGCGCGGCCGCGAGCGACTCGGGCGTCTGCTCGTCGAAGAACAGACCGGTCTCGCCTTCGAGGACGGTTTCCAACGCGCCGCCAGCGCGCAGTGCAATGACGGGTCGCCCCGCCGCCTGCGCCTCGACGGCGGAGATGCCGAAGTCCTCGATTTGCGGATGCAGAAAGGCACGGCAACGGCGCATGAGGCGGACGATCTCCTCGTCGCTCACACGGCCGACGAGGCGTACGCGCCCCTCGGTGGCGGCGGCCATGGCAGTGAGGCGTGCCTGCTCGGGGCCGGAGCCGGCGACGATGAGGCGGCGTCCGGTTTGCGCGCAGGCCTGGATGGCGAGATCGACGCGCTTGTAGGAGACGAGTTCGGCCACGAGCAGGTAGAAATCGTCGGGGGGCGAGTCGGGTGCGGCGAAGCGTTCAATAGCGACCGGCGGATGGATGACCACGCTTTCGCGTCCGTAGAGGCGCTGGATGCGCTCGGCGACGAAGTGCGAGTTGGCGATGAAGTGATCGACGCGCGCGGCGGCCTCGCGGTCGAAACGTTGGAGCTGCGGGAGGAGTTTGCGAAACAGCCAGCGTCCCGGCCCACCGAGTCCGCCGGTGCGCGCGGCATAGTCGTCGGCCATGTCCCAGAGGTAGCGCGGCGGCGAGTGGCAGTAGCAGACGTGGAGGCAGCCGGGCGGTTTGTGCAGGCCGAGGCCCTTGATCAGCGAGGCATCGCTGGTCAGCAGCAGCCGGGTGCCCTCCGGCACGCGGAGGCGGCGTGTGGCCCACGGGTAGAGCGGCAGCAGTTTGCGATGATCGATGAACCGAGGCGCGATGCGCCCGAGCGGCGACACGCGCCAGTCGCGCGCCTGCATGGCGGGCGTGAGCGTTTCCCTGCCCAGGAAAAACGTGGAGATGGCCGCCTCGGGAAACAGCGCGGCAAACTCCTCCAGCACTCGCTCGCCGCCGCGAT